>Ga0157371_10004409_pt1 | contig 12300 bp, 11 predicted proteins | sample C45metaG_FD_113462 | JGI IMG/M metagenome (GOLD analysis project Ga0157371, IMG submission 113462) | Corn rhizosphere microbial communities from Kellogg Biological Station, Michigan, USA - C4-5 metaG | ecosystem: Host-associated > Plants > Roots > Rhizosphere > Soil | place: USA: Michigan... | reverse complement strand
TCTTTTTGTATGTGCCCCGGTGGTATCATCGCACCGTGTTCAACCGAGCCCGGCGAGATCGTAGTTAATGGCTGGAGCCCCTCAAAACGGAATAACCCTTTCGCAAATTCGGGCACTGTGGTGCAAATTAATTTAGAGGATGTTGCCGGTGACGATAACGACCCTTTTAAGATGCTTAATTTTCAGAAGCAGGTTGAACAGGCTGCTTTTGTAGCCGGTGGCGGTAATCTTGTAGCGCCCGGCCAGCGTATGGTTGATTTTGTACAGGGTCGTTTATCTGCCGATTTGCCGGTTAACTCATACCTGCCCGGTACAAAAAGTGTTGAACTGAAAGAAGTTTTACCTGATTGGATCAACGAACGTCTACGCAAAGCGCTGCCCGTATTCGGTAAAAAAATGAAAGGCTATTATACCAACGAAGCCATTTTAGTAGGTGTTGAGTCGCGCACATCATCTCCTGTGAAAATTCCGCGGGATAGGGAAACCTTGCAACATCCGCAGGTTACAGGTTTATTTCCGTGTGGTGAAGGAGCCGGCTATGCGGGTGGTATAATTTCTGCTGCTATTGACGGGATTAATTGTGCCACTGCTGCTTTAAAAATATTATCATGACAACATCTCAAAAATTATTCAATCAGCTTCAAAGCGTTTTGTCTGGCGAACCATGGTATGGCCCGTCGGTTTATTCTATTGTAGATGCCATCAGTTTTGAGGCAGCTTATGAAAAGCCTGCCGGATCAATTCATAACATTGCCGGAATCATTTTGCATATGGTGGGTTGGACAGAAGAGGTAATGGACCGCATGAATGGCATGAACGCCCAATTGCCGGTGCGTGGAGATTGGCCCGAACCCGGCCTGCCCGACGAACAAAAATGGAAATGGATTGTTGAAGATTTAAAACTGGTGAACGTAAACCTGGCAGGTTTTATTCAAAATTTTCCAGAGGAGAATTGGAACAAAGCTGTTGGCGGTAAAGAAGCCGAAACCTACGAATATCAGGTGAGCGGTTTGATACAACATCATATTTATCATTCCGCGCAAATTGCGTTATTAAACAGGATGATCAATGGCTGATAAGAAAACGTTAATATTAGGGGCAACGCCCGATACCAGCAGGTATGCCAACTTTGCGGCTACCCGTTTGGTTGAAAGTGGGCATACCATTGTTAATGTTGGCATAAAAACAGGAGAAGTTGCCGGTGTAGCTATTGAAAAGCCCGAAACCATACACCATGATATTGATACTATAACGCTGTACGTTGGCCCGCAGAATCAGCCTCCGCTGTATGATTATATATTGAATACAAACCCAAAACGGATCATATTTAATCCAGGGACTGAAAACAGCGAACTGAGGCGCAAGGCTAATGAGCAGGGCATCGAAACGGAGTATGCCTGTACGCTGGTAATGCTATCGATAGGGGAGTATTAAATTTGGTAACCGTAATTTTGAATTACCGGCCGCCAATAGTCAAGGTTTTTATCCCAGGCATGGCAGCCAAACGGTAGTTTATTATTGTTTATTTTTATAGCTCGTTCGGGAAATAATTCGATTGAGAAACCCGTGGCTTTTTTATAAGAAGGGATATTAAGTACTTTTCTTTTCCTGTTAACCTCGATGCTCCAAAAAACATCTTCGTTGAAGTAATGATCATGGCTAAGGCTTAAATATCGTTTTGCCTGGTTTTTCATATTGATGCAGAGTTCATGAAATTTATTTACCCTGCGCAAGGAGAAACCACCGTTACCAACCCCGTTTTCAAATTGCATAGGTGATGGCCGGCCATCTTTTTGAACGTCGAACTTTAAATGCAGCCATCGCTGAAGTTTGGACTTTACAGCTTTAACAACATCCGGGTAACCGTACTTATGGATCCATGGCGCACCTATATAATCATAGCCCTGTGTGCACCATTCCATTAATTCATCGCTAAATACAAATGCATCCAGTTGATGTATCAGCATGAAATCGTAAGTTAAAAAGCTTCGGTAAAATTCTTCCGAAAGCATAAGTGCATTATAGCCTTTAATATTTTTAAAATACCTGTCGTCGAAATTAATTACATTAGCTATGGCATCTAATTGGGCTTCATCGGGCAATATAAGGTTATATGGTTTAATAACTATTATATCATGGGCCGATAATACTTTAGTTGCCTGTACAAGAGCCGTGTGTTCGAGATTGCTCATAACAGGCTTATAAAAAGGGATCACTACTGCTGCTTTCACGGGTAAAAAAAGAAAAAAGTTGATGTTTTGTTTTAAACTTTAGCTGTTTGTGGCAGTTGCTGTGTTTAGAAAAAACTCCACGCACGAATACTGTTGTGATAAAACAGTTGTTCGTTATAATAATACTGCAGTGATATTAGCGCAATAATAACGTCGAACGCTACAGATTGTTATCAAAAAATGTGTAACACTTAAGCTACATAAACAGGCTGCAATCTATATATGTACGAAATATCTTTAGATTTTTTTAGTATATAATAAGGGCAGGAGGTGCACTTTAGTTATAAGTAAGCATGCCCTGGGTTTGCAAATCAAAAACCTTTCAAAGCAAATAAGAGCCTACGCCTGGGCATTAAAAGCCTGCATATCTATCAGCTTTTTATATACGCCATTGTTTTGAAGTAATTCTACATGTGATCCCCGTTCAACAATACTGCCGTTTTCAAGCACAATTATAATGTCTGCATTTTGAATGGTGCTTAAGCGATGGGCTATGATAAGTGAAGTTCTGTTCTTCATTAGATTGTTTAAAGCTTCTTGAACCAGCTTTTCTGATTCGGTATCTAGGGCTGATGTTGCTTCATCAAGTAACATAATCGGCGGGTTGTTCAGCACCGCCCGGGCAATACAGATACGCTGACGCTGGCCTCCTGATAGTTTGGTGCCGCGGTCGCCAGTGTTGGTTTGATAACCTTTGCCTGTTTCCATAATAAAGTTATGTGCATTAGCTATGCGGGCAGCCGCTTCAACTTCTTCCTGGGTCACATTTGGCTTGCCGAATGCGATATTATTAAATATCGTATCATTAAATAAAATCGACTCCTGGTTCACAATGCCCATTAAAGCCCTTAATGATTCCATAGTAACAGTTTGGATGTTTTTACCGTCGATAGAGATCGTACCTGACTGGGGCTCACTGAACCGTGGCAGTAGATCCATTAAAGTAGATTTTCCACCACCTGAGGGCCCAACCAGCGCTACTGTTTTTCCTTTCGGAATTTCGAGGTTGATGTTTTTAAGTACGTATTTCTCAGTTTCAATTAGCTGTTTTTCGGTACCCGAAACCTGGGCAGCATCAGGTTTAATAGTATATGCAAATGATACGTTTTCGAATTTGATCTTATCCTCAAAACCAGTTAGCTCCGTGGCATTGGGTGCATTAACAATTAATGGCTTCTCATCTATGAGTGCCAATACGCGTTCACCCGCCGCTATGCCCGAATGGATATTGCTAAATGAATCGGATATAGCCTTGGCCGGGCGCATGATCTGCGAAAACATAGCAATATAAACTATGAAATTATCGGCAGATAGTGTACCCTGGTGACTGATAATTAACGAGCCGCCATATAGTACTATTCCTGCAACCATTAATACACCCAGAAATTCAGATACCGGCGAGGCCATTTGCTGCCTCTTTGCCATAGAGCGGGTAATTCTTGAATATTCTTTGTTTTCGTGATCAAAGCGGTTTTTTATAAACGAAACGGCATTAAATGCTTTGATGATCTTAATACCCGATAAGGCTTCATCAAGATTACTGATCATGTTGCCGTAAGTTTGCTGTGATTCTGCAGCTTGTTCTTTCAAACGCTTAACTATCCTTGATATGATAAATGCCGAAACAGGGATTATCAGCATGGAAAACAACGTCAGTTTAACTGATATTACAAATAAAAATACAAGATAGGTTAAAAGCTGGAAAGGCTCTTTAAATGCAACCTGCAAAGTACCTGTTACCGAAAACTGAACAACCTGCACATCTGCTGAGATCTTTGAAAGGATATCACCCTTGCGTTCATTACTAAAATAACCCAGGTGCAGGTTCATAACGTTATTAAAAACAGTACGGCGCAGGTTAAGCAGAGTGTATATACGCAGGTTTTCCATAATCCGCTGTGAAAAATAACGAAACAGGTTGCTTAGTAATACGGACACAACTATAGCTGCGCAAACAAATTTCAAAGCTCCAAGCGGCCCGTAAGTTAAATTGGCTTCGTGGGCAAAATAGTCGAAATCTTTTAGGGGGTTCCACCAGTTTGCCGGTTTGGTAACCGCTTCGCCGGTTTTGGGGTCAAAAATTGTTTTTAGCAATGGTGCCAGTAAAGCAAGGTTAAGAGTATTAAATATTACCGAAAATAAAGTACATATAAAATAAGGGACCGCGAATTTACCTATGGGACGGGCGAAGGAAAGAAGCCTGAAATAAATCTTCATTAAATTTTATTATAAAATGCAAAGCTAATAGTAATTAGCTAATAACGTGTAACGTGGTCTAAAAGCATATCATCCTACGGGCAAATACTTTTGGGTTGCCTGCCAAACTTGCTCGATATCTATACCTGCAATGCATGGAAAAGATTCGTCACTTTGTACTTTAAATACGCAGTTCCAGTTGCAATAATAGCAATCCATTTTTTCGTAGATAAATGATCCGTTTTTGACGATGTCTTCAGGATAAGGAACAAAACGATCGAAATGACCACCACCAACAATACATACAAAAGGAGTGTCAACGGCCGCGGCTATGTGAACGGCGCTGCTATCATTACAGATTATCATAGCTGAATTCGTAACCAACTCGATAAGTTCGTTTAAATTGGTTTTACCGCTGATGTTGACGACTGATGCTGATTGCGATTGTTCCATTATATAATTGCAGAGCGGTATTTCAGCTTTACCGCCCGCCAGGTAAATGATTTCATTTGTGTTTTGCCTAAGCTTTTTAATTAAAAGAGCAAATTTTTCAGCTTCCCATCCCCGGCTTTTAAGTCCTGCTCCCGGAAAGACAATGATGCCACTTTTTGTTGTTCGGTTAGCACCAATAAATTGTTTTCGAATGGAGATAAGTTGATCAAGTGCCTGTTCAAAAAAATATCGGTTCCTGGCAAATTCAAAATGTATTAAAGGGGGAATTGGTAATAATGTTTTATAAAATTTATCTGTTTTAACTTTGTATTTAGGCTCAATGCCCTCAGTATCGCTTTCAAAACCAATCAGGTTTGATGAACCCGAAAGCGCGGCGAGCCCATCCGTAATAAAGGTACGTGTACTGGTAGGGTTTAAAACTTTCTCATAACTTCTGCCAAATAACTGCAATCCTAATTTAAAAACTGCCCCGGGCGAATAATAAAGATTATTTGCTTTTGTAAAGAAAAATTTTGTTATGTATTGTCCGTCATGCGTTGTAGCAATATCGCGCCATATTTCGTTACCTAATAAATCTATTTCGTAATTACGGTACCTTGTTGATTGCTTTAAGATCTCAATAAAATTTCTGAACAAAACGTAATCACCTATGGCATCGGCCTTAATGATTAGTATTCTTTTTTTGGAGGGTTTGAATAAAGCAAAAAATCGGAATACGTATGGTATTTTTAGTAAGATGAAGCGTGTTAGCCGGAATAGATTCCTGTTTTTTTGCATTTAAAAACAACAGATAAAAGGTAATGTATTTGCCTTTATAATATTTACTTTGTACAATTAAATAATGAGCGAAAATACACAAAATATAACGTCAAAAAAGGTAGATGCGTATGCACGGAGGCTCACAGTTATAATTGTTACTTATAATGCTGCCGCCACATTGCAAAAAAGCCTGGATAGCGTTTACATGCAAAGTTACCCTGATATTGAACTCATTGTTATTGATGGGAACAGCAGCGATGGCACAAAAGATATATTGATTGCCAATAACGATAAGATCACTTACTGGAGAAGCGAACCTGATAACGGCATATACGATGCTATGACTAAGGCTTTAAAACAAGCTAAAGGCGATTGGATTTATTTTTTAGGGGCTGATGATAATTTATTGCCTGATTTTTCAAATATGGCTATGGAACTAAATGAGCCTGATACCATTTATTACGGAAGCGTATTGACGAGGGGATTAAAGCCCTTGGGCGAGGTATCTGATTACTATCTTGCCAAGCACGGCATTATTCAACAGTCTATCATTTATCCTAAAATCGTTTTTGAAAAATATAGCTATAACTTTAAGTATCGTTCCTCGGCCGATTTTGCGCTGAATATGCAATGCTTTGGCGATAAAAGTTTGAAGTTTGTGCATTTGAACCATGTAATAGCAAATTTTAGTCATGATGGTGTTTCAGGCCAGTCGCGAGATATGGTATTTGAAAAGGATAAACCTAAACTGATATTAAAGAATTTTGGTTTTAAATTCTGGTTTAGGTTTATGGTCAGAAAAATGCGAGGCAAATCATAATTACCTGCCTTTAAGTACTTCCTGATATAGCTCTAAATACCGCTTAGCTGTTTCATCCCAGTTAAAAGTTTCGGCGTGGGCAATTATCTTATCTGACGGTGAATTTTTATGAAAATCTTCCAAACCTGCATTAAATACATTTTGCATTTCAGCAGGTTCAAAATCGTCAAAATAATAAGCACAATCTCCCGCAATTTCGGGTAGGGAGGTGCGGGTAGATACAAAAACAGGTTTGCCAAAATGCATAGCTTCAATTACTGGTAAACCGAACCCTTCAGCAATGGAAGGAAAAACAAATGCTTCACAATTTTTATAATACCAGGCCCTGTCATCATCTGATATCGGCCCGGTTATTTTAACCCTGTTTTCTACGCCATGTTTTTTTGCCTCTTCAATGATCTTTTCTTCATAGGGCGTTTTGATGCCCGAAATGACGAGTTCAAAATCATTATTTGCAAGTAAGGCAGGTAGTACGTGAAAGTTTTTTTTGGCTGCCACAATCCCAATGGCAAATAAAAAAGGTTTTTGAGGGGAGTAAGCCGGTTGGTGCCCTTGTTTTAATATCAATTTATCAGCACCATTATGAATAACTGTTAACCTGTTTGCAATATGCGGGAAGTAGGTTAAAACATCGTTAGCAGCAAAGTTTGATATTGTTACTATTTTATTACTTGAATTAATTCGCTCCCCCAGCTTTTTAAGGTACAGGTTCAGTTTTTCTTTGCCTACGTTTTCATGCACCTGGTTAATGTCATGTATAGTAAGTATCTTTTTGTATTTGCTCCGCACTTTTTTAGGCTTTAGCCTTGAAAACTGGTCGGTAAAATGGAATAGGTCAATGCCTTTGTTATTGTAGAAAAAAAACTTGTGATGCTTTTGTAAATAAGTTCTGTGTATTGCCGCATCCGCATCAAATTCGGTTACCGATTTGTGCAGAAAATATGTCAAATTAAAACCTGTGTTTTCTTTTGCCAGGGCTTTCCCAAGGCTCTTTCCAAAATGATATAGGCCGGTATTCGGGTACCTCATGGAGTCCAACGTTACCAATACACGAGGTTTATTTATAGCCATGTTTTAACTTGTTCTGCCACCATAAACGGCGTAATTGTTTCTAAATTGTTTGTTCCGCTTTCAATATAGCCCGCCTTTTTGCCAACAGGTGCCCATCTGCCCGGGTGTATAGGCCTTAATGAGGGGAATAATCCAAGGGTATTGATCCCGGTTAGAGCGGCCAAATGCAGCGGACCTGTACCTGAAGCAATAAGCCCGCCAGCTTTACTTATGAAGGCTATCAATTGCCCCAGCGACATCTGCCCGGTCATATCCCGTACTGTTGTCGGGAGTGTTTTGATCCAGGTTGCAAGTAATGCTTTTTCGTTTTCAGACCCTGTTATGATAATGTTGAATTTGTCGGGCGGCAAGTTATTGATGAGCTCTGCAAAATTATCCAGGCCCCACTCCATACCACTGCCATGCGATTTTGGATGGATGATCAGGTTAAATTTATCGTTTACAAGTACAGCCCCCAAAGCTGGCGTAAGCTCAACATTATTCTGGAAATTATCATGTGCTATAATTCCAGGTAAGGAAGGTATATGCTCAAGGCCTAATGGCTTTAACAGGACCAGGTTAAGCTGCGACTCATGCAGATCTGATTTTTTACGGCTTAATTTTACCAGCTTGTTACAGGTGTACCAATGAAAAACCCTGTTGGTTGTTCCTATCCGGAGTTTAATACCTGCCTGTTTTGCTATCCTGGCAATATGTTTATTGGGCAGCACGTGTATTACTGCGTCAATGTTTTGCTTTTGCAGATATTCAATTTGGCTGGTATCAGGGAGCGTTTTTAGTTCGTCGTAATTAACAAAAGCATCTATCGAAGCCATAGCGTTAATTACCGGCTGTGTATATGTTCGGCCCAAAAACGAAACTTTAGCGCCTGGGAATAATTGTTTAAGGTAGGATGCCACAGGTAATGTTAGTACAACATCGCCAATAGCATCAACCCTGCTTATTAAGATGTGCGGCGCTTCTGTATCCTGAAATTGGAACATGATTTTTATTGCAGATGTTGATCGGCTATTATATTTAACCAACGGCAATAATAAAGATTAAATTATACAATAGTTTTATTCTTGTATTTTAATTATATAAATAATTTAATACGATGGATAAAATTAATACGATGGATAAAATAGGAAAGGTGTGCTCGTTATTATTCGATTACACACCTTTGCTACTAATTAATAACCTGGCTCTGTTTCTAATTTGATTGGGAACTCTTAAAATTAATATACAAAATTTACACCCCCGGTGCCTCCAGATGTTGTGTATAATTTGAAAAACGTACCATTATTAGGGCTTACTACTCCCCCAAATGTGCGGGTTGTCGCTAACGTTACTGTTACAGGACCAAATGTTGCCATTCCATCTGCAATAATTGATAAGTCTCCATCATTAGTTAAAACTAACATCGTGTTTCTTGGGTTTTTACTGCCGCATTTATAATAATATGTCTGAGATTCAAATACGGGAGGGCCATTTACCTGATAAAGCACCAAATTCAGATCGTTTTGTGCGTCTAATCTCGTTACTTTGTTATTTGTACCGCTTGCCCATAATACTTTGCCCGTGTTTTTTACATAGACAACAAGGTTTCCGTCATCCTGGTTATTGAATGCGTAGATTCCTGCTTGCCATGATCCTTTAGGAATTATTACAGAGGAGGCTCCAGCCACTGGAAAACGTGAAATCACTGTATAGTAGCTTGACGGATACGGTGATGAATATGATTTTGAATAAGCACATGAAACATCACTGTTTATCGCGATTTTTTTAGCATTTTTGACACTATCGTTAATAAGCAGGCTATCGGTACCGGTACTTTTATTAAGATCTTTGGACTTTGTTTGTTTGGGTACAACTGTAAAATTGGTGTTGTTATTTTTGCTACAACCTAAGAAAATAAATAGGCAGGTTGTAATTAGAAAGATTTTTTTCATACAGATAAATTGGGTTATTTGAGCTAAGGTTATTAATCTTGTGAAGATATAAATAATATACATGTTGTAATATGTTTTATATATTATATTAATATTTAATTGAACGGAATACCTGATATCAATCTAAGTGACGATTTTCGTGTAATTGCGCGCGCGTTAACTATCGTTGAGAATGATCTTAATGGCAGCGGCGCATTGCTTAAAAGCCTTAAGTTTGATAAAAGCTGCCCGGTTATTGGTATTACGGGGCCACCGGGCGCAGGTAAAAGCACCCTGGTAAACGGTATTATTGATATACTTTTAAGAGGCGGTAAAAAAATAGCCGTGTTAGCTATCGACCCCACTTCACCATTTAATTTCGGGTCATTACTGGGTGATAGGGTCAGGATGGCATCCCATTTTAATCATCCCGATGTTTTTATCCGGTCATTAGCCACACGGGGCTCTTTAGGAGGTTTGTCGGCAAAAACTATTGAGATGGCCGATGTGCTAAGGGCTGCAGGTTTTGATTATGTGCTGATTGAAACAGTAGGCGTAGGGCAATCTGAAATTGAAATTACCGGGCTTGCCGATATTACGCTGGTTGTATTGGTGCCTGAGGCAGGCGACGAGATCCAGCATATTAAATCGGGCTTGATGGAGATTGCTGATGCTTTTATTATCAATAAAGCAGATCGGGAGGGGGCTGATGTGTTTGCCAATAACTTAAAAAAGATCATTGGACACAGCGTTGACGAGCAGCCGCCAATTTTTAAAACTATAGCCTCTCAAAACCAGGGGCTCGGGGATATAGCCGCCTTTATACAACACACCAATTTAAAGCAAAACAACAGGCGTAAATTGCTGCTGACCGAAAAAGTATACAAACTTATTCAGCAAAAAATGATGACTGGAATCGATAAAAAAAAGCTTCAGCTTGATATAGCTAAAGCTTTGGAGGCCGGAAATTTTAACCTGTATAGTTTTGTGGATACTTATGTATAGTTATTTGATAGCTTAATGTAAAGAAAATACAGATTGAGCTTTTTTGTTTATATAAATTTAATGTGAGTTTTAGCTGTTCATAATTTCTTCAATGTGCTCTGCTTCAACCGGGATGCTATCCATTAAATCTATATTGCCGGCGCCGGTGATGAAGATATTGTTTTCAAGGCGGATACCCAACCCCTCAGCGGCAATGTAAATGCCTGGTTCGCAAGTTAGTATATTCCCCGCCTCAAAAGGTTTATACCTGCTGGCATAGTCATGAACATCCAGGCCCAGGTGGTGCGAGGTGCCGTGCATGAAGTATTTTTTATACAGAGGCGCGTTTTTGTCTTGTTTTTCAACATCATGTCTGTCAAGCAAGCCCAGGCCAATAAGCTCTCCCGTCATGATTTTACCAACTTCATCCTGGTATTCATTCCATACTGTGCCTGCCACGATGAGTTTTGTAGCTTCCCGCATCACTTTCAAAACGGCATTATAAACCTGGCGCTGCCGCTCAGTGAAACGGCCGCTAACAGGTATTGACCGGGTCATATCAGCATTATAATTGCCATATTCGGCACCAAAATCAAGCAGTATTACATCGCCCTTGTTACATACCTGGTTATTATCATTGTAGTGCAGCACAATAGCGTTGCCGCCCGAAGCAATAATTGGATTGTAAGCATGGCCCGTAGCACGCTGTCTGATGAATTCATGAATGATCTCAGCTTCAATCTCATACTCGGTTACACCGGGTTTGGTATATTTTAAAACACGTACAAAAGCATCACGCGTAATGTCGCAGGCTTTTTGCGTGAGCTCTATTTCAATATCTGATTTTATTACCCTAAGATCGCGTAAAATCGGTGCCGAACGGGTGTAATTATGAAGCGGGTACTTTAATTTAAGAGCTTCATACATGCGGTAATCGCGATATGGAACGGTATGAGCGTACCTGTCATTTTCGTTAGTATTGATGTAGATATTTTCGCTGTAGTTAATAATGCCATGGAGTATGGTATCATATTCATTCAGCCAAAAAATACTTTCAATGCCCGATGCTTCGCGTGCTTCCTCTTTAGTGTATTTGTGGCCCTCCCAAATAGCTATATGTTCGTTGGTTTGTCTTAAAAAAAGTACTTCTCTGTATGCTTTATTAGGACAATCGGGGTACAAAACCAGGATGCTTTGTTCCTGATCAATGCCCGTTAGGTAAAAAAAATCCGGGTTTTGCTTAAACATAAATGCCTGATCACCACTGCGCGGGAACTCGTCACTGGCATGAAAAATAGCGATTGAATTGGGTTTTGTTCTTGAAACGAAATTTTTTCTATTATTTGTAAATAAGCTATTTTTTATCGGCAGATATTTCATATTTATCGGTTGAATATTTTATTAAATCATTTTTTTTTAGTTATTTGTGTAACTATTACAATTTTTGGAACAATGTTTGGTCATGGATTCAAACATAATTACTAAATTTGAAAAAAAATCACAATTAAAATCGTTTAATCTTAAAAACTATGAATTATTCTACATTAAAGAAAACAGTCGCATTGTCATTTGCTTCTTTGATGGTTGCAGGTTTGGCGAACGCGCAAACCGACTCAACCAAAACAACGGCAACTACAACGTCATCTGAAACCTCAACCGCTAAGGTATTTGGTGGTTTGGGCCAGTACAGGAAATTTAGCATTGGTGTAAATGGTGGTGTTACCTCACAATCATTAGCAACCGGTGGTTCAAGCGATTTCCAAAAGAAAAAACTTAGCCTTGGTTATGGTATTTCATTGAAAGAGCAATTAGCACATTCTTTTGCTTTACAATTAGACCTGAACGGCGGTAAAATTAAAGGCGAAAATGATGGTAC
>Ga0157371_10004407_pt1 | contig 12303 bp, 23 predicted proteins | sample C45metaG_FD_113462 | JGI IMG/M metagenome (GOLD analysis project Ga0157371, IMG submission 113462) | Corn rhizosphere microbial communities from Kellogg Biological Station, Michigan, USA - C4-5 metaG | ecosystem: Host-associated > Plants > Roots > Rhizosphere > Soil | place: USA: Michigan... | reverse complement strand
TTTTCGTGATCTTTCGGGTTCACGAAATCGGTCGCGCCCATTTCACCCGCCAGCTTGAATTTCTCCGGGTTGGTGTCGACCGCGATGATACGCCCGGCCTTCGCCTGCACCGCGCCCTGAATCACCGCCAGACCAATACCGCCGAGACCGAACACCGCAACGGTGTCGCCCTCTTTGACTTTTGCCGTGTTATGCACCGCGCCAATACCGGTGGTCACGCCGCAGCCCAGCAGGCAGACTTTATCCAGCGGCGCCTGCGGGTTCACCTTCGCCAGCGAAATCTCCGCGCAAACGGTGTATTCGCTGAAGGTGCTGGTGCCCATGTAATGATAAACAGGCTCGCCGTTATACGAGAAACGGGTGGTGCCGTCCGGCATCAGCCCTTTCCCCTGAGTCGCGCGAACCGCCTGGCAGAGGTTGGTTTTACCGGATTTACAGAACTTACACTCGCCGCATTCCGCCGTGTACAGCGGGATGACGTGATCCCCCGGCTTCAGGCTGGTCACGCCCTCGCCCACTTCCACTACAATCCCGCCGCCTTCATGACCGAGCACCGCCGGGAAGACGCCTTCAGGATCGTCCCCCGACAGCGTAAACGCATCGGTATGGCACACGCCGGTATGGGTGATTTTGATCAGCACTTCGCCTTTCTTCGGCGGTGCTACGTCGATTTCAACGATCTTGAGCGGCTGGCCGGGACCAAATGCAACTGCAGCGCGAGATTTCATCATGTCTTCCCTTTTTGTCAGGTGTGTGGGTTTATTTTAGATAAGAGCGCAGCAAATGGCCGACTTCTGCCATGCGTACGGCTCGCTGATCCGGCGTGGTTTCCCCCGTTACCAGCTCATCTTTGAGGTGAATTTCAACCATTTCGCCCATCAGGCCATTGGCAGCCCCGCGCACGGCGGCGATTTGCTGCAGGATGGCCAGACAGGGGTCGCCCGACTCCAGCGCGCGTTCAAGGGCATCAACCTGGCCCCGAATGCGACGGACGCGAGTAAGAATACGTTTTTTATCTTCGGGTGAATGCGGCATACGCCCTCCTGATACTATAGGGGGGTATTGTATCTTTTATAACAACTTTATGTAAATATTAAGATTTACATACTTATCATGTAGTTACTTAATATGCTTAAAAGACACTATCGGACATATAAGTACTTTTTACTGCCCCTAGATTGCCCCCAAACCGTTTTTTGCCCCCAAATTCGCCCCAAAACTCACGCTTTTGCGTAGCTCCTTCCAGTTTCGAAATACGCCGCTTTACGCATACCAAACTGAACAGCATAATCGCCACGAATCCGTTTGTAAGACTTAACCAGCGCGCGCTACTTTTGCTCTCTACCCTATAACTTTTTTTGTCACCGGAAGCAGATCGCGAATGGATGCGCCAGGATATAGGCGGGAAAGAAGCTGATGGCGCCGTGCCCGCCGACAAGCTTATCTGGCACGCGGTCACCCGTGCTGTAGGGAATGTTAAAAATCAAGGTTCTGAGTTAATCGAGGCCGTTCGTTGAAGGATAACCAGCAAATCAATTTGCTTTAAGGTTATTAAAAAAATAAAAATGTGTATTCTTTAACTATGGTTCCCAAAAAAAGTGACTATAGTTACAAAATAATGCATAGTGGAACGCGATAGACATCCAATTCACTTAAAACAATCACATATGGAAACTAATATGAATAAAAACACCACATTAAATATACCCGGACCATTACAATTAGATTTTGATTATCAGATAAGCTTTGATGAAAATTCAACCTCAGGTTCCCATCGTGAAATGATTTTTGGTTTAACTCAAGAGCAATTAACCGAAGAGCGTCTTGAACAAGAACTGGAAAAATGCCTCCCTAAAGTATTTGATAAAATCAAAGAGGGCAACCCTGATTTCTTCCCCGATAAAAATATCAACATCAACATTAAAATCAACAATATAAAAAAGACGTTCTATCACAATGACATCCACTTGGGCTTTAATTAATTTGGAAATATTATGAATATGGAACTTGAAGATCATTACAACAAATTCTCCGCTCGCTCGTTAGAGAGTATGCACGATGCTGCAGACAGAGCATATAAACATGATCGTGCATTAACCTCCCAAGAAAAAGAATCTGCTCTGTACTTTCGTAGTCCTTTCACTTATTATGGGACTGATCAAGAAAAGGACTGGCCTGAACATGTGGACGCACTTGAATCAGTCATGACCAAGAAAGGTATAACTTTCACTCCCATACAAAAATAATCATTCAAAATAATAGTACTTAGGCGTGTTAGTGTGATAATCAATGCTTCTTTGATGTTCACACTAACATAACCAATGAAAAAACATTTGTAAAAAAATACCATATTACAATACACTCCTGATTTTATATTACCCCCTTATTATACAACCATTGAAACTTAGCAAAAGAAACCTTTATAGTAGTTTTAATCCACCGCCCCTACATCCAGTTCTTTGATCAGCCTTTTGATGCCACTAACTTCATCCATTAGAGCGAGGATTGCTTCATGGTGAAGGGCGGCGGCCACACCGAAGGTATCAACTGATTTTACATCCTCAATTTCTGAGCCATCTCGTAAGGTTGTTTTTTCCATATTATTTAACTGCGTCAGGAAAAATCTTCTCAACCTCCTGAGCTATGAAGCCATACCCGTGTGCAGGAGTATCTAGGCGGTCCCATTCGACGCCTCGAAGCTGCTGCATTTTCATAAGCGGATCAGCTATTACCGTTATATTTTCTTTTATTCGCTCATCGGAAGCTGTTACCCAATTGCCTGTAGCAGCGCCATTGGAATGGAATACCCATGCTACCAGTCCTTCCTGATCAGACCCTTTCAGGCCCAATGTCACGTTATCAAAATTAGCACCACCACCACGGGCACCACCGAATGTCCACTCCCCTGTATACCAGGTAACTGAGGCTTAACACCTTTGAGATTGTCTTCGCTACGTTTGGACAGCTTAAAGTTGCTTGTCATCGTTAATACCCTTCTTACTTGCAAATAACGTCACTGCAGCGTTAATCAGAGAACGGCAGCGGTCTACACCAGCACCACCTACAGCGGCACCAATAACGAAAGACCAGTCCATGTCTGATACGCCCAGCTGTTCAAAAAAGCTCACCACTGCCAGTGCGACGAATCCGCAGATAAACCCAGCAGTGAATGAGCGGCTCCAGGCTACCCCGTCCCACAATGAGAAAAGCAAGGCAATAAAGAACGCTGTCAAAGCGCCCTGCAATGCGAGCCTGTTCTCATGTAAAAAATGAAGTACCGGACCCCAGCCCCCTGGCGGGGTGTAGTTCTGCATGATTCATCCCAAATTGCAGGCATAAAAAAACCGCCGTTAGGCGGTTATAGTTCAACTTTGAAATTATTCGGCTCTTTTTACTTTTTCCCATTCAGCTTTCAAGCATTTCTGAGTTAGTTTAATTAACTTATCAACTTCGGTTGAGAGCAGATCATATGCTTTGCTGTACCCGTATTCTGGGTCTTCAATTTTCCCGCCACAGGCCCGGATTGTATAAATCCGAGCCATAATAGAGGTTGATATTAATTCACTAGGGTTAAGCATCAAATCTATTTTGTGGGCCAACAAATCAAACTTTTTATTTGCCACTCTTGCCTCAAGTGCTTTGCTTTGAAATAATTCGCTTCTCTTTTTGTATTCTTCTACGGCACCAGCACTATTAGCATTACTTGCTAAAAACGGCTCGAAATCTTTTACTGATTTTGCAGCACAAGTAACATCGTACGCTATTTCGAACTTCTCGAACCCATAAACACATACTTCAGATATCAAGTCGCGTAATTCTTTAATCCAAATTTGACGATTATTAGAAAGCACCTGAAGATTGAAATTGCGCTCTGCGATTAGCTGTTGGGAGTCTCGGTCAGCTTCTATTGACTGCTGCTGAAGCGCTCTATCCTCTTGAAGCTGCTTCGCATTTGCTTTGAACGTTTTCCATGCAATCAGTGCAGGGATAAGGCCGCCGAGCAAAGCCGCCACTGCTGTGAGGAGTGGACCTTTAAGGTCCGCTGGCGATTCAATTATGATTTTAGGGATGCTACTGAGCGCAACAGATAATAAATCACTATGTTCAAATGGAAGTCGAAAAGGAATACCTTGCCAAGCCATAAACTCCTCCTTTGTTAAGAAGTTATGATACCAATAGCTTGGCTCAGCAAGCCAGTCACAATTAAGAGTAAAAACAAAAAAATCTATCGGACGAGCGGGCTTCAATTATCAGCAAAGAAAGGCATCGAGTGTGATGTTTGGAGCTTTCCGGTTCGTACCACCTCAGTAGCCGCCTGCTACGGATATCTAGCGAGCCATAAAATAAAGTTTTCGCCTCATCACCGTGGCGGAGTGTAGTTATACATATTCCGCTCCGGATTATAGGCATAAAAAGCACCGCATCTTAATTTGACATAAGCCAATGAAAATCTAGAAAATATTTCCTATAAAACATGCTGTGCGTTCTTTCCTGACTTTGGGACTTAAAGATTCAAGTTCGACATCCGAATTTGACGAGACTATTTTGACAGTAACCTTCCCTTTTTCACACTTCGCTAGCACTAAATTATCTGAGTACTTTGCTGCCAGCAGCATATCGTCTTTAGTAGCATAACCTGGCCACGGCATCATTGAATAAAGTATCCTGGCCATCACCGCAAATGCTGCACACGAGGATAGTGCACTCACTATATTAATCAAATTCAAATCATCTGAAGGACATTTTGAAATCTTCTTAATTCCAGACACAGCAAACAATGCAGTAATAACAAAACCAAGAACAAGAGCCTGCCGAATATCAAAAATGCCTCTAAGAATGTCAAGGGACGATTTCATTTGAAACATCAGCGAATTGATAATTAAAGTAAAAAATATAATTAGCGCTGCGCCAGTCCAAAACGAAAGCTTTTTAATATGAAAAAGACCCTCAATGTAATGACCAGCAACTAGCAATACTGCCAACAATCCTACTGAAGTCGTGAGCATTATATCTAAATTAATTTCAATATAAGCAGACGGATACCCCCAAAACACAGAGAAACCGAGTTGAAACAAATATGAGAAGGCGTAAAAGACTATCGCAGTCACGGTAACCAAAGGGATATCTTTCGAGAGACGTTCTACTGTAATCATTTGAGCTGCCAATTTCTATCCTTACTCATATAAATATTAGTGTTAAGTCTTGATGTCGTTAAGATAGCTCCAAAAAACTTTAAATGCTATAGCTACACTATCAACTTCAGTCTTAACGATTTTCTCCTACCTGGAATTAGTGCTTTGATAAACAACGACACCGTTCCAATTTGGCATGACGCCTAATACCGATGCCATAAACTTAAAATCGGCTGGATCGACGTTCAGTATCTAAAGTTAACAAACAGGAGAGCACACTACCCAACAAACCACCCCTGATTAGTTGGACGGCGTAATGTGCTTTCCTGTTATTTTCGACAAGCTAAGAAAATGGTATGAAGCTTAGCAACCTTAACGAACTGATACTTCATAGCACCTAACAACGTTCCAACCCGCGTATGCCCCTCGATCAAATGCAATCCGTTAGAATTAGGCTTCAATAAAGCTCTATCCAAAAAGAATGGAGGCTCAAGCCAGGTCCCATTCTTTCGCCAATGCTCAGCAACTTCAGGGCGAAGGTCAATTATGCCATCCCGCCCACGATAATCATTAGCAACCTTATGCAAATATCTTGGGTAGGAGGCATGATCACTAATACCAAGGCTGCTCGCGCCACGGTTTGACTTGCAGGCGGAAGCATTGCCCGGCATCCAGCAGTGGCTGAATCAGCTGGCCGATGGCTGCGAAATTACCGCGATAGAGTTTGATGCCGTCTACTGGCAGAGTCATACGGCCTCCTTAACGGAAACCGCAGAATGCAGAAAATCGCAGGTGCTTTTCTGCATCTGTGACAAGGTGAGGAGTTCAGATTGTGGTCGCATTTAAGTCCCCTTAAATGCGCAGAAGTCACCGGAGTTGTTCAGGCTCCGATGACATGATTATGGCGTGTTGATTATGGAAAATCAAAATATAATTAAGTTGACGTATAGGTGTCTAAGTGATCGCGAAATTCTTGGACAGTCATAAGTTGTTTATGTGATATTGGTATAATATTGCTTGCCTCTTTTAAAGGCCCTGACTTACTACCATCCTCGGTAAGGATGTATGTATTTTGAAACCCTCTTGAGCCTATGAGACGATCTGCTTCATTGCCATAGTATATCCCCCTTTTGGAAGATTTTATTTGCCGTAAGGTTTTTTCTAAAAAATCATTTTGATGAACCGAACCAAAACCGCCTACTCCAAAGCCTCCAAATCTATGCTCATCTTCAGGAATATCTGGTTCATCAAAACCCAAATATACGAGTGGGTCTTCAAGTGGAATAGTTTCATCGCAGAAAAATTTGTATAAAGCTTCCTTTCCAGCCTTGCCGTTAAGTTCCTCCATTTCACGAGAAATCTCTCGAGTAATTTGAAAAACATAAGGAGATAACTCAGGTGAGCTTAAACTAATACCACTGTCAAAAAGAAAATTCCATGCATTTGAATCGATGATAATATTTTTCATTTATGATTATAACCCGATTTAACTCACCTCAGCCCAGAAAAGGCATGATAAAGGCGACTGGCAGGCCGAGTTTATGCTTTTTCGCATTGCTTTTGGTTGGCTCACCGGACTCACTCCGGGGAAGCTCCTCTGGCAAATTGGTTGTCTGACCTCTCAGCTTTTCGTGTATTAACCAAAACCCACCACGGCTCAGGCGAAGGCTGCTCACCCACAAGGTGAGCCGGTAGCGTCTGGCACAGCCTCGCGCGCCACCTTCTGTACACTATCCAATCTTGGTTCATCCCGTGGTCAGACACTCAGATGTGGTACTCTACAGCGGCATGCGGGGGAATACAAAAACTCGGACAAAATAAGGCCCTCCTCTCTGGATCTCTCGCGGGGATAAATCTATTAAACATCTGTTTTGTGTAAGTATCAACTATACAACATATGGTTTTTTCAGGCCTTCGGCACCGCCAAAAGCCTGGACACCAAACACAATTACACTCTAGGTGCGCTAGAGGATCACGGCGTCGAATGGATTAGGCCTCCTTAACGGAAACCGCATAATGCAGAAAATAGCAGGTGCATTTCTGCATCTGTGAAAAGGTGAGGAGTTCAGATTGTGGTCGCATTTAAGCCCCCTTATATGCGCAGAAGTCACCGGAGTTGTTCAGGCTCCGATGACTCATTTAGGCGGGATGATTACTGAAAATCAATTTACAAATTAGTTGTTCATAAAAGAAGCGACTCGCTCCCAGTTAGCAAAGGCAACATTTCTGCTTGATCCCTTCTCCTGGATAAATTTCCCGTTGCACTCACCCACAGCTACCCAAACCGTCTTTCTAGTCTGGCTGCAAGTAACAATACACTCTTCACCATCTACCAGTATTTTCCGTTGATTGATTGATAAGTCTTGCATCCCCATTCCTCAATGGCTATTTTTTGTTCGCTTCTGACATCTCAATGTATTTTGGATCGCTTGCCTTTGGTAGCTCAAGGCTCTTTTCCCTGTAATACCGCAACCTTTCCAAAAAATAATCCCGTAAGTGCTCGGGCTGCTCGCGCATCACCACTTCGGCGATAACCCCCATGTTCAGGCGCTCTTTGTACGCTACCCCGGAAGCAGCCAGGTCAACGTTGACCTTGTCGCGATCGTCCTGCGGCTTTGCAGCAACATTCCAGTCAGACATTAGTCAGCTGTTCTCCCGCGCCAGCGTTTGTTACTTTCTGAGATTCGATCCGTATCGACGGACTCGACCTCCCCTTCGGAAAATCTAATGGCATTTGCTTTATTTATTGCAGCCCTAGCCTCTTCCTCCGCCTTACTGAAATGCACCTTCTTTCTTCCCCTGAAACTGCCAACGCGTATTATGGATGACGTCTGCGACTTGTACTTGCTGATCCGTAACTGTGCGGCCAAATGGGCTTTTGCCTCGGTCCGGTTCGCAGGCTTCTTCTTGACCAACTCAAGGTCTAATTTATATTGCAGCTCAGCATTTAGCTTCTTGGGCTTCATGGTGTCACTCTCAAACAAAGTCCGTTTATCATAGAATAAAAGACCCATATGGGCCTTGATTTATATCTACACTATTTCTCGTCATCTTGTTCCTCACTTCCCCCTGTGTGGTACTGCCGCGATCATCGCTGCCCTGCACAATTTTGCCCGGCGCACCACCTGCTGACACTCGCTTTCAACATTCTTCTCTTCTCACTTTGTTCTCATCGCTAAAGCTCTCAACTGGCTCTGACTTAAGCCCCTGAATGATCATGTCTTCTATCGGCTCTAACGGTACCAGCACATGGCCAACCGGAATCATCGCTGATGCATAAGACTGTAACCTCCTTATATAGTCGAAGTTATTCGAATTCATTACAATAGTATACTCCATCAATGAATCAGGAGATTTTTTGAGTTTTAAAATGGAAATGACTTAATATAGAAAGTGCTTGTCAGTTAATCAAGATAGATGTATAAATACGCAGTCAAATTAGTAACTTATGACTAACACCAAGAGATGATATGAGCAACGACAATTCAAAAGATTCGGTCCCTACATCACAAAACGAGAAAACCTCATTATTAACAGGAGCAAAACAATTCAAAACCGCCATTTCTGACAGGTTCAACAATCCTATTTTCTTTGCATATCTAACTTCCTGGTGCATTTTTAACTGGGATAGAATTTCTATTCTAATATATTCAAAAAAGAATATAATTGATCGAATTGATTATATAAAGTCAATGCCCAGCAACACTCTTTTCATATATGACATACCTCACGCCACTACTATCTGGCTTCCATTAATTTCAACAATTTTCTTAGTTTGCTTTAGTCCCTACATATCCATCGGCTTGGATTATATACACAAAACAGCTATAAATAAAAAAATAGAAAACAATGAAACTTTAACTCAGACCCAACTGAAAGCGAAATCAGATACAATTGAAGCAGAAGTGATCTATGAAAATAAAAAATTATCGACCGAATTAGAGATAAAGGCTAAGCAAGATGAAAGCAGGGCAAAGAGCATCTCAGCCGAAAGAAATATCGAAGACCTTCAGTCAGCCTTTGACACGCTTTCTGCCACTATAGAAACCACGCAAAAAGCAAACGACAGACTAACCACTGAAAATGAAACAATTAATCAAAAAATAGAATCAGCTAACATTTACTTAGCAAAATTAGATAATGACATTACAAATAGAAATGCCGAGCTTTCTACTTTGGAGAAAAATATTAAAGACATAAAAGACATAAAACAAAGCAATTCATTTCATGAGGCATCAAACTCCATCCTTAGAGAGGAAAATCAAAAGCTTAAAACACTTATAAATAAATTCTATTTATCACTGATGAATAACGGAGGTGTGCAAGCACGTGCCGATATGAAAAGCGCCATGGCTGAAGCCCAATTAATTAGTAATGAAATACTCAACATCCCTAACAATCACAATAACAACTCACAACCTTAATTTTAATTTTAATTTTAATTTTAATTTTCCGCCGCATTAGTTGCGGCGTACTTTCTTATAAAAATATTTAACAACCTAATTATCTTATATCAATTATACTTATTTTTCACAAAAAAACCAAAGCGCTTTGCATAGCTGCACGGTCTCGGCTATCGTGGCAGTTTAGGTTCGTATATATCCGCTGGAATAGCTTCTCCCATGCTTCAGGCCCGGTATCGTGTCAGGGGCGTAGGGCATACCCAAGCTGTTCAGACTCGTGCTAATATTCACAGGCGATTTATACGTAGTCCAGAAGCGTGGTCGACGTTGTTTGGGCCCAGGTTGTTATGTAGGGATGCCTGCATCTTCTTGTAGAATATTAAGGTCATGTCACACCATTCCGTTCGATTTGTTGCGGTTGTACTTCGCTTGGAGCAGCTGGATCGGCGTCGGCCCGTGTTCGGCAGCAGGAGCGGCAATTGCCCGGCGTACCGGCGGTACTGGCTTACCATCGGTGACACGATTCTCCCACATGTCCAGCAGTTCGCCCGCTTCGCGCGACAGCTCACCATATGTTAACTGGCGCTCGGTGCTGCGGTGGCGCAGTTCAACGCAGATGTTGTACATGACCGGCTGTGACCAGGGGAATTGCTCGCTGGAGGTGAATTCGAACGAACGGTTACGCCAGTCCCAGTATTCGGCGATCACTTGGTCAACGGTGATACCTAGCGTGCCGCCGCTTTGCTTACACCAGGCGACGAACAGGCCCGGCGACGGCAGGAATGGGCGTACCTGGCTGCGAGCCACTCGCATACCGGCATCAACCTGCGCCATGGAGTGGATCCCGTTCTCCTGAAACGTCAGCAGCCACTGACGGCGAAATTCGTTCAGATCTTCTTGGGTGCGAAAGTTCGCCATGCTTGAAGGGAATGCAACGCGAAGCTCGTTGAACAGGTTGTTGAATATCAGCGCGAGTTGCTCAAGCCGTGGGCGCTCTTCGTACTGCTCAGGCAGGTTGTGGGCTATGTGGCTCATCTGCTCGCGGTCGTGATTGCGTAACTGCTCTCCAAGAGATTTCATGGCATCACCCCATAGATCCAGTCAGTGTTGTTGAAGTCGAGGCCTTGCTTAGCGGTGCGTTGCTCACCACCTGCGTTGCGTTGCATCTTCAGCTTGTCCCACTGCTTGCGCAGGCTTTCAGGGCTCAGGATGTTGGTCTGCCAAAAGTGGTGTTTGCTGGCCCAGTCATACAGCGCGCAGATTTCCTGGTGCGACCGGTTGTCTATCTGGCGCATCAGACGAACTGTGTTAGACCAGGAGGTCATGTCCGGGGCTTTGCAGGTTGGGTTAATCAGCTTCACCCTGGTGGAAATCCACTGGGCGGTTTTGAGGTCTTCAGCTGATTCCCACTTCGCACCGGATGGTGTGTAGACCGCAGCTTCAGGATGAGCTGATAAAAAGTTCTCCAGACGTGCGTCAGAGGATTCGTCAGAATTCTCGGACGAAGATCTTTTAATAATGTTCTTGTATTGGGTGTCTACCGTTTTCGGGAAGGTTATCCCTGATTTCGGGAAGGATTTTTCCGTTTTCGGGAATTTTCTTCCCGTTTCCGGTTTGTCCAAAATCCAAGCTTTAAGGTCGGTGTTTACACCGACGATTTTCATCATTCTCTGCTTCTGAGAGAAGATGATTTTGCGTTCTGCGAGAGACTTAAGCGCGTCGGAAACATGGGTATCACTCAGGCCTGTAAGCTCAGCAATGACCGTATTTGTGACGCGGTCCTGTTTCTTGTTCCAGCCGTAGGTTAGCCGGATCACCGCCTCAAAACATTGCCATTCCCGGCCTGACAGTCTCAGGCGAGGCTTAAGCTGTTGGATCTCGTTAGCGACCTTGGTATACCCGTTCGACAGGTCGGCCATACGACCTCCCGGTTGAGTGGGCTAAGACTGGTAGAGGGGGAAAGTATATGACCTGGTTAAGGCAAGTCTTGATACTTCCGTCTGTTCTCCCCGTTACGGTCTTTGCGAGTAAGGATTAGCCCATCATTAGATGGGCTTTGACAGGACAATTTTTTGCCATTTTATCTGCGTCCTGTTGAAACTATCGTCATTTATAGGACTAATATAATCAGCATTCAATCCTAAAGTAGCCGCTAGGTTAAGTAAATATTGAGTACTCACAATCTTAATATTTCTGTCTGGTTCCTGCGGCCCCAATCTTAGAGTTATTATGATTTTCCCTTTTTGAGATAAAAGTTCACATAATGTTTGTAATGATTCATTTTGTTCGGTTTCAGTTAGGTGCATCCAAACGGCACTTACAAGAATAAGATCATATTTAACATTTATTTTTTTTACAATACTAATGTTGCGGGGAGAAAGCTTTTACTCTGAGGGTAACAAGAGAAAAAAGACTGGCCGCAGTGTGAACACGGTTAACGACTATATTTCACTGACCTGTCAGATCCTGCGCTTTGCTCACCGTAGCCGATTCATCACCGATAAACCGTTTGAGCACATCACAAAGCTGCACAAGGACCGTAAGAAACCGGATCCATTACAGCGTGATGAATACGCCACGATGATGCTGGCCCTGACGGGTCAGGACAAAAACATGTGGCAGTTCGCCATCGGTGCCGGCCCCTGTCACGGTGAGATTGCGGCACTGTCGTGGGATGATGTTGATCTTGATGCAGGAGAGGTTCATATCCAGCGCAACCTGACGGGCCAGGGTGATTTTGTACCGCCCAAGACTAAGGCTGGGGATCG
>Ga0157371_10004406_pt1 | contig 12308 bp, 11 predicted proteins | sample C45metaG_FD_113462 | JGI IMG/M metagenome (GOLD analysis project Ga0157371, IMG submission 113462) | Corn rhizosphere microbial communities from Kellogg Biological Station, Michigan, USA - C4-5 metaG | ecosystem: Host-associated > Plants > Roots > Rhizosphere > Soil | place: USA: Michigan... | reverse complement strand
TGACTCTTTCGGGTGTCGTGGTCACTGCGCACTACGGAACCATCAACATGGCAACGGAGTTTGGGGTGGTTCGTCCTACGCAAGCTCTCGCTCCAGCAACCCTCCTTGCGGATATTCGCAGTGCGATGGCAAAGAGCAAGGCTGGTCTTAAGACTGGTGGCCGTATTCAGGGCTATGTGGCTCTTGTTGGTGCTGATCTGTTTGAAACCATCCTCACTTCGGCAGATGTGAAGACCGCCTATCAATTCAGTCAAGCCAATGGCAACCCGCTGCGCAACGAGCTGGGCACTGTCGCTAATGGCTACACCATCTTCCGTTTCGGAAATGTCGATTTCATTCTGTATGACGACACCTTTACGACCAAGACGGGTGCAACGGTGAGTGTCCTGGCTGACGATGCTGGTGTATTGGTGCCTCGCACCACGATTGGCCGCACTTTCTACGGCCCTGCTTCGACTCTTTCGGGTCTGGGTGGTGTTGGTAGTCGTCGGTTTGCTCAGACCTACCGTGATCCCAAGGACCGCTTTATCGAGGTTGATTCGGAGCAAAGCACTCTCGTTATCAACGAGCAATTCGGTGCAACAGTCGCTCTAAGCATCGGAAGCTAATCCTAGCTCCCGACTCATTAAAAGGGGACTCTGCTGAGTCCCCTTTTTTTATTGCCTAAAGAAAAACAAAAATGAAAGAACTACCAACACGAAAATACCTGAAGGAGTGCTTCTATTACGATGCAGCAGATGGAAAACTGCTCTGGAAGCGCAGACCGCCACATCACTTCGCCAGCGATGAAGCCTGCAAAGAATGGAATGATAAATGGGAAAATCGACTGGCTTTGAATAGCGTCGCTGGCGGTGCTAGTTATCGCGATAAACACTATTACGGCAGGCTTGATTTCACCAACTATCCAGCTGACCGAGTGATATTTAAAATCATGACCGGCAAAGATGCCGAGACGGTTTACCACTTGAACGGCAAACTTGATGACAACAGGATTGAAAACCTGTCTGACGATCTGCACTCCGTTCACCCCAAAAAAGAATTTCAGGAATTTGTTTTGTGCTGGGCCGCTCATTCGGGGACATGGGCAGTGCAAAGGAATATTGTGCGCGGGAAAAGGCGGGAGTATTCAATCTGCCGCGAGTTTCAGAGCAAGTCTGAAGCCATAGCTTATAAAAATAATAGGGAGAATGCTGCGCATGGAGCAAGCAAACACGAGACGAACAAAGGCACCTGCTAGAAACTGGAATTACACACACCCTATCTCACAGGAGGAATTCCAATCAATTCCGATTCATGCCCCTCTGTCCATCAAACAAGAGAAATTCTTGAATGATGACCAAAGCGATATTGTGGTTTGGGGTGGTGCAGCAGGCTCGGGGAAATCTTATGTCACCCTGCTAAAGATTCTTATCGGGGCGATGTGGGATGCTGATTATGTTGCTGGGGTAGCTCGTGAGAGTCAGAGGCAAATGAAGCTACCCGGCAGTCTCTTCAACACGGGAACGAAGCTACTCACTCCCCTAGGCGTTAGCTCCAACAAAGTTGAATTGCAATGGACATTCCCGAATGGGAGTGAGGTGAGGTGCCACCACCTATCCGGCAACCAAGATGACTGGCAAGGAAGCCAATTGACTGTTGCTTGTGTCGATGAGGCCCAGCAATGCTCCGAAGACGATGTTTGGTATCTCACCAGCAGATTGAGAAGCAGGAGCAGGCAGAAAACGCAGCTGATGCTTACATGTAATCCGGATGCCAATTCTTTTCTTTGTGAATGGCTGGTGCAAGCTGGCTACATTGGAGAAGACGGATTGCCGATCAAAGAAAGGGATGGCAAGACCACCTTTATGGTGCAGATTGCAGGCCGATTTGAATGGTTTAAGGACAAGGCTTCTCTCATCGCCAAATATGGACAGACTACGGCAGATTTTGCTTTGAAGTTTGTCTATTACTCGGCAAATGTTTACGACAATCCCTACCTCCGTAAATACCAGCCTGATTATGTGAACAAGCTGGAGAACCAGAAGGAGACAGAGCGCCGAAGGCTCCTACTGGGCGATTGGTTCGCCAAGGAAGAGGGAGTGGGCTTTGTTAAAGAAGAGATGTTTAAGAAATGCTCTCTCTCGGATGTTCCTCTTGGATTGCCAACAATGCGAGCTTGGGATATTGCTGGAACGGCGCCCCACCCTGCCAACAAAGACCCGGATTGGACACGAGGGGTTCTCGCTTCTTACGACAAAGAATCAGGACATTTTTACATCAGGAATATGAAGAGTCTGCGAGACAACAATGCCGCAGTTCAAGCCCTGATTGAAACCACAGCCTCTAACGATGGCAGGGGCACTTATGTTTCGATTCCTATCGACTCTGGAGCGGCTGGCAAGACTGTTGCAGACCAGAAAAAGGCCCGTTTGCTGCACCTAGGCGTGAAGGTGGTGCTAGAGCCAACTAGACAAAGCAAATTGACTAGAGCCGAGGCTTTTCTTATGGCTGTCCAAGAGGGGAAAGTGTTCGTTGTTGACTCCGTTTTCTCTAAAGAAGACTTCCGAGAGATTGAAGCCTTTGATGGTGATAAATGCTCAGGGATGCATGATGACATTACCGATGCCTGTTCTTCGGCCTATAACAATCTAGTCTCAGGAAATCTCATCCCGACAATTCGTATTGGAGGGGCGAGCGGCCCTCATTACAAGACAAGACTTGGCGGCTCAACGCTGCTACATTAAGAAGGATAAAAACAATGACACAAGTTAGCAGCTATTTTGCTTCGATGGGCATTGAGGTTGATAAACGCTCTTTTGCTGAGGTAGATAAATATTTTGACAGGCTGGAGAGCAAACTACAGAAGATTGGCAAGACAAGTAATGCTTTTGCCATTCCAATCAAATTCAAAATTGATACAGCCGCAACTAGGCTGTCTATTCAACGCGACTTGAATACGATAAGTCGTGGCCTCAATGTCAAATTGAATAGCTTCACGCTCAATCACAAGGCCCTGAAGAATTTGCTTGACCAAACGACTAGCACACGCAGCGGGCTCTCCCGGATGAAGCTCAACGCCAGCTTGTCTAGCGCTTCCCTCGCGGGGATGAGGGTTCAGGTGCAGCAGGCTCTCAGCAACATGGTGATAAGCCCTGTAATCAATCCAAGGGTGCGATCTGGCCGGGGGATGGGCACTGCTGGGGCCGCGTATGGCCCTGCTGGAGGCTATGGCGGGGGTCGGGGTAAAGGAGGTGGCTGGGGCCTTCCTATCATTCCTGGCCCCCTGCTAGCGGGTTCTGCTGCCGCGTATGCAGCTATGCGGGCGATGAAGGCTGTTGCGGGTGTTGGGCTAGGTGCGCAGACTCAAGCAACGCGTGATGTGGCTGCTAGAGGGATATTCGAACAAGCCACCATGCCGGATGGCTCTACGAGGAACGTCTACGAAAACTCAAGCCAGTGGTTCAGGGCATACACCAACCGCGTTGGCCTAGATCGGAACGCCCTAACGCCGTCTTTTCAGGGGTTCATGGCTGCTTCCATGCCTACCCTTGGATATGAATCCTCTAGGAAGGTGTTTGAAGCCTTCTCCAGCTTCGGCACTGTGCGTGGAGCCTCCGGCGAGTCGATGCAACGTGCTCTTGTCGCTGTGCAGCAGATGGCGAGCAAGGGCACTGTGAATGCTGAAGAGCTAAAGCAACAGCTCGGGGATGCGCAGGGGTTTGGTGAGGCTCAAATCTTGTTCGCTCAGGCTTACCAAATGATGAAGAACAAGACGAACAACCCTCTTGATCCTCGTTTGCTAAAGGGTAGTAACGCCACGGCAGAACTTGGAAAGGCGATGAAAGACAACAAGCTTGTTGCCTCTGAAATCCTCCCGATTGTTAGCCAACTGATGCTAGCTAAGGCTCGCCCTGCCCTAGATTCCGCCTCCCAGACTGGACAGGCTAATCAAAACAGATTCAACAACGCTAGAACAGCGTTCCTAGAGAATTTTGCGAAGGGTGGCGGGGATGCTGGCATGTCCAACATCTGGAAGACTCTGGCTGATCTGACAGAGAGAGCGGCAAGGAATGCTGAGCTAATGGGAGCTAACTTCCGTGAGACAACGGCCTATGTTCGCCTGTTCATGGTGGATATCAGCGAGGCTATAGATGCCCTGCAAGGGAATGCTAAAGACGATAACGTCTTCAAAGCAACGTTCACTCCCGAAATGCAGGAGCAAATCAAGCTCATTACGGAGGGCCTGAACTTGATGATAAATCCGATCAGGGAAATGGATTTCACCCTGAGCAATTCTTCGATCAAGGCCAATCTGCAGGAGATTATTTCTCTGATTCAAGCATCTGTCGCGGGTGCAAACATGATGATGGGCATCGTTACTCTGGATAGTGAGCGGTTTAAGGCTGGAGCTAAGGGCGTGGCGATGGGAGCGGCCGGTGTTATATCCCCAGTAGCTCAACAACAGCTTAGCGGGTTGTTTGGAGTGCCTTCCAACACCCCAGCCGCTGCAAATCCGAATCCTATCTCGAATTACGGCTATGCCCCTTCGAAGACTCAGACGAACAGTGTTGTTGTGAATAACGCAGTGACGATTACGGATGCTTCCAAGCTTGGTACTACGGTGGATCAACTGAGCCAAAAGGCTCTTGCTGACAACATGTCGGCAGGTTTGCAGTTTATGACCACGATGGATAAAGCAGCTTTCCCGAATTCGGGGCAGTAATCCCCGCAACGCCTCCAAAACATTCGTAAGATTGATTTAAGAGGGGTTTGTAGCTCCTGGCTACCTACCTAGCCTACCCCCCTTTAAACCCCTTTTAGCTAATTCTATGAATAAAAAAGCCTCCGTTTAGGAGGCTCTTTTGTTTGTGGCTTATCTTCCTGTCACGGGGAGGCTTTGGTCAGGCCCATTGAAGACCAAGCGGTGTACTTTACGGTGAATACCGTGTTGCCTTTCTTTGTCTTGTTCGCAGCGCCTTTGGCCTTTTCCCTAACCGATAAAGTGGTGACCTTTTCATCATTTGTGCGGTAGTCATACATTGCATCAGGCAACTCCCAGGTTGCGTTTTCATCGGTGATGGTCTTAACGAAGCCTTCATCCGACATGTATTGGTGCAATTCTTCGTAATCATCCCTGTCCCCATTGTGCAGGACAACTCTTGTCATGAAAGCGGGCATGGCGCTCTGATCTCCTTTAGTTGTGGAGCTAGAAATTTGGGGTAGTTCTGAAACCTTTTCAATCACCAGAAAACGGGATGGCGGGAGGTGGAAACCCTTGGTCTAGCACCATCAAGACGGCTACTTAGGACAGATTCTGGGACTAATCCTAATCAAGGCCCCGTCTCTTTTTAGCCACAGAATTCCCGCCATAAAGGGTGTTTTGCTGCGGTCGGCATGTCGTCTGGCCGCATCGAAACCACGTCTAAATGCAACCAATAATAGCCGAAAGCTATTGGAAGGTGTCGCGAAGGTGACTTAGTGGAGCGTACGGGCGTTATGTTAAGTGTTTGAGCGTTGCTGATGATTGAGCAAGACTATGCATCGGAGCACTCTCGCGCACACAACATTCGTCACTGAATGTCAACAACTTATTGACTTCTGGAAGCGGGTTGGAGGGGTGCTCGCTAAGCTGGCCCCTTAGGGTGAGCCCTGCCCTTTTCTGCTTTGTTTTTTATAATTATTCAAAAAGCGTGCAACAGAATGCAAATGGGCTTATCAGCAGCTATCTCAATGCACCCCACTGCCCGCTTATAGCAGCGCTCTAAATTTCTGATTTAGCTATATACAGCCTAGCTATTCTGCTATCGAATTGATTGCAATCCCTTTGCAATCCTGCGGCACTGACCGTATTAGCATGGGATGCTGATTACATATCCCTTGCATGCTTACCTTATAGCTTAAGCATGCAGCAATCATAGAAATTGATTTAAGAATTGGTGGTGATTGGTGCTGCCATTCCCCTTAATTTACCGGGAAAACATTCTTAAGATTGTTTTGGAAATCTTATGAATAGCAACACCCTCTTTTCCGAGTCTTCTGCTTTGGCAATGCGTCTCTTCTAGACAACCGAATCAGGTGCATGCATACCGTGTGCAATCATTAGATATAGAGATGGGGATTTTGTATCTCTAGAACGACGCAAACAATCTATTAAGAATTTTCTAGTTGTTATACAACTATAAACTGGATACCCCGTGTTTATAATGAAGGTATAGCAAGAGAAATTTGAAAAGATTTTTTGCTATCTCTTAAGCTAGGCAGTGAAAGGCTCTAGTCTTTACCTCTTGGACAACATTGGTCGGTGTTGTCGTCGCGCCCATGACCATAACGGGCCTAATAAATTCCTTCACCCCAACGATGAAAGAACCAGGGGGGTGATTGTAGTGTTTGCACTGGGCTACGCGCATAGCAGACAAGGATCAGAAGCTGGGCATTCGAGAACACGGATGCTTGGTGCGAGGCTCCTGCGCAGGGAATCAGAACATTCCTAATACCTCGCTAGATGTTTGGAGAAGACTGCACCATAAGGTGTCTCGCAAACATTCCCCTTCCATGAACGAGCGAAAAAGGCTCATACAGAGATTTATGGAAGGATTACAGGAACCTCAGGACACACTAAGCGTTTCTCTGTGATTGGTATTTTCTGCTGGTATACAGAAGCAAGGGCGATAGGCCCTTAATTATTTGCTTGCTGTACTACTTAAGCAGAAGTTTATCCAAATTTTCCTATTTTCCTAGGACACTGATATTAATACTGATAGTATTAGTAGATATTGATTAAAGATCAATAAACAAACATACAGATTCATCAATATCTTTGTTTGTTATATATAGCCACCCATTGAGAGGTGGCTTTTTTACGTCTATAGCCCTCTATAAGCAACTGTCCTGCTGGCTGAAGCCAGTTAATAGTAAAGACAGTTGCCTAAAGCTTCTTAATAATTCTTCTCTTTTGAGTTTGTTTGTTCTTGTCGCTGCGCTTCTGAGAAGAATCTTAGTGTTCATTGGACAGCGTGACGACATGCCGTCCTTTCAGAGTTCTTTGCAAGGCAGAGCGAAAGAACAATCAACATTCATCAGCCAAAGAATGATTTGTGTAGATGTGCGGCAGCTACAGCGTAAGCAACAGACGCCGTCAGCATTTGTTTGTGAAGCGAGCAGCGACTGAGGGGGCTGGACGCAAGAGGAACGCGGCGTCCTCCTAGCTGAGCATTCATAACATTGTTAAAACAATCTTAGAAATGCTTTGGTGATCAGGTGAGGGGAATGTAGCCGGGAAGGATTTACCCCTTCCTATTAATTCTTATAAATAAGGTCTGGGAGGAATATGAAAATCAATCAATCCAAAACATCATCCTTTTTCGGTGTGACTTTTGTTCCCCGTAGAAATCGCTGGCTCGTGCGTATCGCTGTGAATGGCAAGCGATATTACCTAGGCTCTTTCAAGTCACGAGAAGAGGCCGAGGAGACGTATCGCTGTGCCTATGCCATGGGAGGCGATAAAGTGATTGCGTGGTGCAATCGTGACCCCCAAGACAGGGGACCACTCATCCCACCGCCCAAGCCAGTTAGCGAATATGCCGATGTAGAAGAAAAACTGAAGAAATTCACCTGTTTTAAAGAATCGTTGGACGTGTGGTAATAAAAGCAGTTCTCAAGTGGAATACGTATGCGAAGATACTTGTATCAGTTCCAAAATATGGAATACAGAATAATAATCAAGAAAAGGAAAGAAATGAAATGTCCAAACGAGAATTCACGGGCATCCACTGGGAGACCGCCACCCAGAAATGGGTAGCAAGAACTAATATTCCGGGGATGCCCCGGCAGTTTGTAGGCAGGTATAAGGATTTCGAATCTGCCCTTGCCGCTCAAGTGTTGGCGGGAATGGCAATCGTCTCAAAGCAATTCCTAGAATACTCTAAGAAAATGAAAGAGCTGGAAATTGCACAGCGCACGCTATAGAGATACTTCCTTGCTAGAAGACTTTCTTACTCTGCTCTTCGGAATATTTTCATTTCTTAAAGAGAGAAAAATCAGGACATGGGCATTCTGGCGTGAAGCGATATTGACGGGACAAGTGCCAGAAGAAAAGGAATACTAATTATATGAATGAAGAAATGAATATCTTCGAACTTGCAGCAATGCTGGAAATTCTTGCAGAACAAGAAATGCAACATGAGGAAGAAAGAAAGAAGCGGGAGCATGAGCCGCTTTTCCCGGAGTGGGACACTTTCCCCTATGAATGAGTCAATCAGCTTGAGCGAAGATAACTTGCGATTCCTTGAAAAGATCAGCGCCGATGAAGAATTGTCTTGCTCCGAATTTATAAATCTCTTGCTGGAAAAAATGCAGGAACAGCCCCAGCCGGTTGGTGGATGGCTCGCTGAACAATCGTAAAAATAGCCAGGAGAGGCTACGGCAAGCGCAGCGCTCTACCGGCTAGGTACGTGGCTAATAACCCTTGGAGCCACGGCAGGCGGGCTCTAGACTGCCCTAGCAATGAACAGTTAGGAAGTCAAGAAATGACGATTACTAAGCACCACACAGGACGCTGGCTTTTCCAGTTTGACCGGGTGATTCAGGGCGTAAGACAGCGAGAGAACAAGCTGCTTCCTGAGGGCTTCTCGAAGGCCGATGCACTCAAGTACGACGAAAGAGAAACGAGCCGCCTCTATGCCCTAGCCACAGGTGTTAAGACCGAGAGGGCACTGCTTGAAGATGCTGTATCGGCGTACCTTGAAGAGCACGCTGTGCACTTGAAAAACTACGAGGACATAAAGGCCGCGCTCACAAGGATGCAGCCCCTGTACAAGGGCAAGTCGATGAGCCAGCTAGCCGAGGTGGGTGCCGCCTATACGAAGCAAGCGAAGGGATTGGCACCAGCCACCATACGCAACAGGCTTGCATATCTGCGTGCTGCTGCTCGATGGGCTTGGAAGAAGAAAAAGTTCTGTACTCACGATCCTGCAGAAGGACTAGTGATGCCCAAGGTCAACAACGCTCGCCACGTGTATCTCACTCGGGCACAAGTGCTTCCTGTCTTTCGAGCGATGGCAGTGTCTGCTCCTCGTGCCGCTGCACGTGCTTGCTTCTACACAGGATGGCGCATCAGCGAGGTTTTGGCCTCCACTGCTATCGACACCCCAAGCGGCTTGGTTTTGTCGATCCAAGACTCCAAAAACGGTCTTCCTCGTCGTGTGCCTGTGCACCCGAAGATTGCTCACCTTGTGCGGAACAACTGGCCGCTGAAGATCAGCGCAGGCAGAGTGAGCATTGCGACGAAGACAGCACTACGAGCCGTGGGCCTCGGGCATGCACGTCTACACGATTTGCGCCACTCTGCGGCCTCAGAAATGATCAATGCAGGTGTCGATCTGTACACGGTTGGAGCCGTGCTCGGCCACAAAGACCAGAGTAGTACAGCCCGATATGCCCACCTGTCTCAGGATAGGTTGAAGCTAGCGGTTGCGGTCATTGGCAGTCGGAAAACTCCAACCTCTGTCAGGGCTGAAGGCTCATCCAACCAGGGATTTTCAGAGGAGAACGGGCGACAGCCCTCCCTTTGCCAAAGACGGATTCCGAGTTACCTGATGCGGTCCCTGAGAAGACAAAGAAGAGAAGCGGCTCAGGCGAAGTCCGTCGAGGGCTTCTCCCAGAGGTTCACGCCGCCCTCCACCGCGTACTTGTCGATCTCCGCCAGTTCCTCCGCGCTCAGCGGCGCATGTGCGAGCGCCGCCACGTTGTCGACGATCTGCTCGGGCCGGCTCGCGCCGATCAGCGCCGAGCTCACGCGCGGATCGCGCAGCGTCCAGGTCAGCGCGAGCTGTGCCAGCGACTGGCCGCGGCGCCGTGCGATCTCGTTGAGCGCGCGAGCACGTTCGACGTTGGCCTCCGGCAGGTGCTCCTGCTTCAGCGAGCCGCCGCCGGGCCGGTTGATGCGGGAGTCGGCCGGGATGCCGCTGAGGTACTTGTCGGTCAGGAGGCCCTGCGCCAGCGGCGTGAAGGCGATGACGCCCGCGCCCAGTTCCTCTGTTGCGTTCAGCAGGTCCTTCTCGATCCAGCGGTTGAACAGGTTGTAGGCCGGCTGGTGGATGAGCAGCGGCACCTTCCACTCGCGCAGCAGCGCGGCGATCTCGCGCGTCTTGCCGGCGGAGTAAGACGAAATGCCGATATACAGCGCCTTGCCCTGCTGCACCGCCTGGGCCAGCGCGGAAGCCGTTTCCTCCAGCGGCGTCTCGGGGTCGAAGCGGTGCTAGAAGAAGATGTCGACGTAGTCCAGGCCCAGGCGCTGCAGGCTCTGGTCGAGGCTGGCGAGCACGTATTTGCGCGAGCCGCCGCCCTTGCCGTAGGGGCCCGGCCACATGTCCCAGCCTGCCTTGCTGGAGATGATGAGCTCGTCGCGGTAGGGCTTGAAGTCTTCGCGCAGCAGGCGGCCGAAGTTGGTCTCGGCGCTGCCGTAGGGCGGGCCGTAGTTGTTGGCCAGGTCGAAGTGGTTGATGCCCAGGTCGAAGGCGGTGCGCAGCAGCTGGCGCTGCGTGGCGATGGAGGTGGTGTCCCCGAAGTTGTGCCACAGCCCGAGCGAGATGGCGGGCAGCACCAGCCCGCTGCGGCCGACGCGGCGGTAGGGAATGGCGTCGTAGCGCTTGGGGTCGGCGTGGTAGGTCATGGGTGTGTCTGGTCCTGGCGATGGAAGAAGGAAGAAAGGGCGACCGAACGAAAGGAGATCGCGGGAAACTTTCGAGGATGCCCCCGCCTGCCGCGCGGGGCAAGCATTTCCACGCCGCTGTCGCACTTATCCGTCGCCGCATATGCATGCGCGGATTTCTTCGTTGGAGGCGTGCGCGCCGCTTCCTAGCATCGGCGCCTAGCCAACTTCCCAGACCGGCCCCGACCCCGGGGCGCGCCGCCATGTCCAACCCGTCCACTCCCGCCCTTCCCTCGCGCCGCCGCGCGCTCAAGACCTTCGCTTCGCTCGGCGCCGCCGGCGGCCTCGGCGGATTGCTGCTCGCGGGCTGCTCGCGCGAAGAGGGCAGGACCGCATCCGCCGGCAGTGCTCCGGCCGTGGTGAAGAAGACCGGCGACAAGGTCGCGTTCAAGTACCCGAACAACCCCTCCTTCGACCTGATCTACCTGGCCGACGAGCTCGGCTACTTCGAGGGCACCAACACCCGGCCCGACTACGTCGGCAAGATCGCCGCGCCGCAGATCATTCCGCTGGTGGGCACGGGCGAGATCGACTTCGGCAGCCGCATGGTGCCGCTGGTGATCTCGGCGATTGCCTCGGGCGCCGATCTCAGGGTGGTGGCCGCCGGCGGCAAGACGCTGCAGGAAGCGCCGCACATGAAGTACTTCGTCCGCAAGGACTCGGGCATCCGCGCGCCGAAGGACCTGGAGGGCAAGACCATCGGCTTCAACAGCTTCGGCGCCTGCGCGGAGTTCGTCACCAAGAAGTACCTGCGCCAGCACGGCGTCGACGTGAACAAGATCAACTTCGTCGTCATCCCCGACGAGCAGGCCGAGCAGACGCTGGTGACGGGCAACACCGACCTGGCGATCATCCACGCGCCCTTCTCCGGCCGCGCCGACAACGCCGACTCGCTGGTGCGCCTGTGGAGCGACTTCGACCTCGACGGTGGCCTCGGCGGCATGGCACCCTACAGCGCGCACGGCCAGTTCATCCGCCAGCACCCCGAGGCGGTGCGCGACGTGGTGACCGCGCTGGCCAAGGCCGGCAACTGGGTCAACGCCAACACCGAGGAAGCCCGCAAGCTGGTGGCCAAGCGCATCAACATGGAGCTGAAGAACGTCGACCGCTACGCCTACGTCGACGACCTGGTGGTGACCGAGCCGCCGATCCAGTACTACATCGACATCCTGCAGTCCGAGGGCAAGCTCGCCACCGGCAAGGTGTCGGTGAAGGACGTGTACACGAACGAGTTCAACCCCTTCGCCACGAAGGCCTGAGCGGGCACCAAGCGATGAGCATCAAGATCTCCGCCCGCGACGTGCGGATGGACTACGCCGCGCGCGGCGCCAGCGACCGGGTGCGCGTGCTCGAAGGCTTCGACCTCGACGTGCGCGAAGGCGAGTTCCTCTCGGTACTCGGCCCCTCGGGCTGCGGCAAGTCGACCTTCCTCGGCATCCTGGCCGGACTCACCGAGCGCACCGGCGGGCGCATCGCCATCAATGGCCAGCCGCTTTCGGGCATCAACCGCAACCAGGGCGTGGTGTTCCAGGGCTATGCGCTCTTTCCGTGGCTCACGGTGCTCGACAACATCGCGGTGGGCCTGGACATCCGCGGAGTGGCCAGGGCCGCGCGCCGCCGC
>Ga0157371_10004405_pt1 | contig 12308 bp, 13 predicted proteins | sample C45metaG_FD_113462 | JGI IMG/M metagenome (GOLD analysis project Ga0157371, IMG submission 113462) | Corn rhizosphere microbial communities from Kellogg Biological Station, Michigan, USA - C4-5 metaG | ecosystem: Host-associated > Plants > Roots > Rhizosphere > Soil | place: USA: Michigan... | reverse complement strand
GACCTTGCTGCGATGCGTGATGTGGCCGAGGAAGATCCTACTGAAGTAGAAGCAGGTAAGCATAACCTGAATTTTGTAAAACTGGACGGGAATGTAGGTTGCATGGTTAATGGCGCCGGCCTGGCCATGGCTACTATGGATATGATTAAGTTGAGTGGTGGAGAACCAGCCAACTTCCTGGACGTTGGTGGTACTGCCAACGCTCAAACAGTAGAAGCAGGATTTCGTATCATCATGAAGGACCCCAAAGTAAAAGCTATCCTGATCAACATATTTGGTGGTATTGTGCGTTGCGACCGTGTAGCGCAGGGAGTGATAGATGCCTATAAAAATATGGGCAACATTGAGATACCGATCATTGTTCGCTTGCAGGGTACTAATGCTGAAGAGGCTAAGAAACTGATAGATGAAAGTGGCCTTAAGGTTCAATCAGCTATTTTGTTAAGCGAAGCAGCACAATTAGTAAACAAAGCTGTTGCTGCAGCTTAAATTATACATTTTACAATGTAAAAGGCTACGGGTATACCTGTAGCCTTTTCTGTTTTATCCTATAAACAATAAACTTAAGTTATTATAATATAAAATATATTTTAACTGAAGAAATAAGCTATAGTTTTGATTATGTCCGATTTCAATATTCCTATGATAGTGGATAACATTCGTTATCAATTTACATTTACCAGGATACATAGCCCCTTAGCTGAAAAGTATTTTGTAACTGCTAATAACTTTCTCTCTGAGCCATTTTCTTTTGAAATGAAAAAGGACGAAGCCGCCAACTGGAAAGTAATTCTACCTGCACCAGAATGGGCAATGGAAATAGAACAAAAACTGGCTGCTGCCATCCAGGAAAACCTCCCTGTTAATTCTATCTAAAAAGAGGAATTATCATTTATACTGGCCCTTCTTTGTAAAGCTTCTGTTTGATCAGGAAGAATAAGATTTCCTTGTTACTAACAGGGAATTCCTACCTACCCTTCTATTATTTGCCATGCTGCAATAGATTTGCATTACCCAATAATGAATGGTGCAGCCCGATAATTTTATAAATCAATGTCATGAATCGCATTGACAGGTTGTTAGGAATTGTCACATTTTTGCAAACCAAAAAATATGTACCCGCAGAAAGGATCGCGGTCAAATTCGATATTAGCATAAGAACGGTTTACAGGGATATTAAGGCATTATCAGAATTAGGCATACCCGTTAGTTTTGAGAATTCAAAAGGCTACTTCCTGGTACAGGGTTATTTTCTGCCACCTGTATCTTTTACCAATGAAGAAGCCAATGCCCTATTGTTAACTGAAGCATTGGTATATGGATTTGCGGATCAATCTATCCAAAAGCATTATTCCACCGCATTAAATAAGGTAAAAGCAGTTTTACGTTCCAACCAAAAAGATAGCCTTGACATGCTATCCAATGCCATCCGCATTCAAAAACCCTCCTGTTATGATCTGCACCTGGAATATTTATCGGTATTACAAAATGCTATTACTGCGAAAAGGATCATTGAGTTAGAATATAAAAGCCTGGAAGAAAAGGTAAGCACAAGAAAAGTGGAACCGATCGGCCTCGTATTTTATGCTTTCAACTGGCACCTGATAGGATGGTGTCATAAACGTATGGAGTACCGCGACTTTAAGGTTTCACGCATCTTATCAGTGCATCAATCAGACTTACCTTTCACTGTACCTGAACACATGCACCTCAACGATTACATGAAACTATTACCGGTAAAATATTAATAGTTTTCAGACTGCCATAGGGTTGACAGTGGCACCCATTTATTTTGCTCTTCTAAACATATACATATGACGTTCACTCAAAACTTTTTAAAAGAATTGGAAAGAGAGGCCATTACTACGCGAAAAATGCTTGACCGGGTACCAGATGATCAGTTTAGCTGGAAGCCGCATCAGAAAAGCATGAGCGTACTTGAACTTGCCACCCATATTGCAGAAATTCCCGGATGGATACCCATGGTATTAAATACATCTGAAATGGACTTTGCCAATAATGATTACAAACGTCCAACTATCAATAACCACCAGGACCTGATGAACTATTTCACTCAATCAATGGAAGCTGGAAAAGCGGCTTTGTTAAGTGCAAAAGATGAACAGCTAAACGATACCTGGACAATGCGTAGTGGAGAAAAAATATTTTCTTCAGACCCAAAACTGGATGTACTGAGAGGAGTTTTCAGCCAGGTCATTCATCATAGGGCGCAATTAGGCGTCTACCTGAGAATGCTTAATATTCCCATTCCCGGCAGTTATGGACCAAGTGCCGATGATGCTGAATTTGCCTAAACTTCCCGTAACCCGGCACTGCCGGGTTATTTTAATATATCATGCTTCTTCATATAATTCCAATGGCAGATCATCAGGATCCCTGAAGAAACAAAATCGCCGGCCTGTATATTCATCAATTCGTATAGGCTCCACAGTGATGCTCTTGTTGATAAGATATTCCACAGCTTTTTCAATATTTTCTACCCGGAAAGCAAGGTGGCGTAAACCTGCGGCTTCCGGCGAGGAGGGTCGTGGCAAGGGATCAGGAAAAGAAAATAATTCAATGATATAATTACCATCCAGGCACAGGTCTAATTTGTAAGAGTTTCTTTCCTTCCTGTAAACTTCCTGTTTCACAGAAAAGCCCAACACCTGGGTATAAAATGCTTTAGAACGCAGGTAATTGCTGCAAATAATAGCAATATGGTGTATTCCCTTCAATCCTTCCATTTTCATCCTTTGTATCAAATGTAGATCGAATACTCAAAAGCAGTAGAAGTGCAAGCTGTTTGCCTATAAATTACACCAAATAATAATCCCCTGCTTCTTCCGCAGGGGATCAAAAAATTCAGGCGGTGGTAGTGACTTGCTTCAAAGGGACAGACGCCTGTGGCTTTTCAAAGGGTTGGATCAAATGGTTTTTAATGGATACCTGGATTTTAGTTGGTTTTTCTCAGATGATTAAATATCACTCCTATTTTTCTCTATACCATCATCAGAGATGCCTAATTCAATAGCCTACTAATTAATTTTAATTACACCTAGTTATTATCCCTTATTTCTCCACTCACTTATTAAATTGCGCCATGGAAATTTCAAAGGGATTACCAAAAGAGATCAACATCAGGAAAATAGAGGAACGTGACAACAGGGAACTCGCCTCCATAATTCGTTCTACATTGAAAGAATTCGGGGCTAACAAACCCGGCACTGTATACTACGATAATACCACGGATTCGCTCTACCAGCTATTTGAAAAAACACCAGGATCTATTTATTATGTGGCAGAATACAATAATGAACTTGTTGGTGGCGGTGGCATTTTCCCTTCTCCGGGTTTGCCTGGGGGCACCTGCGAATTGGTTAAAATGTACCTGCTGAAGAAAGTAAGGGGATTGGGATTAGGAAGATTGCTAATTGAAAGATCCCTGGATTTTGCTAAGGCTTATGGTTATACACAAGTATACCTGGAAACAATGCCCGAATTAAAATTAGCACTGAAAGCATATGAGAAGCTTGGCTTTAAATATATTGATTCAGCCCTTGGCAATACCGGGCATTTTGGTTGTGATCTTTTCATGACGCTTGACCTGAACAAGCATGAAGCATCAACATAAACTGACAGATGGACAAGGGATTATTGTTGTTGTTGTAAAGGAAGGCATTCGTAAACCGGGCTGAATAAATAGATCCTTTTTGTAGCCACTTCTTCACATCTGAAACGTTTCCTTATTTTCTCTCCTTTTTTGAACACTCTTCCATCCGGGGTTTTAAACAACATGCCAATATTCACATCCTCTACAAAGACCAGGTGACCCTTTTTATCATCATAATTTTTAAGGGTGCGTAATAGCAATTCATCTGCACAACTGGAGGCAGCAGGATTGTGCAAGGATTGCATAAGGGCATGCCTGATATCATCAGGAAACACTTTATGCTCTATGAAGCGCGCCAGCAACTGCCCAAAAATAGCCTTCCATTCCCGGCCATGTGAGGCTACTTTATTGCCATACTTTTCGAAAGTAAGTAAATGCGCCAGCTCATGCAGCAACGTGATCAGGAAGGCATATTTATTCAAATTACCATTTACACTGATCCGGTGATTGCTGGCATGTGTGCGGTGACGGTAATCGCCAAGAATGCTTTTGCGGTCACGCGCAACAGTTAGATGCACATGATAAAACTGAAGATAAGCCAGTACTTCTTCCAGGGTATTGGGTGGAAGATATTCCTGTAGTGTTGAAATGGGGGCTTCTTTTTTACTCATGAGGACTCTTCCTCAACAATTTCATTAGGATTGATACTTCCATAAAACTATATACCAGGTACAGGGCCATGCAGGTAAACAAGGCAGGTTTATTATAGGTTGTCTTGTAAAGAGATACATAAATAAATACCACAATTACACAAAGAAATAGTTTAATCATCATGCCTGAATAAACAGAACGGACAAAGACATGCGGATTAGGATTTTTCAATCCTTTCTGTGCCAGGAAAAAAGAAACAAGTGTGATCAGTAAAAGTATCAGGTTTCCTATAATGAGCACGTCCTGCTCCATTCCCCACCTGGCTAACATACTCCTCCCTGAAATAAAAAAAACATTCAAGGCAATAAAAAATATAGCTATTGGGAAAAACGACTTAAAGTTCCTCTTGGCCATTATCTGTTTTCTTTTTTGAAGTATCCTTTACCAATTGATAGATCATGACCACCAATATAAAAAAGGGCAGTAACCATACCAATAGTGGTATGGAAAACCTGGCCCATTGATCTATTTTCATTCCAATAAATACAGCCAGCCCCAGCGACACAAATAATTGTGTACCCCACCCGGCATATCGCATCAGGTCTGAATTTGGCCTATTTTGCTTCTGCTGTTTGTTCATCAACTGTACTCATTACTACCACGCTTGCCGGCACTGCACCCATCTGGCATTGACCATTAAATATTGCTGTTGGATCAATTTGCAGGGTGGCAGCATGGATATTTCCCTGCACATTACTTTCACCACGAAGTTGCAATACTTCCATTACCGTGATATTGCCATTGACCTTACCGGTAATATCTGCCTGCTTGCCATGAATATTGCCTTCTACGTATCCTGTAGGGCCTATAACTACCTTGGCTGAGGAGATCACGTTTCCGTGAATGGTACCATCTATACGCAGGTCGTTCTCACTTTTTACATCGCCCTGCAAATTAGTGCCTTCACTGATCAGTGTGGCACTGTTGCCGATCTTGTCGGAGATGCCATTGGTTTTTTCTTTGTTGAACATAGGAATTGGTTTATGGATTAAAAATAATCAATCATTTGAGATTTCCTCCTTCGGAACCTGCAATTGTGTGGTATCGAGCTTTAAATCAGCATTTCCCCCTAACACTTTTTTTAACCCGTCAATATACTGCACCTGGTAATTGACCTGCTTTTCCAGTGAATCTGTAACATATTTAAGCTGGCGGTACTCCCTGCCTATGCCTGCATTTCCATATCCGGGAATATAATATTTGAGGGGGGTAAAGACGATCAGTGCCACAGTGAGGCCTGTCAAAAGCACAAATATGGTACTCAGCATGATATAAACACTCATACGGGAAAGCCGAAAGGTAACCACCTCCTCATACGTGTCATCATTCATGACCACAAGCCGGTAGCGGTTCTGTAATCGCTGCAAGGTGGAACCGGCATCTAGTTTTGCCATAGAAATCTGTTATGGCGCTAAAGATAGAGAAAACCCTGTCACCCAATAATCAACCATTACTATGACCAAAATGAGCTTTCAATTATTCACATTAAAATATTAATTTATTCATACCCCGCCGTTACAACTGGAACCCCCATATTAACTATCCAGTTTTAAACTTCAGGATTCCTGTTTTGAAGTAACCAAAAGTCATGGAAATGAAGAGATGTCCCATAGATATCCCGAGGATATCCCGAGGATAAGCCGACGATAAGCCGACTCTTATAGAGTCGGGATATCCCCGGGACATCTATGGTTTATGTATGTGATAACGGTAGGATATGATGCAGTTTGGTAGTAGTTTGAAATAAGCTGGAACAGGCCTTGATAGCCTGGCTTTTTCTTAGAAGAATTGGTAAATGGAGCAAAAAAATGCAGATATTGCTTGTAGACAGAGTCTGGAAACCAGGTTAAAAACCAAAATAAATACTTCGTATTTATACTAAAATCTTTGAATTTCAGTTTATAACAGTTTAGTTTGCGACCGAAAATGAGTATTACCCGTCCATTGTTATTAGGCCTTATTGGATTGCTTGGAAGTGCTGCTTTTGGGACATTATCAGCACAAATGGGCTTTAACCTGGAGGTAAAAAAGCCAAAGCCTTACGAAGAACGGGTTTTGAAAGCGGAAAAGACCCCTACTGATAAAAAGATCAAGCCTACCAGGCGATTTTTCCAAAACCTTACTACGCATTACAATTACTATTTCAACGCCAATAATAAGCTTAACGAGGTTATAGAAAGAGCTAAAGCAAGCCACAGGGACGATTATGCTCAGCTATTACCTTTCTATAATTATAGCCTTGATGCTACAGCTGGCGACCAGCAGGAGCTGGATTCCGTAATATATAAATCCCAGACTGGACTGGTCATGCATGACCTGCGCAGCGACTGGGCAGACAATATGTACCTGCTTTGGGGCGCAGCCTATTATTTCCAGAAGAAATTCGATTCTGCCTCCCTCATGTTTCAGTTCATCAATTATGCGTTTGCAGAAAAGGAAAAGGATGGCTATTATAAATATATTGGCAGCCGCATGGATGGCAATAACGCCCTAAGTATCTCAACCAAAGAAGATAACAGCCTTGTAAAAAAAGTATTTTCCACCTCCCCCAGCCGTAATGATGCTTTGCTATGGCAGGTAAGGACCTTGATAGCAAATGATAACCTGGACCAGGCCGGAACTCTTATTGCCACCCTGAAAAATGACCCCGGATTCCCCGAACGCCTGCATGATGAACTGGAAGAAGTCCAGGCATTCTGGTTTTACAAAAATGGCATATGGGATAGTGCTGCAGTTCATCTTTTACAAGCACTTGATGTGGCGCAGAATAAACAGGAGAAGGCAAGATGGGAATACCTTGCTGCGCAATTATTTGAAAAGAAAGGAAATATAGAGGAGGCCCGCAACTGGTATAGTAAATCAATAGGCCATGGCACAGATCCAATAATGGATGTGTATGCCCGGCTGAACCTGGTACGCATAAATAAGGAGGGCGGCGAAAACTATATTGACCAAAATATTGCTGAGTTGCTGAAGATGGCTAAAAGAGACCGGTTTGCTGATTACCGGGACATCATCTATTACATGGCCGCCCAGATGGAGATAGACCGGGGAAATTTTGCTGCTGCCCAGGAACTACTTTTAAAAGCATCAAAATATAATAATGGCATCCGGGCATCGCGCAGCAATGCCTTCTTAATGATTGCGGACCTGGCATATAATCAGAAAAATTACAAAACCGCAGCATCTTTTTATGATAGTGTCCGGACAAATGAGCTCAAAGAGGAAGAAGTAAAAAGAGTTGAATCCCGCAAGCCATCACTTGCCAAAGTGGTAGCAGATATGGCTGTTGTTTCCCGGCAGGACAGCCTGCAACGGATAGCTTTGATGCCCGAAAATGAACGTAAAGAACTCATAACCAAACTTGCCAAGAAACTTCGAAAGCAACAGGGCCTGGCTGAAGAGAACTCAGGGGCATATGCAAGTGGTAATCTGCCTGTCATTTCTCCGAATGCTCCTCCAGTAGATCTTTTCAATACTGAGACCAAGGGAGAGTGGTATTTCTATAATAATGGCTTAAGAACAGGTGGTGCTGCACAGTTTAAACAAGTATGGGGTAACAGGCCTAATACCGATAACTGGCGAAGGTTTTCCCAGGTTTCCAATCAGCTACTGGCCAAGGTTCCGGCAGGCGCCACGCCCAATGCGCCCCAGGCTGCGCCAACAACTCCTGTTGACAATACCCCGAGTTACGAAACTTTGATAAAAAATGTTCCGTTAACACCAGAAGCACTTCAGTTTTCCAACGACTCCATCAAGAATTCGCTTTTTAACCTGGGTAATGTGTACCTGAATGAAATGGAAGATTATGCTTCGGCTATAGAAGCGTTTGAAAGATTGCGCAGCCTTGATGCCTCCTATGCGAAAATGGATGAAGTTTTATTTGGTTTATATTATGCCTATTCAAAAACAGGCAATACAGGAAAAGCCAGTGAAGTGAAAAACCTGCTTTCCGGGAAGTTTGCGGGATCAAGGTTTACCTCTATTGTAACTTCAGGAAAGGATCCTGCTGCAAAACAAGGAGTATCTCCACAATCAACCAGGGATTACGAAGCTATATATGACCTGTTTTTAGAAGGGAAGTTTGACGAAGCTGAAGCTGCAAAGAAAAGAGCTGATAGCATATATCAAACCAATTACTGGCAACCACAGCTACTTTACATAGAAGCCGTTTACCATATACGCCAAAGGGACGACAGCACAGCCAAAAGCGTTTTGAACACCCTGATAGCACAAAATGGAAATACACCCCTTGGCGCAAAAGCAAAGAACCTTCTTAATGTGCTAGGCCGCAGACAGCAGATTGAAGATGAATTGAATCGCCTGAATATTCAGCGCCCGGCAGAGGACACTGCTAAAGTTGTTTTGCAGCCCGTGATCAAGCCCGAGGAACCCAAATACCAAATGGCGCAAAGAGACACTGTGCTTGCTAAAAAACAAGACCAGCCTTTGGTAAAAGCTGTACCCCAACGACCAGTAGATACACTGGCTCAAAAACCTATTGTTGTACAGAAAAAAGTGAACACTGTATACCAGTTCGAACCTGCTTTTGGTCATTATGCAGTTATAGTTTTGGAAAAAGTAGATGGCATTTTCAGTGGTGAAGCCAAAAATGCATTTTCCAGGTATAATAAAGAAAATTATTACAACCAGGATCTGCCAGTGAATGTGGTTGATCTTGATTCAGTTCACAAGCTGATGTTGATAGGGTCATTTGATAATGCGCAGAAGGCTATTGAATATGTTCAAAAGGCACGTAAACTGGCTCCTAATGAAATCGTGCCCTGGCTGAAGCCTGAGAAATATTCATTTAGCATCATAACTTCTTACAACCTGGAAGTATTACAAAACCTTAAGGACTTAAACCAATACAGGAAATTTTTGGAGCAAAACTTGCCCGGTAAATTATAGGTGAAAAAATATATAAGGTATATGTAACCCAGGTGTTCTAAAACACTATAACCCTGGTTCCTGATTTTGTTGTTTAGTAAATAGTACCTGGCAAACTTTAACCTTGCATTTCACTCTATTTTTTAGTTTTGAAGGTTTAAAAGAAGATAAAGGGATGATTATGCTAAATAAGCATTTTCTCTCTTATCTTGCCGGAACCCTGGACAAGGAAACAGAAGAAGTATTGGATTCTACTCTCCTGTTTCCAAAATCCCTTAAATATATCTCATGAAAAAAAGCGTACGAATCTTTTGGACCATTGTTCTCTCCTGCGTTGGCGTTTTTGTAATTTTTGTTTTTCTCTGTATGGTAGGCGTGTTTGGTAAGCTTCCTTCCTTAAAGGAACTTGAAAATCCAAGCATCTTACAATCATCAGAGGTGTATGCATCTGATGGAACTTTGATGGGTAAATATTACAGGGAAAGAGGTAACAGAAGTAATTCTGATTACAGGGATATTTCAAAACATGTTATCAATGCCCTGGTAGCTACAGAAGATGAGCGTTTTTACAGCCACTCGGGCATAGACGTAAAATCTACTTTAAGGGCTGTGTTCCTGTTAGGTAAGGAAGGCGGAGGTTCTACCATTACCCAGCAATTAGCAAAAGCATTATTAGCCCAGGGAAGTAAGAACAGGGCATGGAGGGTAATAGAAAAGTTTAAGGAATATATAGTTGCCATCAGGCTTGAAAGGAACTTCACCAAGGAAGAGATATTAGCACTTTATTTAAATGCCGTGCCTTACGGGGATAATATTTATGGAATAAGATACGCGGCGCGCACTTTTTTTCAGAAGGAACCTGACCGGTTAAATCCTGTAGAAGCTGCCGTGCTTGTGGGTATGCTAAAAGGAAATTATTTGTATAATCCCAGGGTACACATGAAGGCGGCATTTGACCGAAAAAATGTGGTGATCGGGCAGATGGAAAAAAATGGATACATCACTCCGGCTGAAGCAGCAAGGTATAAGGTGATGCCTATTCCGCTTAACTATAAAAAGCTGGATGAAAATTCGGGTTATGCTCCTTATTTCAGGGAAGTATTAAAGGACGAGCTGGAAGATATATTAGAAGGTTTGACAAACGCTAGTGGTGATCCATATAATGTGTACGATGATGGATTAAAGATCTATACTACCATCAACCCCAAGATGCAACAATATGCTGAAGAAGCAGTAGCACAACAAATGCCTGTACTTCAAAAAGCTCTAAACAATCAAAGAAGTATCAAATCGGGAAGTGTATGGAAGGGTCACCAGGATGTGCTGGATCGTGCTATGCGCAACAGTGACCGGTGGAGAAACCTGAAAGATGATGGACTGACAGATGAAGAGATAAAAAAGACATTTACCGTAAAAACGGAAATGAAGGTTTTCGCCTGGAACAAAAACAGGGAAACAGACACAGTGATGACACCTATGGATTCTATCAAATACCACAGGCAAATGATGCAAACAGCCTTTATGGTAAATGACCCTGTTACTGGCGAGGTAAGAGCCTGGGTAGGTGGCATTGACTTTAAGACATATAAATTTGATCATGCCAATTTAAAGACCAAGCGGCAGGTAGGGTCTGCTATTAAACCCTTATTGTATTGCCAGGCCATGGAAGAAAGAGGTTTTACACCTGAAACTATGGTAGAAGATGTGCAGCAGACTTTCGGTAAAGATCAATTGGTACCAGCCACCGGCAAAACGTGTACGGGTCGTACAATGACCATGGCTTCAGCTTTAGCCTGGTCGCGAAATTGCGCCACTGCCTATATTATGAAACAGGTTGGACCTGCACAATTCGCCAATTTTATTGAACGCCTGAATATTCCTACCAAAATAGAACCCTACCCTTCCATAGCATTGGGGTCTTGCGATCTTTCCTTATTTGAAATGATGTGGGGCTACTCTATTTTCCCTGGACATGGCTTCTCAACAAAGCCAAGCTTTATTTCCCGTATTGAAGACAGGAATGGTAATGTGATCAAGCGTTTTGATCCGGGTATGAACCGTAAAGAAGCAGTAAGCGAAGTAACGGCATATAATATGTGTAAAATGATGGAAGGGCCAGTGACCAAGGGAACAGCAGCCGGGCTAATGCAGGCATTAGGGGCAAAAGAAATGGGCGGTAAAACAGGTACCACCAATGGGAATGCTGACTTCTGGTTCATGGGTTATTCGCCACAACTGTTAGCAGGTGTTTGGGTGGGAAGTGATGACCGTTTTATTAGTATTGAAAGTGCAGCATTTTTTGGAGGTACAGCCGCACGACCTATCTGGCAATCTTTTTTCAGGAAAGTGTATAATGATAAATCACTTGCTATAGACAGAAATGCAGAATTTGTGAAGCCTGCAGACCTGCAAAATGAGATCAACAATGCGGATATGATGAGAATCATTGATGAAACGGTTCCTTCGGATGACAATACAGGTACTAACGCCGATGAATATACCCTGGATACCTCTCATAATATCCCGGCTGAATCGCAGGCACCCATTGATGAAAACGCACCTATTCAAAAGAACAATAATCCAAAGAAGGACACAACAAAGAAGAATACAAAGATTGGTGAAATGAATCAAACCGATCAGAAAACTGAGAAGAAAGGCTTTTTCAAACGACTGTTTGGAGGTAAGGATAAAAATAAAGAAGAGAACAAACCAAATGATTATTGATACTATATCGAAAACAAAAAGCCTCTTTATGGAGGCTTTTTGTTTTATAACGCATTTCATTTCCTTGGCCTGTTAGGCAAAAAAACAAATTATTAATTTATGGTTTAAGAACAACTTTTACGCAATCGTCTACCTTGTTCTTAAACATGTCATATCCCTTGGTAGCATCTGAAAGAGGAATCTTGTGTGTGATAATATCGTCCAGTACTACTTTGCCATCTCTTACAATTTCAAACAAATGGTCTATATATTTTTGAACGGGGGCTTGTCCAAATTTCATAATGAGCCCTTTATCAAATATGCGGTGAATAGGGAAATTATCATAAGGACTTCCATATACACCTACAACTGAAACAATACCACCCCTGCG
>Ga0157371_10004404_pt1 | contig 12310 bp, 10 predicted proteins | sample C45metaG_FD_113462 | JGI IMG/M metagenome (GOLD analysis project Ga0157371, IMG submission 113462) | Corn rhizosphere microbial communities from Kellogg Biological Station, Michigan, USA - C4-5 metaG | ecosystem: Host-associated > Plants > Roots > Rhizosphere > Soil | place: USA: Michigan... | reverse complement strand
TGCATAGTGGTTTAGAATCACACTGGAGGCTCTAAGCAGTTCCTGCAAAACTTCCTCTGTCACGGTACCGAATTTAGCCAGCCCTTTACGAATTCCTGCGTCGGTGTAGATACTGTTAGGATCGATTTAATGTGAGGCAGAATTATAGTGGAATTTATAGTTCCTTACGCCGCCATACTGTGGATCTATGATAGAGCCGCCGCTAAAATGAATATACTCGAAGGCCGCCTTAACGCCAGTATCTTCATTGTCGTGAATGACCAGAAAGTTAATATTTGGCTCGCGATAGCTATACTTAACCAGGTTTACATTAAAGTTATTGATCAGTATATAGGAGGTATCTGTTTTGACACCTTCGAATACAGGCGGATGTTGCGCCTGAAGATGCAACGTGAAAAGTAAACAGGTTATGACCAGAAGTCCGATGCGCATTTGCTAGATGTTTTTAAGAATTCAACTGAAGCGGCTCGCTACGTGCGAAGTACCGCATGCGGTAACAGTTCATAGCAGTTTCTCCGAGTTTGGCGACAAGCTTATAATTTGCTACGGCACCAACAGCAGAGCCGATCACGGGTAAGAGCTGTGCCATTTTAGCTAGATCCAGATAGTCACGGTACTCCTGCTGAAAGCTGCGCCAGTCAAAGTCATCCACCCGGTCCGGCAACTTAGCCCGGTATGCCTCCCAATGTTCCAGAATGTGAAATATGGCGTTTCTGCGTTGCTGGCTGGAGAAGGTGAGTTGAAACACATACAGAATGTACAAGCGCTCCCTATAGTCCTTCACATCGTAGCCATACAAACTGGCCATCTCGAAAAGCAGCTTTATTTTAATGACAATGAATATGGGGAAATCAGCCAGGCCCATGAGAATACCGCCCGCTCCCGTCACGGCTCCTTCCGCTGATGCAGTTTTCTGGTAGAATCGAATTTGCTTTTTGATGTACGCTTCACGAAAAACCAGCGACCGGTCCTCTAAAATTTCACCCGAAGTGTATTTTACGCCGAACAATACGGCTTTAAAAAGATTTTCAATGGTCGAAGTGATCCCCTGATGAACCTTCTCGGGTATAAAGCCATTGATCTTGTCCTGAACGCGTTTAGAAATCACCTCTGCAACAGAGGGAGACTTCTGCATCTTTCGTTGCCATATCAACATTTCGGCTCGTATCTTATCTTCGAAAACATCCATTCTTCTTGCTGGTTAACCTGCCTAATGAAAACAAAATACAAAAAAAAGAGATTGCCGGTTTGGCAATCTCCTAAATCTGTTGGTATGCGAAGATTTTTATACAGCGTCTGATAAGGAGCTAAACGTAAAATCCCGTATCCGCAATGCGGGCAACAGGTAGTTTTGGTTGCTTTCGGCACTAACGGTTCGCTCTGACTTACCGATTTCATCCAGGTTGTTCAACATGATCACCGGACTTTCGTTGAAGCGGAAGTTCTTTACAGGGAACTTGATTTCGCCGTTCTCAATATAAAAAGTACCATCGCGGGTTAGCCCGGTTAACAGCAAGGTTTGCGGGTCTACTGGTCGGATGTACCACAAGCGGGTAACCAAAATTCCTTTTTCCGTTCCTTTGATCAGTTCCGCAAGCGACTTGGTCCCACCTTCCATGATGATCCCCGATGGTGCAGGAATGGACTTCTTGCCTTTCTTTGCCGCCCAAAATCTAGAACTGTAAACATTTTTTACAACACCATCTTTTATCCAGTCGACCTTTTCCATCGGTCTTCCGTCACCTGCCCAGGTACTTCCCGGCAGATCGGCATTCCAGGGATCGGAGTATATGTTTACACGTTTATCCACAAGCTGCTCACCTACTCTGGTTTTTCCCCCAGGTTTGCTGAGGAAGCTTCTGCCTTCATCGGCACTCCGCTCATCCATATCGAAAATCATGTTCTCCAACATGACAGCCACCGCAGTAGGTTCCAGGATCACCGTGTATTTACCTGGCTCAATGGCTTTGGCGGTTACGGATGCCATGGCTTTTTTCGCGGCCACTTCGGTATCTGCCTTCGCATTCAATTTGCTGAAGTCGTTATAACCTCTGGTCGCATAGCCCGATCCTTTTCCATCCGGTGTCCGCAGCGTTACGTTGAATGCGACATCGCTGGAGGTTTCATAGGCAAACAGGCCCTTGCTGTTCATCATGGCACTATATCCTGAGCTGTTCTCCAGAAATCCGGCAGCATTAAGTTTATTGTCACGTGCATAGGTTAAGCTTTGCGCAACCGCGTCGGCACGTTCTTTTGGACCAACAGCAGCGGTTATTTGTGAAAAGGCTGAGGAAGCCGGTCCATAGGTCTGGGGGCCGAGCATGCCCATGTACTCCGGGTTTTCCGGCGCCAGCCTGGCGAGTTCTTCCGAACGGCGGACTGCCTTCTCTAATGAAGCGTCATCGTATTCGTTGATGGTCGCTATGCCCGATTTCTTGCCAAAGGCAGAACTTACAACCAGGCTGGTGCGGCTGATGCCTCCACTGGTGTTCACCGAGTTTCGTGCATACCGGATATTTCCACCATCTGAACCGTCGATATTTACTTCGCATTCATCCGCTTTAGAATAGCTTAGTACTTTGGTCAGTAAAGCTTTCGCTTCTTCTTGAGTTAATATTGACATATACTATCCGATTTTTCTTGCTGTGTTGATTACATTAATTCCATTGAAACGTGCTGTAGATGAACCATGAGAAACCGCACTCACCTGCATAGGTTGTCCTTTTCCATCGAAAAAAGATCCGCCCAGGCGGTAGTCACGCTCATCACAAATCGCCACACAGGAGTTCCAAAACTCGCGGGTATTGGCCTGGTAGGCTACATCTCTGAGCATGCCGACGATCTTTCCATTTTTGATCTCGTAGAAAAGCTGACCGCCAAACTGAAAGTTATAGCGCTGCTGATCAATAGAAAATGAGCCGTCGCCGATAATGTAAATTCCCCGCTGCACGTTCTTTATTTGATCCTCTATAGTTAATGGTGTCTGACCAGGTTTTAAGGAAACGTTCGCCATGCGCTGGAACTGGACATTACTCCAGTTATCTGCATAGCTGCAGCCTTGTGATCGATCGAGGCCAATAATATGTGCCTGGTCCCGAACGGCCTGGTAGTTGACCAGGATACCATCTTTGATCAGATCCCACTTGCCGCATTTCACACCTTCATCGTCATATCCTACTGCCCCCAGTGAGCCTGGCTGCGTTTTGTCGGCCACAATATTCACCTGCTTGCTGCCATAATTAAATTTCTTACTTTCCCATTTATCTAGCGTCAGGAAGCTTGTACCGGCGAAGTTCGCTTCATAGCCAAGCACCCTGTCCAGCTCGGTCGGGTGACCAGATGATTCATGAATGGTGAGCCATAGGTGCGACGGATCAAGTACCAGGTCGTATTTTCCTGCTTCAACAGACTTCGCTTTCAGTTTTTCTCCGACCTGTTTTGCACCTTGTTTTGCATCCTCAAGCATATCATATCTGCCTTTATACAAAGTGCCGACCGAGGTTTGTATCTTATCCTGCGGTCTGGCATCCAGGTACTCGTAGCCCATCCCGATGGGCGTACTTAGCGCCTGCCGCGTTTCATACTTGCCGCTGGCCTGATCAATTTTAGTGATGGTAAATGTCGGCCAGATCCGGTGTACATCCTGGTCTATATAGGAGTTATCTGAGGAGGCGAAATACTTCTGCTCGTTGACCATAAACAAGATGGAGTTCACGTAATTGGCACCGCCTTTCATGGCTGCATCATTCGTTGCCAGTAAGAGATCAACTTTCTCCTTCATCGGCACGGCAAAGGCGTTTTTCTCGATAGGTGTTTTCCAAGATACTTCTCCATAGCCTTGTTGGGGTGCCAACTGAACCGGCTCCAGTTGTAAGCGGGAGTTTTCTTTGGCGATGGCTACCGCCAATGCTGCTGCTTTGGCAATACCATCAGAGTCCATCTTGTCGGTTGCTGCAAATCCCCAGCTGCCATTTGCGATGACGCGGATACCTACCCCATAAGATTCTGTGTTCACCATGTTCTCAACCTTGTCTTCCCTGGTGACCACATATTGGTTCAGGTATCTTCCGATGCGAACATCTGTATAGGTGGCACCCTTGCTACGCGCCGCATTTAAAGCTACATCAGCCATCACCTTTTTCACAGCAGGATCAATATATTCCAGAGAGCGCTCCAGCGGGATCTCATTCCCCCAAACGGGAATGGCCGGAAGCATCGCTGCAGCTGCGCCGACCCCGGTTAAATAGATAAAATTTCTTCTTTTCAAAGTTTGTGGATTTAGATTCGTATTTTAAATATATGATTTACACTATATAATGTATAAAGACCAACAAGTATTTTCTACGTAAGCTTCCCATTTTCAGGATCGTACAAGGAGTTTTCGCCCGATATTGAAGGAGTTTGATGTAAAACGTAGTTTTCTCGTTTTCCCTGCTAAAGATTTTTATGGAAACGAATTTAGTTGTGGATTAAATCTTATTTTAGAACAGTGTTGATCATCACCTGGCTACATGAACCCTTAACCTCACCTCTGAAAATGCTTGACTAACATGCAAAGAAGAAATTTTATAAAAGCAGGCTCATTGGCCGCCATCACCTTGGGAAATTTAATGAACCCCAGCCCGGCAGAAGCGGCTTCAGACTCGTCTGAACAGAGCAGCCATCTGGCGGAAGAATTTGAGCTGAATGAAGTCAGCATAGCCTGGCTACAGGAAAAAATGGAGCAAAAGCAATACAGCTCCCGCGCAATTACCGAGTTGTACCTGGCCAGGATTGCGGCCATAGATAAAGCCGGCCCTACCCTGAACTCCGTTATTGAACTCAATAAAGATGCACTCCGAATAGCCGACGAAATGGATAAGGAGCGCGCAGCGGGGAAAGTCCGCGGTCCCATGCACGGTATACCGGTGCTGGTCAAAGACAACATCGACACCGGAGATGGCATGCTGACCACAGCCGGATCGATCGCGTTGGGCGACAATCAAGTAAAAGAAGACGCTTTCATCATTAAACAGCTGCGTGCGGCAGGAGCCGTTATTCTTGGAAAAACGAATCTGAGTGAGTGGGCAAACTTCCGCTCCAGCCACTCGACGAGTGCCTGGAGCAGCCGAGGCGGGCAAACTAAGAATCCTTATATCCTGGATCGCAATCCCAGCGGATCCAGCGCAGGTTCAGGTTCGGCAGTTGCCGCAAACCTCTGCGCAGTTGCCATCGGTACAGAAACGGACGGGTCTGTAGTTTCACCGGCTTCCGTGAATGGACTGGTTGGCATCAAGCCAACTGTCGGACTATTAAGTCGCACAGGCATAATTCCGATTTCTGTTACGCAGGATACCGCGGGGCCGATGACGAGGAACGTTGCCGATGCTGCAGTACTGCTGAGTGCATTGGTTGGTGTGGACAGCCTGGACAATTACACCGCGGCAAGCCTAGGGAAATTTCATACCGATTACACCGGGTTCCTGGACAAGGACGGCTTAAAAGGAAAACGGCTCGGTGTAGAAAAGTCGGCCTTTAAGCAAACCGAACCGATGGTAAAGTTGCTAAACGAAGCGATTGAAGTGCTGCGCAGCAAGGGTGCGGTCGTTACCGAAATCGACTTGTACAAAGAATTAAACGGACAAGGAAACGCGGAGTTCTCTGTGCTGCTGTACGAATTTAAAGATGGGCTAAACCACTACCTGAGCCGGGCGAACTCCAAAATTAAAACCCTGGCAGATGTAATTGCCTATAACAACGCGCATGAAGATAAAGCCATGCCATTCTTTAAACAGGAAACATTGGAACTTGCACAAAGCAAGGGCGGTTTGCAAAGCAAAGAATATCTGGATGCTTTACAAAAATCGCATCAGGGTACTCGTGTAGTAATTGACAAGGTGATGAAAGCCAATCAACTTGATGCCATCATCGGGCCGACCAACGGCTTTGCGGTGTGTATTGATCTGGTGAACGGCGACTACGACAATGGTTTTTCTTTCTCCTCTCCAGCAGCAAAAGCAGGATATCCGCACATCACCGTACCCATGGGAAGCTGGCACGATCTCCCGATGGGGATCTCCTTTTTTGCCGGACCATATAGCGAACCCGAACTGATCAAGATGGCTTATGCTTATGAGCAAGCGAGCAAGAAAAGAACACCGCCGAAGTTCTTGCCTAATTTATTCAGCTGACAAAAAGGTGAAGCAAAGGTCAAAATTTGATGGCCTTTTCTTATTTATAATAAAAAAACGAGTATGAAAATGGATGTAGAACCAATTATTGTTGAAAAGCTATTTGATGCCTCAACGACAACTATCTGGAAGGCGCTAACTAATAAGGATCTGATGAAACAATGGTATTTCGACTTGAAGGAATTTGAGCCTGAAGTCGGTTTTGAATTCAGGTTTCCTGGAGGTCCGGACGGAAAATCATATACCCACATTTGCACCGTTGTAGCTGCAATTCCAGAGCAGCAGTTGGCCTATACCTGGCGCTATGAAGGTTACCCAGGCATTTCAACGGTAACCTTTGATATGCAACGGGAAGCTGGAAAGACAAGCTTCAGATTAACACACCAGGGGCTGGAGAGCTTTCCAACGGACAATCCCGACTTTGCACGCAGCAATTTTGTAATGGGCTGGGATCACATCATCAACAAAAGCCTTACGCAATTTCTTGAAGGCAAAAAAGACTAGTGGTAAGCGGGATTGAATGTACGGGTCATGGACTTGATATATTCAACCCGCCTGAACCGCAAGGCAGTCCAATCCTCATCAATCGACACGGAACGCACCGGCACAAACCCGTTCTGGATCAGACTGTCCCACCCATGATCCCTGTTTATTTCTACAGCATATTTCTTTGAAGACTTTTTTGGGAAGGCAAACCAGAGTATACCATCCCCTATCAGCCGTTGCTGGAGAAGATCCATCGTATTTTTAATTTCCTTTTCTGATTGCACAAAGCTGAGCACAAAGGAAACATCGCTTTCGGCCGGCCATTCTGTAGCAACTGCAACGTGGTCTTTCATCATGCTTAACGCTATTTCGAACTCTGTAGGATGATTTAAGGCGTAAACAACAACAGGTGGTTTATACTGCAGCTTCTTTAGTAAGGGGGGCATTGCTAGAGTTGGGTTCATTGACCAATATTAAAGATTCTTGCGCAGATTTCATCAGCCTTGATGGCTGATTAAGGCTACCTGTCTGGTCATGCGGACAAACATAATTTCGCCGCCTGTGTTAGATTAGAAAGAACAAACCACATGATCGACCAGTTTTTACAGTATCCGGTTGCACCTGTAGCACTGAAAATGGGGGTATCCTTAGGCATTGGGATGCTTATAGGCTTGGAGCGCAAATGGTCCCACAAAGAAATGGGCATGCGTACCTTCGCGATCGTCGCCCTGATCGGGATGTTATCTTCCCTGATCAGCCGGGACTTCATTGCGATTTCCCTGATTGGTGTTTTCCTGCTTGTACTGCTCACCAATGGCAGAAGCATTCTGGTGAACCGGACCCTGGAGATTACCACTTCCGTTGCCATGATCGTGAACTTCATTCTTGGGGTACTTGTTGGGCTGGGGCATATCTTTACGCCTGTAGCTGGTGCCATTGCCATCATGATGCTCCTGGCCTGGAAAGAAGAACTTAACCGTTTTGTAGGCGGTTTAACGCCCGCGGAGATCCGGAGCGCCGTATTACTCGGACTCATTGGTTTTGTAATCTATCCGATTTTACCAAACCGCTATATCGACCCCTGGGAACTCCTAAACCCGAGTGATGCCTGGATCAGCATCATTGCAATCTCCGGAATTGGATTTTTTAACTACGTGATGTTACGCCTGTTCAGTACGAATGGGCTTTATCTGGCCTCCATATTTGGCGGACTGGTGAACAGTACGGCAACGGTTGCAGAGACGAGTTCCAGGGTACAATCAGCAGGCCTGACAAGTAAGCTGACAACTCTTTGTTTACTCACCACTGTAGCGATGTTTGTGCGCAACCTGATCCTGATCGTAATTTTTTCTCCAGCGTCTTTTGCATCTGCATTCCTACCCATCCTGGCTATGTGTGCAGTGGCAGGTCTTTGGATCTGGCGTGATCATTACAAAGAGAACAATCACAAGAATGCACCAAAATTAAAGTTACAGTCGCCGATCTCCGTTCGGAACGTATTCACCTTTGGTGCTTTGTTCTTATTGATCGCCATTGGCGGAACGCTCTTGACCAAGGTATTTGGTAACCTGGGTATTTATGCAACCGGCTTCTTTGGCGGGTTTGTAAGCAGTGCGAGCACCACGGCTGCGGCAGCAACCATGGCAAGCCACGGAAAGATCACCGCAGCACTGGCGGGCAGCGTGACCATCCTCACTTCCCTAACCAGCGCCGTCGTTAGCCTCCCTATTGTTTGGAAAACCGTTCACGACAAGGCGATTGTCAGACGTTTAACTATGGAACTGGTTTCGGTGTTGCTAGTCGGCATTATAGCTGTGGTATTAGACCGGATGTTTGAGTTTTCGGAAATGCTGACCCTTCATCCGGATCTATTTAAATCAGCTGGATAAAAATTGCCCTTAAGAACGTAAGTTGTTCCGATTTGCGAACAGAATTCCAACGGTAGTGAGCAGCAGCCCGGCAGCGATGTACTTTCGGTGTGCCTTTGGGCGTCCTGGCATTCCCCATCCGCCAAAAATTGAATTTCCATATTCTACAGGTGTAAAAACGTTACCGTCGGTTTGAGGAATTTCTTTCGCGGATTTCAGGTAACCCGATATAAATACCTTCGTGAGGCTTCGCGTCAAGCCAGGGAACAAGCCGTATGATGCCCTAAGAAACACTGAGGCACTCCCCACCATGAGCTGTGCTTTTGGATGCTTAGCCAATTTGACGATCGCCATGGCGACGCGCCTCGGATCATACACCGGCTGTGCAGGGCGAATCACTTTTCCAGAATAGTTTGCCGCGTGCTGAATACCCGGCGTATCTAAGAATGCGGGATAGACATCACAAACATGTATGTCCGGCCAATCGGCCAATTCTGCTTTCAAGGCAGAAGAAAAACCACGGATACCGAATTTACTTGCAGAATAGGCGACGCCAAATGGAACTGGCAAATAGCCACCGATGGAGATGTTGTTGATCAGGATGCCTGTACTTTGTCGCTTGAAATAAGGCAAAACAGCGTGTGCCGCATTCATATAGCCAAGAAGGTTGGTTCGGATCACTTGTTCATTTAACTCCATTGGCATCTTTTCGTAATCACCAACAGCCAGAACTCCGGCATTATTTACCCAAACATCAATCTTACCGCCGAAATCATCTGCTTCTGCGGCAAGGTTGATTAGATCACTTGCATTGGTGACGTCTGTGACAACGCAACGCACTTGTGCGCCTAACCGATCACATTCCAGTGCTACATCTTGGAGCGCTTCGAGATTTCTAGACGCCAATACGAGTTTTGGACGCTTTAAGGCAAATTCGAGTGCGATGGCTTTTCCGGCTCCGCTAGAAGCCCCTGTAATAACGATGGTCTGTTGATTAAGCATAATTGAATGTTTAACTACATAAACCTGTAAGGACGCCTTTAGGTTTTATTTAGCCAGATGGTTTAGTAAAGTAAAATCTAACTATACATCTCCCGGTTTAAGAAGAAAAGATTAATGGCCAATTAAACCTTTCGGGTACTTTACGCAGAATACGCGATTACCTATACCCAACTAGAAACGTTCAGGTCGTGTACTTTTGGGGATGTTGAGCACCAATTTTCCCATTATCACCAGCAAAATTTCTAGTTCCACAACAGCAAAAACCCATTTTCTAGTGATCCGACAGGTGTTCAAGTCTCACTACAGCCTTATTGCCCCATTCTAAGGTATTTATGTCACAATTAAGTCATAATAGATGTCGTTGCTATACAGGCGCTTATAGAATCGAAATGCAAATTAGGGATGCTTACAGCGTATAAAACTCCAATAATGAAGCTAAAAACCACATTCTGGGGTAAAACAACAATAATCCAAATGGATCCCCCATTTCCAAACACTATGCCAAAGAACAAAGATTTGCGTTCAAACACAATCAACACAGTATAAAACACAAGATTTTGCGTAATATTGCAGATAATTAAACCAATCAAAACTAAACCAACAATTATCTCGTCATGCAGAACAGTTATTTAGTGAGAACAACCAATTTCACCAAGTATTTTACCCTAATCATTCTGTTATTTTCCTCAAGCATGTTAGCATGCAAATCTTCGTTAGAAGAAGACTTAGCTCCGGTTGCCGCAGTAAAGACTACACCTGCAGCTGTCGTGAATGGAAATTCATCAAGCGACAGTGCCGGTACAAGCGGTGAAGATTCATCTACCGGTGCCGACGAAACATCGTCCTCTGACGAGACAACAACACCAACATCCACTGAAACACAATCTAACCCGGCTACTCCAACGTCTCCGACATCTCCTGCAACACCGGCAAGTCCTGCAACACCAGCTTCGCCTGCGGCACCGGAAAAGTCGAATGTGATTGCAAATCGCACACTTAAAAACAGCTTTAATTTCCCAATCGGAGCAGCAGTAGATATGGATCGCCTGAATGGCAAAACCTACAATAACGTCGTAAGCCGCGAGTTCAGCAGCGTAACGGCCGAGAGCAGCATGAAGTTTGGCGCCGTACATCCCTCCAAAGACGTATTTAACTTCAAAAAAGCAGATGCCATTGTTGCATTTGCGAAAAAGAATAACATGCGAGTGCACGGACATACATTGATCTGGCCAAAAGACAGCCTTGCACCATCTTGGTTGTTAAACTTCAAAGGCGATTCAACAGCTTGGGATAATCTACTAAAAACACATATTCAAACCGTAGTTAAACACTTCAAAGGACAAGTTGCTTCCTGGGACGTTGTTAACGAGGCTTATGCAGATAATGGCACCCTCAAAGACAACATCTGGTTGCGTAACATCGGTCCCGATTATATCAGCAAAGCGTTCCTATATGCGCATCAGGCAGATCCAAATGCGCTATTGTTCTTAAATGATTACGGTCAGGAGTTTGGCGGCAAGAAAATGACCGCAATCTTGAACCTGGTTGCCAATTTAAGAAAATGCAACATCAGAATTGATGGCCTGGGCTTTCAAATGCATACCGTCTTGCGTTTAGACATAAAAGGCTTGAAGACGAACGTCGACAGAACAGTTGCCGCAGGTCTGCTCATTCACTTCTCTGAATTGGACGTATCTGTACGTTACCAAAAACCAGAGAATTTCAAGTTAGACGATGCACTTGCAACTGCACAAGCCGCAAAATTCAAAGAGATCGTTAAAGTTTACTTGAGCATTCCAAAGGCATTGCAGTTCGGAATAACAACATGGGGCGTATCTGACGCAGACAGTTTCATGAACAGCAATGTGGTAAATAAGGATCATGATTATCCTTTATTATTCGACAAAAACTACAGTGCCAAACCTGCATACAAATCATTTATTGAAGCAGGGTTAGGCAAATAATATAAGGTTAGGTTAGGTTGAAAAGCGGGTGATTGGAAACAGTCACCCGTCTTTATTTTCCACGAGATCTAGCGAACAGTATTAATAAACTGTGAAGGGCGCATGTTTGTAAACTGGAAGAAGGTATTGCTGAATGCCGAAACACTTAAGTACCCTGTGGCATAAGCAATTTCGGTTAGATTTAAGTCCGATTGCAACATAAACTCCACTGCCTTAACCATTCGGAGTTGTTTGACATACTGCAGGAAAGAGATGCTCAACTCAGATTGGAACATCCTGGACAAGCTCCGCTCGCTTATCCCAAATTTACTTGCCATATCATGTAAAGTAACCTGATCAGCTACATGTGATTCAAGGTATGTCAGAACAGGCTTTAAACGTTCGTGCTGGCTCGTTGGCAATGCAGTTGGCAAATGCGTCACGCCAAGTTCAGGCAAAACGTTCTTAATGGCTGAAAAGAAACAGGCATGCAAATCGTCCGTCTTGATGTGTCCCTCAAACCGTTCGGTATACAGGAGCATCTCATGCAACAAAGAATTCACAGGATAGATACCCATTTTCTGGTAAAAGCCAGCATCCTGATCCTGCACCGGAAAATAAATTGTCCGGATAACTGACGATGCGCTCTTCACCTGCAGGAAATGCGGTAGTTCTGCAGGGATCCAGATATAGTGCCGCGCAGGGATCACATAGATTTTCCCCTCTACATGTACATAAGCTACACCCCCCTGAACATAAGTCATTTGGCCTTTTTCATGCTGGTGAACAGGGAATCTTCGCTCCGTCCGTTCATGTAGAACAAATATTTGGTCGGGATATT
>Ga0157371_10004403_pt1 | contig 12311 bp, 15 predicted proteins | sample C45metaG_FD_113462 | JGI IMG/M metagenome (GOLD analysis project Ga0157371, IMG submission 113462) | Corn rhizosphere microbial communities from Kellogg Biological Station, Michigan, USA - C4-5 metaG | ecosystem: Host-associated > Plants > Roots > Rhizosphere > Soil | place: USA: Michigan... | reverse complement strand
TGGGCTGCGACGACCGCCTCTATCTGCCCGATCCGGTCTACCAGGGCGGCACGGTCGAGCGGTCCCGTGGCTCCGACTGGCTCGCCGGGCAGATCCGGGCGCATGGAGGCGAAGCGGAGAACATCGCCGAGCGCGCGGCAATCGGCGACCGGCTGGTCGCTGAAGCGAAGCCCGGCGACCGCATCGTCGTCATGGGCGCCCGCGACGACACGCTCGCCGAATTCGCCCGCGAGCTGGTCGAACGGCTGGGGCACTGAAACTCGCCGAGGCGACAGCGGTTGAGCCGTCGATGAGCGCCTATGTCACCGGCTGGAAAATTCCCCGCGACGGCGAACGCGACCGGCTGATCGAGCGATTCCCGCCGAAATACGATCGCACGGTCGCCGATCACGTGACCCTCCAGGCAGGCGCGACCAGGGACACGCCGCTTCCGCGCGAAGTGGAGGCGCGAATCGTCGGACGCGGTGACGACGACAACGGCGTGGAATGCCTGGTCGTGGAAATCGACGGCAGCAGCGACCGGCCCGACGGATCGACCTATCATATCACCTGGTCGCTCGGGCCGGGACGAAAGGCGAAGGACAGCAACGACGTCCTTCGCGATCGCGGATGGACGCACATCGATCGGCCGGTTTCGGTTTTGCTTAAACCGGCGAGATTCCAGTGGTGAGGAAGCAACCGCACCTGTTCCTCGACTGCGACGGGGTCCTGGCCGATTTCGACGCCGGGGCGAAGGCGTTGCTCGGCATGTCGTCCGCGGCGTTCGAGGAGCGGCACGGGAGGGGCGAGTTCTGGAAGCGGTTGGCGCGCGCGCCGAACTTCTATGGCGAGCTTGCCCAGATGCCGGACGCGCAAATCCTGTTCGAGGGTGTCAAGCATCTCAAGCCGACGATTCTCACCGGGCTCCCGCTGGGCAAATGGGCCGCTCCGCAAAAGGAGCGGTGGGCGGCCGAGCATTTTCCCGGAGTGCCGATCATCACCACAATGGCGCGGCAGAAGCATCTGCGCATGGAGCCGGGTGACGTTCTCGTCGACGACCGTGAGAACCACCGGCATCTGTGGGAACATGCGGGCGGCATCTTCATTCACCACAAGAACGCGAAAGACACTTTGCGCGAGCTGTCCGAGATTTATCCGGCGGTGGGGGCGGAGACTTGAACCGTCATTGCGAGGAGCCGAAGGCGACGAAGCAATCCAGGCGGGACTGCTTCGCTACGCGCGCAGTGACAAAAGCGGCTTGGCCTCAGGCGGCGGCGCGGACGTCGACCTTCTCGACCCACTCCGGCCAGAAAGCGGGCTCGCGGCTCGACCAGCCCGGTGCCGTCGCGGCGCCCTCGCTGATCGATTGAAGCAATATCCTGCGCCGGTCGGGGTGAAGGTGCGGGAGTGCCGCGGCGGAGCAGAATGCAGCTGGAAGCCACGGCCGAGCCGAAGCGCCGACGAGCCGCTCGTAAAGGAAGCGGTAAGCGGCGAAATTTGGAAGCCGGTCCTGACCAAGATCGAACGCGGAAAGCGTGATCAGCATGCCGATGAACGGCTCGATCATGTCGAGGCCGCTGTCGTCCGGAACCTGCATGCGAAGGTGATCGAGCTGCTTGTAGAGCCTGGACTGGGCGCGGATCGAAGCGGCCTCCCCCTCGTCGCGGGCCCAGCATTCGATCGGGTCGCGGCGGCCGTAAGCGACATCCAGCGAACGGCGGATGTAGCGCTGCGTGGCTTTAGACAGGCCCGCGAATTCCTTCATTTCCGAGATCAGCAACGCGCCGTTTGCTGGCTGGCTGGTCCTCGTGATCATGATCCCGACTCCTTTTGCCCAGGCAGGATCATGCGGTTTTTACAGTTACGTATTGCTTAACCACTCGTCCCACCCCCGTTCAGCATTGAATCAGAGGGGGGACCGGCGTGCAATGTTAATATTTCACGGGTCGTCGCAACTGGGGCGACTGTTGATTATCGGCAACGCAATCGGAACGCGCCCGTTACGTGTTCGACTCGTCGTCTTCGTCGAATCCGGACGACGGCACCGGCTCCGACCGGCGCGGCTGGACGATCGAGGGCGGATCCGACGCGTCCATCGATTCATCGCTTCCGACATCGACCTTGGCGTCGCAATCGTGCGGGTTCTCGCGAAGCTTCTCTTCCAGCTCCGGCTCCGGCCCGGAAGGGTGGGTCGCCGGCGGGGGCTGGCGCTTCTTGTCGGTGGTGTCGTTCATACCTCGGCTCCCGCAAATCATTTTGCCCCCTCAACGAGCGGACTCGATTGGCCGTTCCGCACTTCCGCGCTTTCGACCGGCGGCTCGGCGGCTTCTGCGAACACGCTCGCCAGCCGATAGGCGCTCGCCCGTCACGGGAGTAGAAGCGCAGCAATGAAACCCCTCTTGCATCCCCTTCGCGAGGACCGCTTCGCCGACTGGCCGGTCGCCGTGAAGTCGATCCTCGGCTTTTGGCTCTTCTATGCGGTGACGGTCGTCGCTCGCGCCTTCCTCGGCCGCGATCCGGTTACGGTGCTGGAGAACAAGGCGCTCACGGTTTCCGCCGGGATTATCCTCACGCTGGGCATTTACGCGACGCTGGCCTTGCTTACTCGCCAGTCGGGACTTCGCCGGCGAGCGGTGGTCGCCGTCCTGGCATCGCTTGCTGCGGCGGCGGTCATGACGGGGCTGTTGATGTTCGCCGACCGTTACCAGGACCGGCCGCAGGACGAGATGCATTATGTCTCGAAGGAAGGCTATCGGATCACCGAGCTCGGCAATTCCACCCGGATAGAGCGCGACAAGGCGCCGCCCTTGGTGGTCACCTGGCCCAAGGTCGCCGCGCTCAAGCCCTACGAGCAGTTCCGGATCGCCGCAGATTCGATTGTCGGCTGGCTATTCTTCTTCATGGCGTGGAGCGCTTATTATTTGGCGGTAAAGGCGCAGGCGCTCGCACTCACTGCCGAGCGCCGGGCAGCCGATGCGGAAAGCGCCGCCCAGACCGCGCAGCTTCGCGCCCTTCGCTATCAGGTCAATCCGCATTTCCTGTTCAATACGTTGAATTCGCTGTCGTCGCTGGTGATGACCGGCCGCAACGACCGCGCCGAGGCGATGCTCCTGGCGCTTTCCACTTTCTTTCGGAGCAGCCTGTCGCTGGATCCCGCAGCGGACATTACCCTTGCCCAGGAAATCGATCTTCAGCGGCTCTACCTGGAGATCGAAAGGACCCGCTTCCCAGACCGGCTACAAGTCGAGATCGACGTTCCGGACGAGCTTCAGTCGGCGCGGCTGCCGGCCCTCATCCTCCAGCCCATCGTCGAGAACGCGATCAAATACGGCGTGTCGAAGACCCGCCAGAAGATGCTGATCCGGATTGCCGGGGAAGCGCTTGTCAACGGACGGATGGTGATCACGGTCACCAATCGGCTTCTCAACGGGCGCAAGAACGAGCTTCTCGCGGCAACTCACGAAGGCACGGGACTTGGCCTCGCCAACGTCAGCGAGCGGCTCCAGACGCGCTTCGGAAACAAGGCCGAGTGCCGCTACGGACCCGCCGCCGGCGGCGGCTATCAGGTGACATTGACGATGCCGGTGCAGGACAATGGCTGAGCCCGCCAATTTGCGAATCCTGATTGCGGACGACGAGCCATTGGCCGCCGAGCGCCTCCAGGTGCTGCTGGCCCGAAGCAAGGGCGCGACCCTGGTCGGAACCGCCGGCGACGGCGAATCCGCGGTCAGCATGGCCGAAGCGGTGTCGCCCGACGTCCTTTTGCTCGACATCGCAATGCCGGGGATGGACGGTATCGAGGTTGCCCGCTCGCTGGCCGGGCAGAAGAATTCGCCGGCGGTCGTTTTCGTGACCGCTTTCGACCAGTTCGCGGTTGCCGCCTTCGAAGTCGCAGCGGTCGACTATCTGATGAAGCCCGTCGACCCGGCGAGGCTTCAGCGGGCACTCGACCGGGCCAGGGAATATCTCGACCATCATCGCAGCCAGGCCGCCCCGCCCGCCGAGCGTTCGGAGTGGATCGACGAATTCTGGGCGTCGGACCTGAGCGGCCTCGTCAGGATCGCGGCGCGCGATATCGACCGGGTCTCGGCCGAGCGCGATTACATGCGGCTTCACGTCGGCCGGCGAAGCTGGCTGATCCACCATTCCATGGCGGCGCTGGAGGACGGCCTCGACCCCAAGCTGTTCGTTCGCCTCCACCGCTCCACGATCGTGCGAAAGGACTTCATCACCGGCTTCACCCGCAATGCTTCGGGACGCTGGATTGCCCGCCTCGGCGACGGCACCGAGCAGCCGGTCGGCCGGCTTTATTCCGACCGCGTTCGCGCCATCGCCGGGCGATGAGAGCGGTCAACGACTGAGGTCAGCGCGACGTCGAGGCAGACGTTGCCGAGCGTCCGGATGATGTCCGGGATCATCTCCACCGCGACCAGCAGCGCAAGCGGTCCGATCGGCGCACCAAGCGCGATGACGATTGGAGCGATCGAGCTGATATAGCTGATCTCGCCCGGAAGGCTGATGGCCGCGTAGCTCATGACTGCACCGACGGCGGTGGCTGCCAGGATCGCGCCAATCCCGGGATCGAGCCCGAGCGCATGCGCGACATAGACCGCGACAGCGATGTTCATCGCCGGCCCGGTGCCCCGAAACAGGGCGACAGCAATCGGCAGGCTGACATCCGCGACCTCGTCGCGGATTCCGAGCTGGCGGGCGCTCGTCAGCATCGCCGGAAGGCAGGCGAGCGACGAGCGGGTGGAAATCGCGATTCCCTGCGGCGGGAACAAAGCGCGGGCGAAAGGCGCGAACCGAACGCCGCCCATTAGCACGGCGACGGGATAGGCGGCGATGGTGACGACCAGCCCGACGGCACACACGACGAGAAGATAGTTGAGGAGCGCCGCGAAAGCGGTTCCACCGGCTGCGGCCCCGAGGCCGAAGGCGAGCGCGAGCACGCCCAGCGGCGCCAGCCACAGCACCCAGCCGATGATGACCAGGAAGGCATCGCCGACCGCCGCGAAGAACTCAGTCAGCACCTTCCGCCGCGCGGCTGCGATGCGGGTGGCGGCGAGCGCGAACAGCAAAGTCGCGACGACCAGCGCGAGGATGTCCGCATTGGCCGCCGCCGAAAAGACGTTCGCGGGGATGAGCGAATGGAAGAAGGAGCCGAGGCTCTGTCCGGCGCCGCTTGCTGCTGGGCCGGCGACCGCCGCGCTCCCGCGAAGCGCGTCCGCCGCAGCCCCCGATACCGGCAAGAGGCGAACCAGGAACAGGCTCAGGACCATCCCGACGATGGCCGAGGCCGTCGACAGGACGACGATCCAAAGCACCGCCCGGCCGGCGATTCGCCCGCCCTTGGCGGCTTCGGCACTTTGGCCGATGCCGGTGACGAGGAGCGCGATGATCAGCGGCACCACCGTCATCTCGAGCGCCGAAAGCCAGAGCCCGCCGACGGTCGAAGCAATTGCGACGAATGCCGAGCCAATCGGCGACGCGGAGCCGGAGCTGACGATGCCTAGCAGGATTCCCGCGATCAGCGCACTTAAGACCCAAACGGGCTTCGGAGCCCGGATTTGCGGCGATTGCGTCTTGCTCAAGCGGGCTTCCGGAACTTGAACACGAAGCGGTCGGTCTTGCCCCTGATCGCCGGGTCGAAGACGAGCAGAGAGTGATCGTCCGCCGGGTTGCGGAGCACGTCGCTGCTACCGACGAACACGAAGCCTGCGCGCTTGAAGTCGGCCTTGACCACGGCGGGATCGATCCGGTGGAATTTCTCGACCGTCGCGCGGGTGTCGTCGTTGGGGTTGGCGATATGATCGATGACGCCGATCGTCGCTCCCGGTTTCATCGCCGAGTAGACCGCCTTGAGGAACGCCGCCGGGTCCATCTTCGGAATGCCGTTCTTGGCGCTCTGCCAATAGGTGTCGTGATAATTGTCATTGAGGATCACGAAGTCGGCGGAACTCTTCGCCAGCTTGGGCGCCTCGAACGGGCTGACGACGATCGACACGTTCGGGTTCTTCGCCGCGAAAGCCGCGAAGTCGGCCTTAGTCTTGGGCGAGTAGAATTGAGTCGGCTCCCAGACCACGTCGGAGCCCTTGGGGCCGACCACGGGTGCCATGATCTCCGCCCAATAGTGGTTGCCGCCAAACAGATCGAGGACGTGCATTCCACGCTTCAGCCCGAGAAAGCTGAGGACCTCGGTGGGCTTTCGCGATTCGTCGAGCTTCACATTGTCGGCGCTCCGGTCGGGACTCGCAACCGCCGTTGCGATCGGCCCGCCGGCAACCGAGACATGCTCGGAAGCGCCCGCGGCAATCGACGTTCCGCCGTGCTGGACGAAGGCAAGACACGGCACGGCAATCGATGCCGCGAGCAGCGAAACCACGAATTTGCGCATCCTCATCACTCCTGGCCGAAAGACGGTGGCTTATAGCGCCAGCGTAACGAGCGCCAGCACTAGCGAGCGGCGGTGTTCGCTGAGGTGCTATCCCAGCGCAGCTAACCCAACTTCCAGTTGATGGTCTCGATGAATGAATCCTTGGTCGGCTTGCCGTCTTTGCCGATGGCAGGGGTGAATCGCGCCCGTGCGGTCACGACCGCACAGGACTGGGCGTCGAGCATCGCCACCCCGCTCGTCTCGATAACCGAGCAGTCGGCGACCCTTCCCTGCTCGTTTACCAGAAGCGCGATCTTCACCGTCCCGGAATCGTTGTTGACCAGCGATACGAACGGATAATCGTCGGAACTGAACAGCTTGCGCAAATTGCCTTCCGCGTCCTGCCGAACCTGCGCTTCGCCGCCCTTCGTCTCCGAGACATTCCAGACCCTGCGAAGATCGGCGACGCATTTGTCCATCACCTCGATGAGGGCCGGCATGTCGGCAAGAGCGAAGCTCCTGTCCAACGCACCCGCTTCGATGTGGATCGAATGCGCCGTCCTTGCCGCGGCGAATTGATCGAGCGGCAAGTTCAAGAGCCTCACCCGCGTGCCCGTATCCTCCGGCGAAAAGCTGAGCACGCTGGCGTTTTGCGGATTGGCGTCATCGAACTGAATGCGTCCGTCGATCTGGCTCGTCGCCGCATAGCCCTTCTCGACTACGTCGATCTGGACAACTCCTCCGAGGGCTGGCTGCTTGAGCAGAAGGTAGAGCGGTTTGCCTTTGGGGCCGTAGTCGCGCTGGGCGACACACTGGGCCTCGTCAAAATGGACGATCCACTTGCCGGTAGGTTGCAGAGGGGCGGCAGCGGCAAGGGCTGGTGCCGCTACCGCGAGTGCTGCAGCAACGAAGGCGCGGATTGTCATCGCGGGCTCTCCCTATGTCGATCCCGGCCCGGCCAGCCTCGTTCGAGTCCCCTGCCTGCCGTTCGCGTCGCCAGTCTGACACGGATCAGCGGCGGACGCTGCCAAATTTGTCGCTTGGGACGCATCGCCTGACCGTCCGGCGCGTTTCAACTGCAGAACTTCCCCCAAGCAGACGGAGACACCGCATGGCAGACGACCAGATCGACACCATCAATTCATTGCTCAAGACCACCATCGACAGCGTCGATGGCTATGAAAATTCGGCCAAGGAGCTGAGCAGCGGCCGAATCCAGGAAATCTTCCGGCAGCGCGCCAACGATCGCCAGCAGGTCGTCCAGCAGCTTCGCGAAGAAGTCCGCCGGCTTGGCGGCGAGCCCGACGATAGCGGTTCGGCCATGGGCCAGGTCCACCATGTGTGGGAGGATCTGAAAGGCGCGGTCAGCGGCCATGACGATCAGGCGATCATCAACCAGACCGAGACCGCCGAGGATTATCTGAAAGAGAAATACGAAGACGCGCTCGACAATCTGACTGGCGATTCCCGCCAGGTCGTGGAGCGTTGCTATCAGCAGGTCAGGCAAGGCCACGACCAGATCAGCGAGCTGAAGCACGGCATGGAAACGCAGAGCTGACAAAGACTGTGGGAGGCGGTTGAACGCCGCCTCCCACTACCCTTGGCCATTGCGCTGTTGGAATCGCCGCGAATGGGGCTAAGGACAATCGGGGCTGCGAACTGAAAAGACGGAGCACCCCCATGAAAATTTTCCTCGCAATTGCGGTCGCGGCGCTCGCCGGCGCGGTTCCGGCGGCAAGCCAGCAGCCGGGCAACGTCGTTCCCGTGCAGCTGTACAGCTACGGCTTCACGCCAAGTCCGATCGTTCTCCACGCCGGGCAGCAAACGACGCTGGTGTTCACCAACGCTGCCGGCAAGGGCCACGAGTTCAAGGCGCCCGGCTTCTTCCGCGCGGCGAAAGTGGTTTCCGGAAGCATCGACGACGAGGGATCGGTCGAGCTGATGCCTCACCAAAGCGCTTCGATCACATTGATTCCGGCGCGCGGCACCTACCGCGTCCACTGCGGCCATTTCATGCACGACCAGCTGGGCATGCACACTTTCATCTACGTGCAATAGAGGCGCGGCCCTAAGCCGACCCGCCGCTGTCGCTGGTCTCGTCGGTCTCCGGAGCCGGAGCACCATTCTGGTCGATGTGAAGCCAGTCGTGGAACGGCCGGTGATAGAGCATGTCCATCACCTCGAACTCCAGCCCGCCCGGCTGATTGGTGTTGCTGTTCCACAAGGCCACGACCCCGCTCTTCAATTTGGGGTCGAACAGGATGAGCGAGCGATATCCATCCACTCCGCCGCGATGGCCGACGATTGCGTGGCCGGCATAATCGTAGCTTCGCCAGCCAAGCCCGTACCAGGCATCGGTGACGACATCGGCGGGCATGTGGATCCGGCGGCGCTCGTTGCCGGTCTTGACCAGGCGGGCATGCAAGAGATTCAGGACGTTCGGCGAAATCACGTCCGGCATCTCGCCCATTTGGGCCAGCATCCACAGCGCCATGTCCTTGATGTCGCTGTTGACGCCCCCCGCGGCTGGAATTTTGTAATAATCGTCGGACAGCTCGATTTCGCGCCGCCCCGCATTGTGCGGGTGGGCCCAGCTCTTTGAATTCATCAGCCCGTCGCGGGTAACGCTCGCGCTGGTCATTCCAATGGGATCGAAAAGCCGCCGAGTTATCACCTGCTGGTAGGGGTTGCCGGTGACGTTGTGGACGATTTCGGACGCCGCGTCGTAGGCGACATTCTCATAGTTCCAGCAGGTTCCCGGCTGGCAAACGAGGTCGAGGCCGCCGAGCTCTCCCCTGATCTGCTTCGGGTCCTCGCCGGACTCGAGCCTGTCGTCATAGGCATTATGATAAATGCCGAGGCGGTGGCTAAGGAGGTCGGTGACGCTCGCCCGCTGCTCCGCTCCGCCGGGAAGGCGAAGGGTGGTGTTATAAACGGACACCGGCGCGCCGAGGTCGACTTTTCCCTGCTCGGCGAGCTTTGCGACCATCGTCGCCGCGACGCCCTTCGAGCAGGATGCCCAGCGAAAAACGGTCTCAGGGGTCACGGCATCATTGGAGCCGGCCAGCGTTTCGCCATAGCCCTTGAGAAAAGTAATCCGCCCGTTCTCCACCACTCCGACGGCGAGCCCGACCATCGTCGGCCGCGTCATCAGTTGCTGCAATTGCTGGTCGAGGAGCGAATAATCGACATCGTGGCGCGAGGTGGTGGAGACCGACGCCAGCCGCGCATGCGCCTGCGCCTGCCTCGCGGCGTCCGCCCGATTCTTGGGACCGGCCGCCGGCCCCGTCACGATGAGTGCCGTTCCCGCAAGCAGCACGGCGGCCGCAATTCCAGCCATCGTCGATATTTTCAAAAATCCCACTCCCCGCACGCAATGGCCGCTGTTGCCGCAGCTGAATCGCGGCTCAACACGCAAGCGGAGCCTCTGCGACGAAGCGACGGCTGGGTGCGACGAACGCGCGAGGCACCCGCGGCTGGCCATAGCGCCTGCCCTCGCTTAAGGCGCTTGCCGGTGGAGGGTGCCACTTGCGTTTCCTGAAGACTCTTTTCTGGATCATCGTGGCCGCGCTGGTGACGCTGTTTGCGGCCCGCAACTGGCGCGACGTCACGGTCGACCTGTGGGGCAATCTGCAGGCGGACATCAAACTGCCCATCCTTCTTGCCGTCGTCTTCCTCCTCGGCCTCTTCCCGACCTGGCTCGTGTTCCGCGCCAGGCTGTGGCGAGCCACCAACCGGGCCGCGGCTGCGCAACGCGAGCTGGCGCCGATGGTTCGCGAAGAACCGGAGGTCGAGCCGGAGCTCGAAACATGAAGCCGATCTTCGTCGCCATCGACACGCCCGACCTGGAGCGGGCGCGCAATCTCACCAGCTCGGTCAAGGCCTATGCCGGTGGAGTGAAGCTCGGGCTTGAATTCTTCGCCGCCCACGGGCCCTCGGGCGTTCGCGCCATCGCCGAGCTCGGCCTTCCGGTGTTCCTCGACCTCAAGCTCCACGACATCCCCAACACCGTTGCCAAGGCGGTGGAAGCGCTGCGGCCGCTGGAGCCGGCGGTTCTGACGGTCCATTCCGCGGGCGGCAAAGCGATGCTGGAGCAGGCCAAAGCGGGCGCGCCGCCGAACACGAAGGTGGTCGCCGTCACGGTCCTGACCAGTCTCGATTCGACCGATCTCACTTCCATCGGCGTGAGCGGCACGCCCGCCGCGCAGGTCGAGCGCCTAGCCGCGCTCGCCCGCGACTCCGGGCTGGATGGGATCGTCTGCTCAGGCGCGGAGGTCGCCGCCGCGAAGTCCGCGTGGCCGGACGGTTTCTTCGTCGTTCCCGGCGTGCGGCCCGAGGGAAGCGGAGTGGGCGACCAGAAGCGCGTGGTCACTCCTCGAGCCGCACTCGACTCGGGCGCATCGATCCTGGTCATCGGCCGGCCGATTACCGGAGCCGACGATCCGCAAGCGGCGATCGAGGCCATTGCCGGCACTTTGTGAAGCGGTGGACAAGGCGCTCGCTTTGCGCCTAGCGCGCCTCCGTCACCACAGGTGGAGCGATCATGTCCTGGCTCAGCCGCGTTCGTAACGGCATTCCGTTTCTTCCCAAGCGCCAGAGCGCCGACACGCTTTGGCACAAGTGCGCAAAATGCGGGACGATGGTGTTCCTCAAGGAATGGGAGGACAACCAGAGGGTCTGCCCAAGGTGCGACTTTCACGATCGCATCGGGCACCACGAGCGCTTTCGCTACCTGTTCGACGATGATTCCTACACGCTCATCCCGACGCCCGACGTCCGCGAAGACCCGCTGAAGTTCCGCGACACAAAGCGTTACACAGAGCGGCTCAAGGATGCGCGGTCGAAGACCGGCGAGCGCGATGCGCTGATCAATGCGCGAGGCAAGATCGCGGGCCAAGGCGTGGTCGTCGGAGTGCAGGATTTCGCCTTCATGGGTGGATCGATGGGCACCGCCGTCGGCACCGCTTTCCTCACCGGCACGCGAGCGGCGATTGAAGCCAAGGTGCCCTACGTCATCTTCACCGCCTCGGGGGGTGCGCGCATGCAGGAAGCGGTGCTGTCACTGATGCAGCTTCCGCGCACCACAGTCGCGATCACCGAGCTTCGGGAAGCCGGCCTTCCTTACATCGTCGTCCTCACCGACCCGACGACGGGCGGAGTGACCGCTTCCTACGCGATGCTCGGCGATATCCAGATCGCGGAGCCTGGCGCGCTCATCGGCTTCGCCGGGCAGAGGGTGATCGAGCAGACGATCCGCGAGAAGCTTCCCGAAGGCTTCCAGCGAGCCGAATATTTGCTGCAGCACGGGATGATCGACATGGTCGTCCACCGCAACCAGCTGAAGGACCGGCTCGCGGCGACGATCGGCTATCTCATGCCGGAGAAGAAGGCGGCGTGATGATGATTTCCTCCCTATCGCGACGCGATGGGGAGGGGGATCGCAGTGCGCCGGCATGCCGCGGGCATGCCGAAACGCGCAAGATCGGACGCCGGAGGCGTCCGTGGCGTAGCTGGTGGAGGGGTAACTTCCGCTGGCGCCTCCTACCCCTCCACCATTCAGTCTTCGCTGAATGGCCCCCCTCCCCACGAGCCACGCTCGCAGGGAGGAACTGATGGATTTCGCCCGCTCCGACAGCCGTAAAGTCCAGGAACAGCTCGACCGGCTGGCGAAGCTCTCGCCGGGCGGCGACCGGCTCGGGCTCGAACGGATCACCGAGTTGCTCGACAGGCTCGGCAGGCCGCAGGATCGCCTGCCGCCGGTGCTTCATGTCGCGGGGACCAATGGGAAGGGCTCGACCTGCGCCTTCCTTCGATCGATCCTCGAAAGGGCCGGGCAGGCGGTGCACATGTTCACCAGCCCGCACCTCGTCCGCTTCAACGAGCGAATCCGTATCGCCGGAAAGTTGATCCTCGACGATTCGCTCGCGGCGCTGCTCGATGAGGTGCTCGACGCGAG
>Ga0157371_10004402_pt1 | contig 12311 bp, 11 predicted proteins | sample C45metaG_FD_113462 | JGI IMG/M metagenome (GOLD analysis project Ga0157371, IMG submission 113462) | Corn rhizosphere microbial communities from Kellogg Biological Station, Michigan, USA - C4-5 metaG | ecosystem: Host-associated > Plants > Roots > Rhizosphere > Soil | place: USA: Michigan... | reverse complement strand
TAATTGGCAGGAATTATTTCTTAATCAGCTCGTAAACGTTTATAGATTTTAATCGCCAAAAACAACAGAACTCCAACTGCGATTAAAACTCCTATTGCCCAGGCAACACTTAATAACTGTTTGACAACAGCGAGCATCACGATGGCAAGCAGAAAGATAGTTGCTAACTCATTCCATATTCTCAATTGTTGCGAAGTCCATTTAAAGTTTTCGTTTTGTTGTTGTTTGAAAAGAATATGTAGGGAAATATGGTAAATAAATAATCCGAGCACAAAAAATAATTTGGTCAAAAGCCATGCAGGAAGGCTTCCATATAAAATTCCCATCCAGGTTCCAAAGACTAAAGTAAGAATGGCTGAAGGCCATGTAATGCCATACCAGAGCCGTTTCTGCATTACTCCAAATTGTTTTAAGAGAATGGATCTTTCCGGTTCTGTCTTTTCATTAGCTTCTGTTTTATACACAAAAAGCCGCACGATATAAAACAGCCCGCTAAACCAGGTTACTACGAAAATGATGTGAAGGGCTTTGATATAGAAATACATTGGTGAATGGTCGATTCTTTATTTTGTTTGTGGATGAATCAGTGATTGTTCAGGAATAGTTTCTTCAGCCTTCTTTATTAGCAAATTAAGGGCATCAACCCATAATGGATTTGTATTCAAACAGGGAATCATTTGATACGATTCGCCACCGGCTGCCAAAAACATTTCTTTTCCTCTCATCGCTATTTCTTCCAGTGTTTCAAGGCAATCGCTCACAAATGCCGGGCATACAACCAATAGATTTTTAATTCCTTCTTTAGGCATTTCCTGGAATCTGAAATCGGTAAATGGTGTGAGCCAGCCTTTCCCCAATCTTGATTGAAAAGAAATGCTGTACTTATGTTTTGGAATTTGCAATTGTTCAGTTACCAAACGGGTAGTTGTTCTTATCTGATGCCGGTAACAAAAAGCGTGTGCCGGTGAAGGGGTTTCACAGCAATTTTCATTTTGCAAACAATGACATCCGGTGATATCGCTTTTGCGAATATGTCTTTCAGGAATGCCATGATAACTGAATAAAAGATGATCGTATGGTTGATTTAAAAAAGGTCGAATGTTCTCTGAAAGCGCGTGAATATAATTCACATCATTATAAAATGGAGCAACAAAAGTCAGTTTGAAAGGATATCGTTTCCTGTTATAAAACTCCTTCATATACGCAACTGCAGTTTCATAACTTGACATTGCATAATGCGGATAAAGAGGCACAACAATCACTTCTTCAATTTCCGGATCTCTTTTCAATAAAGCCTCGTATGCCGCATCAGGAGCAGGATTTCCATAACGCATGGAAATTTCCACTGGCTCTTCTACCTGTTGTTGCAGTGCATGGCGCAGTTGTTCGGTATACACAATTAATGGCGAACCTTCTTTGATCCAAATAGTCTTATAGGCTTCAGCAGATTTTGGGGCACGAAAAGGAACTATGATTCCTTTTACCAACAAAGCGCGTGTCAGCCAGGGTTTATCAATCACCCTTTCGTCCATTAAAAACTGGTCTAAATATTTCCTCACGTCAGGGACGCTTGTTGATTCAGGTGAACCCAGATTGATCAGGATAATTCCTTTTTTTGATGTAGCTGTCATGATAAAAATATTTGCAAATGTAAGCAGCAGCAAACCAATTTTCTGATTGAAACGTTATGAAATAATCAAAAAGGAATGAAAAATCTACTTCTAATGACTTATAAATGACTTTTAAAAGTGTTTTTCAAAATATTTTTGCAACTTCAGAAATGGATATACCAAATACTTCATATAGCAACTCATTAAATAGTTTTTGTATCGCCGGAATAAATTATCGTAAAAGCGATATGAGCATCCGGGGTAAATTTTCTCTTTCTTCCGAACAGTCAGTTCAATTGCTTCAGCAAGCGCTTTCAAAAAAAATTGCCGGATGCCTGGCACTTTCCACGTGCAACAGAACAGAGATCTACGGCATTTCGGCTGATCCCGATCTTTTTGCAGAAATGCTTTGTGCCAACAGTGAAAGCACGCTGAAAGATTTTTATGAACACGGATATATTTACCAGGGAATGGAAGCAATAGAACATTTATTCAAAGTGGCATCAGGACTGGATTCACAGATCATTGGTGATTATGAGATCTTATCACAACTGAAACAATCGGCGAAGGTTGCCAAAGAAAATGGTTGCATCAATAATTTCATGGAACGCGCCATCAATTATGCATTGCAGGTTTCTAAAGAAATCAAAACAAAAACCAAATTAAGCTCCGGAACGGTTTCTGTTTCGTATGCCGCCATTGAAATAATAAAAGAAAAGATCGCTGATCTTTCTGACAAAAAAATCCTGTTGGTGGGTACCGGGAAATTTGGAAATCAAGTGGCAAAAAATCTGGGCGATTATCTTGCCGGTGCAAATATCACTTTTACCAACCGCACGGATGAAAAAGCACAGCAAATGGCTGAAATCTACGATGCAGGATTTGTAAAATATGATGATCTGGCGAATGCTTGTAACGATGCAGATATTATTATTGTAAGCTCTTCATCCGGTACTCACACTGTCTTTCCTTCATTCTTTACAAAAAACAAATCAAGATTAATTCTTGATCTTTCTGTTCCTGCAAATGTAGATCCCGATGTAAAAAATATTAATGGAATCACTGTTTTAAATGTAGATGAAGTATCTACCATTCTTGATAAAACTATTTCATTGAGGCAGGCAGAAATTCCAAAGGCTTTACAAATTATTAATGAAACCCTCGGCAGCCTTGAAGAATGGCACCGTAATCAATTCAACAATCCATTATTAAGAATGGTAAAAAGCCAATTGAAAGAATTGAATAAAACTTATTTTGCTGAGCCTTTGGATGAAGAAAAAATCCATAAAACGGTATCTTCACTTGCTTTAAACTTAAAAGTAAAAAACAATAAAGGTTGCCAATGCATCAATGCATTAAGCAATTATCTTCATGAAACGACGACTTAAGATAGGCACTCGCGAAAGCCAGTTGGCCATTTGGCAGGCATCACTCGTGCAAACATTTCTCAAAGAAAATGGCTTCGACTCTGAATTAATTTTCATCAAAAGTGAAGGCGATAAAGACCTGATCACACCACTTTATGAAATTGGTGTACAAGGAATCTTTACAAAAACTTTAGATGCGGCACTGTTGAATAACCGCATTGATCTTGCAGTTCATTCGATGAAAGATGTCCCTACAAAATTAGCAACAGGAATTAGTCAGGCAGCGGTTTTGAAACGAGCTTCTTATAAAGATATTTTGGTTTTTAAAGGCGATAAAAATTACATTGAAAGTGAATTGAATAATATTCAACATCCAATATCCAATGATCAATTTTCAAGTTTAACCGTTGCCACCAGCAGCATTCGTCGAAAAGCTCAATGGCTAAATCGTTATCCAAATGACAAAATTGAAAACCTTCGTGGAAATGTAAATACCCGATTGAAAAAATTAAAAGAGAATAATTGGAACGGTGCAATTTTTGCTGCTGCCGGTTTGGAAAGAATTAATCTTCGGCCTGAAAATTCTATTGATTTAAATTGGATGTTGCCTGCTCCGGCACAAGGCGCCATTACTATTTCCTGCAGAGAAAATGATAATTTTTGTTTGTCTGCCTGCAGCCATTTAAATGATAAGGCCACACAAATTTGTACAAAGATAGAACGTGATTTTTTAAGAACTTTATTAGGCGGATGTTCAACGCCAATAAGCGCTTTAGCTGTATTAGAGAATGATAAAATTATTTTTAAAGGAAATGTTTGTAGTGTGGAGGGAAAAGAAAAGTTTGACATCACAAAAGAAGTTTCGATTGAAAACGCGGATGATTTAGGTACTAATTCAGCAGAAGAATTATTGGAAAATAAAGAAGCAAAAAAAATAATTTACGGGATCAGAAATGCAAAATAAGATTCAAATATTGTCTACAAAAAAGATCAGCGATTCGTTCATTCGACTTGCTGATGAAAATAATATTTGTATTGATCAATTGAGTTTTATTGAAACAGAAGAATCTGTCTCTGAAGAGATAAAAAATAGAATTTCCGAATTATCTAAACAACATATCACTGCAGTTTTTACCAGTTCAAATGCGGCCAGTGCACTTGGAAAACTTGTTGCCGCAGAAACGAACTGGAAAATTTTTTGCATTGAGCCTGCCACAAAAAAAACTGTTGAACATATTTTTAAAAATTCATCAATTGCAGGCACAGGAAAGGATGCACAAGAACTATCAGAAAAAATTATTAACGACAAATCAGTAAAAGAAGTTATTTTCTTTTGTGGAAATCAAAGAAGACACCTGTTGCCTGCACAATTGAAAAATAATGGAATTAATGTTAAAGAATTGGTTGTTTATAGAACAGTCGAGAAGCCACAAATTGTTTCAAAAAAATATGATGGAATTTTATTTTTTAGCCCAAGCGCTGTAAGGAGTTTCTTTGCAAAAAATAAACCGGATACAACCTCGCAAATTTTTGCAACCGGGAAGACAACCAATGAAGAAGTAAAAAGATTTTTACATAATAAGACTGTAATTTCAGAAATTCCTGGCACTGAAAAATTAATTGATGAGGTAATAAAATATTTCAGCGCCATAAAAACTGTGTAAATGAGCGAATTTAAAAATGATCTGTTATTAAAAGCTTTAAAAGGCGGAAAGGTAGAACGGCCGCCGGTTTGGATGATGCGCCAGGCAGGAAGATATTTGCCTGAATACATAAAGCTCCGTGAGAAATATGATTTCTTTACGCGTGTTCAAACTCCTGAGCTCGCGGCAGAAATCACTTTGCAACCGATCAGAAGAATTGGCGTTGACGCGGCAATTATTTTTTCTGATATTTTAGTAATTCCGCTGGCAATGGGTGTAGAAGTTTTGATGGAAGAAGGCAGAGGCCCTTTGCTGCCTAAGGTGATCAGGACACAGGATGACATCAATTCTTTGTTTACTGATGCAGTCGAAGAAAAACTGGATTATGTAATGAAAGCTTTGTCACTCACTAAACAGGAATTAAATAATGAAGTTCCATTAATAGGATTTGCCGGAGCGCCATGGACAATCTTGTGTTACATGGTAGAAGGCAAAGGAAGTAAAACCTGGGAAAAAGCAAAGCAGTTTTGTTTTACTCAACCGGAACTGGCACATCAATTATTACAAAAAATCACAGACGCAACTATTAAGTATTTGAAAGCTCAAACAAAGGCTGGCGCTGATGTACTGCAGGTTTTTGATAGCTGGAGTGGCTGTCTGAGTCCTGAAGATTTTAAACGATTTGCACAACCTTATCTCATTCAGATTTCTGATGCGTTAAAAGATGATGCACCGGTAATTTTATTTCCAAAAGGAAGCTGGTACGCGTTGAAAGAATTGAGTGAAAGCAGCGCTTCCGGTTTGGGAATTGATTGGTGTATTTCTGCGAAAATGGCGAGAGAATTAACTTCTAACAAAATCACTTTACAGGGAAATTTTGATCCTGCTAAATTGTTATTACCTATTGGTGAAATAAAAAAAGAAGTGAAGAAAATGATTAATGAATTTGGAGTTCAAAAATATATTGCAAATCTTGGCCATGGAATAACCCCGAACATTCCGGTTGATCATGCAAAGGCTTTTGTAGATGCAGTGAAAGAGGTGAATGGTGAGTAGTGAATTAGAATAAATTTTTTGAAATGAAGATTAAAGAAGAATGGATAAAATATATTGAATCGCTTCAAAACAGGATCTGCACTGCATTAGAAGAAGCTGATGGGAAAGCAAAATTTTTCGAAGATCAATGGGAAAGAGCCGAAGGCGGGGGTGGAAAAACAAGAGTAATTGCTGGTGGAAATGTCTTTGAAAAAGGCGGAGTAAATACTTCTGTTGTTTTTGGAAATGTGTCCGGGGCAATGAAAAGCCAATTAAAAATTGATGGCGCAAAATGGTTTGCTTGTGGTTTGAGTTTGGTTTTGCATCCTGTTAATCCTTTTATTCCGACAGTTCATTGCAATTACAGAATGTTTGAATTGTATAATGAAAAAGAGGAAGTGATTGATCATTGGTTTGGCGGCGGCACGGATCTTACTCCTTATTATTTATTTGAAGAAGATGCAAGGCATTTTCATCAGACTTATAAAAATGTATGCGATGAATTTGATCTTTCTTTTTATCCGTTATTCAAAAAAAATTGCGATGATTATTTCGTAAACATTCACAGAAATAATGAGCGCAGAGGCATCGGTGGAATTTTTTATGATTATCTAAAGGTGGATAAAAAATATGATCTTCAATTCTTGATGAGTTTCAGCAAAGCCTGTGGTGATGCGTTTCTGCCTTCCTATCTTCCTATCGTAGAAAAAAGAAAAAATTGTTCCTTTACTGCTGCACAAAAACATTGGCAGGAAATAAGAAGAGGGCGCTACGTGGAATTCAATCTGATTCATGATCGCGGTACTTTATTTGGCTTAAAAACAAATGGCAGAACGGAAAGTATTTTAATGAGCTTACCGCCAACAGTGCGATTTGAATACAATTATCAACCTGAAAAGGGAAGTGATGAAGAAAAATTGTTAGAGGTTTGTTTGGAGCCGAAGGAATGGGTTTGATTTAATGAATAGAACATTATTAAATTAATTTTACAAAAATTATAAAATGTATTTACAAAAAAGACCTCGAATTTTAAGAAGCAATCCTGCAATAAGGAGCCTTGTTGCAGAAACCGTACTTACTCCCAGTGATTTTATATTACCCTTATTTATAGATGAAGGAGAAAATGTAGTGTTTGAAATTCCTTCAATGTCAGGCTACTACCGCCGTTCATTGGATAAAACAATCAAAGAAGTAAAGGAATTGTGGAGCATGGGAATTAAGAGCATTTTATTGTTTATAAAAGCACCGGATGAATTAAAAGACAACACTGGAAAAGAATCATGGAATCCCGATGGCTTGATGCAAAGAAGTATCAAAGCGATCAAAGACGCCGTTCCTGAGATGGTAGTAATGACTGATGTTGCACTGGATCCATATTCTTCTTATGGCCATGATGGAATTGTAGAAAATAATGAGATTGTAAATGATCCTACTGTTGAAGCATTGGTAAAAATGAGCCTCAGTCATGCAAAAGCAGGCGCCGATTTTGTTGCTCCAAGTGATATGATGGATGGCCGCATTGGCGCTATCAGAAAAGCTTTCGAAGAAAATAATTTTACCAAAACGGGTATCATGGCCTACAGTGCAAAATACGCTTCGTGTTTTTATGGGCCATTCAGAGATGCGTTGGATTCGGCTCCCGGATTTGGTGATAAAAAAACTTACCAGATGAATTACGCGAATCGTATTGAAGCGGTGAAAGAAGCGTTAATGGATGAAGAAGAAGGTGCCGATATTGTGATGGTGAAACCTGCGATGGCTTATCTCGATATTGTCCGTGAGGTTAAAAATCGTGTACACGTTCCCGTTAGTGCCTATCACGTAAGCGGCGAATATGCCCTGATAAAAGCGGCTTCAAAAATGGGCTGGATTAACGAAGAAAAAGCAATTCTTGAAAGTCTTACTTCTATTAAAAGAGCAGGTGCAGATTTAATTGCGACTTATTTTGCCAAAGATGCTGTCAAGTTGCTATCCTAAATTGCCCAATCTTTCACTTCACTACTGAAAATTATGAATTTCTCAAAAAGTTACAAATTATTTGAACGTGCCCAACAATCAATCCCGGGCGGTGTAAATTCACCTGTTCGTGCATTTAAAAATGTAGGAGGAAGCCCAGTGTTTATTAACTCTGCAAAAGGTGCTTATCTTTTTGATGAAGATGGAAATCAATTTATTGACTACATCAATTCCTGGGGGCCAATGATCCTTGGCCATGCTTATGAACCTGTCGTAAAAGCGATACAGGAAAAAGCCGCCGGATCTACTTCTTTTGGTACACCGACTGAATTGGAAATTGAAATGGCCGAGTTGATAAAAAGTATGGCTCCGAATATTGATCTCGTTCGCATGGTGAGCAGTGGCACAGAAGCGTGTATGAGCGCTATTCGTCTCGCAAGAGGCTACACAGGAAAAAATAAATTCATCAAATTTGAAGGCTGTTATCATGGGCATGCGGATTGTTTTTTGGTAAAAGCCGGAAGCGGTGTTGCTACTTTAAATATTCAGGCAGTGCCCGGTGTTACATCCGGAGTTGCAAAAGATACTTTGACTGCCCCTTACAATAATTTAGCAGCGGTTGAAAAGTTAATCGAAGAAAATAAGGGAGAAATTGCCGCGATCATTCTGGAACCTGTTGTGGGCAATATGGGCTGTGTTCCGCCGCAGCAAGGGTTTCTAGAAGGTTTAAGAAAAATATGTGATGAAGAGAATATCGTTTTTATTTTTGATGAAGTGATGACAGGTTTTCGTTTATCAGCAGGTGGCGCACAGGAAAAATTCAACATCAATGCTGATCTAGTTACCTATGGAAAAGTGATTGGTGGTGGTTTACCGGTTGGCGCTTTTGGCGGAAAAAAAGAAATTATGGAACATATTGCACCGCTGGGAAATGTTTACCAGGCGGGCACTTTAAGCGGTAATCCGATAGCAATGATTGCCGGATATACTATGTTGAAGGAATTAAAAAACAATCCATCCATTATACAGAATTAGATCAAAAAGGTGCCCGTCTTGAAAAAACTTTGAACGACATTTTAGCTGGAAAAAATATTCCACACCGGATCAATCGTGTAGGAAGTATGATCAGTATTTTCTTTACACATGAAGAGGTAATTGACTTTGAAACCGCTTCTACCGCTGATGTAAAAACCTTCAATAGATTCTTCCATCATTTGCTCAGTCATAGAATTTATTTACCGCCATCTGGTTACGAAAGCTGGTTCCTAAGCAATGCATTATCTAATGGAGACTTGGAAAAAACTTTTGCAGCAGTAGAAAGTTTTAGTTTGTAATCCTCTTTACCAGAAAAGGGGAAAAACAGTCACAGTATGATTAAACAGTACTTCCGCTTTTTCCTTTTTAATTCTTGAGTTATTCTTGATGAAAACCAAATATGCTCTTTATTCATCACCATTCTACTGACCCATATTTTAATATTGCTACCCCGGTACGCTTGAAATGAACCCCGATGTCGAAAAAGGCATCATTCAAACAGTAAAGATTTATGGAGATTTTTTTAATGAAAAAGATATTTCAGAGCGCCATGTTTTAAAAATTCTTTACTGAACTTGCGTTCAAGACATTACTTTTATAAACTTTTATTTCCTTCATTAATTTTTAAACAATGAAAAATTTCAAACTGCTTTTCTTTACGGTCATACTTTCGATTTTCAGTTTTACGATTTTTGCACAACCAATTACTTCACCCCAAATTGACGCTTTAGTTGAAAGAACTTTAAAAACATTTGATGTTCCCGGAATCGCAGTTGCTATTGTAAAAGATGGAAAAATTATTCATGAAAAAGGATACGGCGTCCGTTCATTAAATACAAAAGAAAAAGTAAATGCGCATACCACTTTTGGAATTGCTTCTAATAGCAAAGCTTTTACGGTTGCTGCTTTGGGAATATTAGTTGATGAAGGAAAAATAAAATGGAATGACCGGGTCACTGATTATATCCCTGAATTTAAATTGTATGCTCCTTATGTAACTGAAGATTTTACGATTCGCGATCTGCTCACCCACAGAAGTGGTTTGGGCCTTGGTGCCGGCGACCTGATGATCTGGCCAGACAGCAGCACTTTTGACCTGAAAGATATCATTCACAATCTTCGTTATCTCAAACAGGTTTCTGATTTCAGAACAAAATATGATTATGATAATTTACTCTACATCGTTGCAGGGGAAGTGGTGGCAAGAGTTTCAGGAATGAAATGGGAGGATTTTATTCAGAAAAAGATAATGACTCCTTTGCAAATGACAGAAAGTGCGCCAAACTTTGATTTGCTGAAAGATAAAAAGAATGTTATCGATGCCCACGCTCCAGTGGATGGGAAAGTGCAGGTAATTCGCCGTGACTGGAAATATGTTGCAGACGCTTGTGGCGGTATTTACAGCAGTGTGCACGACATGAGCAAATGGATCATCATGCAAATGAATAACGGAAAATATGGTGATGATTTAAGTAACCAGCTTCTGACAGAAAGAACACATGAAGAAATGTGGACACCACAAACCATCATTCCGGTTCATGGACAAACTACTTACAATACTCATTTTGCATCTTATGGATTGGGCTGGTTTTTAAGCGATGAAAATGGTTATAAAGTGCCCACTCACACTGGCGGTCTTGCAGGAATTGTAACGCAGGTAACATTGATCCCTGAATTAAAATTAGGAATTATTGTTTTCACCAATCAGCAATCAGGCGCGGCTTTCAGGGCCATTACCAATACAATTAAAGACAGCTATTACGGAATAAAAGGAAAAGATCGGGTGAAAGAATATCACGACCAGGTGATGAAAAACGAAGCGAATGCAAAAAAAATTACTGACAAGATTTGGGCTGATATTTCTGCAGAACAACAAAAACATACCAGCAAAATTGATTTCAGTAAATACACAGGAACGTATACTGATCCATGGTTTGGCGATGTAAATATTACTGAAAAAAATGGCAGGCCCTGGTTTGATTCAAAGAATTCCCCACGTCTTTCCGGCGAAATGTTTGCTTATAAAGGAAACACATTTATTGTAAGATGGAACGACAGAAGTATGGATGCTGATGCATATGTAATGTTCACTCTCGATTATGAAGGCAATCCAATTGGTATCACGATGAAGCCAATTTCTCCATTAACAGATTTTAGTTTTGACTTCCAGGATTTGAATTTTAAAAGAGAGAAATAAATTCCGGCAATAGAAATAATTGAGTTTCCATTTTAGCTACAATACTTAATTTTGAACTTCATTTAATTTAAATTACTGATGCGCAAAAATTATATTTTTCTCCATCTGCTGGCTTTTCTTTTTTTATCAACAAACATTTTTGCACAATCGACTTTTGTTCCTACGCCTGTGAAGCTGATGAACGGTTGGTCGCTAACACCTGCCGGCAGCGCACTTCATCTCAGCAGCGATCTTCCATTGAACGTGGCGGTTTCTCCTTCAAAAAAATATGTAGCCATTACTGATAATGGAAACGGAGCGCAGGGAATAGAACTGATCAATATTCAGAAGAAAAAATTATTATCTTTTACAAAAATGAAAGCTGCATGGATGGGTTTGCAATTCAGTGATAACAATAAATATTTGTACGCTTCCGCCGGCAATCAAAATATGATTTTGAGGTTTACAGTGAAGAACGATGATCTTGTTTTAAAAGATTCTATTGTATTGGGGGGGAAATGGCCCAACAAAATTGGCGTTACCGGCATTGCTCTTGATGATCCGCATTCACGCTTGTTTGCGGTTACTAAAGAAAATAACTCGCTTTATGTTTGTAACACAAAAAACAACCAGGTCATTCAGCAGACTCCATTAAGCGCAGAGGCATATACCTGTTTGCTGAATCCTAAAAAATCGATCTTATATATTTCTTTATGGGGTGGTGATAAAGTTCTTTTGTATGACGTAAATAAAGCCGAGATCACTGATTCTATTGTAACAGAAAATCATCCGAATGATATGGTGCTTACGAAAAAAGGTGATTTCCTTTTTGTCGCAAACGCAAACAGCAACAGCGTTTCAGTGATTGATACGAAAAAAGAAAAAGTGATTGAAACGCTTTCTTCAAGCTTATATCCGAATGCGTTAACCGGCAGCACCACAAATGGTTTGACTTTGTCGGCAGATGATAAAACTTTGTACATCGCCAACGCCGACAATAATTGCCTGGCAGTATTTAATGTTTCCAAACCCGGATCCTCACGATCATTAGGATTTATCCCAACTGGCTGGTATCCGACAACTGTTCGGGTGATAAATAATCAGCTTTGGGTAACGAATGGAAAAGGATTTGAAACAATGGCAAACCCTTATGGGCCGCAACCAATCAATACAAAACAAAAAACGCCTTATCAAAAGGCCATCACTTCTGAGGAAAAACAACCGGTTCAATATATCGGAAGTTTATTCAAAGGTTCGCTTTCTTTTATCCCGGTTCCTTCATTGGAAGAGTTAGCAAAATATTCAACGCAGGTATATAAAAACACCCCTTACAATAAAAATAAAGAAGCGCTGGCCGAAGGCGAATTCGGCAATCCGATTCCTCAAAAAGTGGGCGCGCCCTCTCCCATCAAATATGTGTTTTATGTGATCAAGGAAAACCGTACTTACGACCAGGTATTGGGAGATATGAAAGAAGGGAACGGAGACG
>Ga0157371_10004401_pt1 | contig 12312 bp, 12 predicted proteins | sample C45metaG_FD_113462 | JGI IMG/M metagenome (GOLD analysis project Ga0157371, IMG submission 113462) | Corn rhizosphere microbial communities from Kellogg Biological Station, Michigan, USA - C4-5 metaG | ecosystem: Host-associated > Plants > Roots > Rhizosphere > Soil | place: USA: Michigan... | reverse complement strand
GTTGAAAACGGAGACGGTATAACCACGGCTTTCGATGTTGAGCGCCAGGTTGCGCCCCATCACTGCCATACCGACAACGCCGATCTGTTGCTTGGACATTACATACTCCTGTCAGGTGTGGTCACCACGGCTTATGCGCGGCTTGAAATGTGACTTAGATGTTAACTCAGGTTAGCTCTGATGAATAGTAATTCATAATTGTGATTTTTATTATGACACGTTTTGCATACGCAACGGTTATGCCTTTTGACCAACCGTTTAATTAATAAACAAAACTGTATGAATATGTTACCCACTGATATTGTAGAATCTTTTTATTTCTGATTTGACAGGTCCGGCATCTGTAAAAGGCAATAAAGTAACACCATCATCATCACCGTCACCAGTAATAAAGAAATCATCTCCAATTGCTGAGGCTTTTGATAATGGGCTACTGCATCCTTTATCAATTAACGAACAACCCAGAAAATAATTCATAGAATACTTCACCCCGAGCATTTGTAATATTGTTGGAGCAAGACTGAGTGAATTCACCCCATGAACATTAATTACTTGATGCTTAACACCCTTACCAATCAGTATAAATGGGATTTTATTTACAAAATAAGCAGCCTTACTGTTAAAACTTTTTTTATACTCAGGCGATGGATATGTCGCATGATCGGCAGTTATAATTAGAATGCTATTATTATAATATTTGCTTTTTTTGAAGTACTCAACAAAATGACCCAACTGCTGATCAAAGTTATAGAATTTATTATAATATGGATTACTGCCATCGCCATATTTCGCATTTGGGCTATCCTGTCCATGATGTGTACCAGATGGATAAACCCCAATAAAGAAAGGCCGTTCGCCTTGTGGTGCAGAGTTCAAGAAGTCACGAAGTGCATTAAATGTTTGTTTATCCGTCATGCGGTCATGTTGATAACCAACGAAATTCCCCATACCTAAAACATTATCAAAACTTAACGTTTTAAGCATTGTATTAAGTGGACTGTCTTTATGCGTAGAAGCAATAAAATAACTTTTATATCCTTCCGCCCTAAGGATTTCAGGTAACGTAACCTGACGATTAAGATATATATCATTTATGTCATGAGAAGATAACTGATCGATACCGGTACCTTCGTTTGTAACGCCATCTCGGTATTGATATCCTGAAGTAAGTTGTCCACGTAGACCACGAAATGTAGCAGCCGTGTGATTATAATAATTACTAAATGAAGTCCCTTCCTTTAAATAATTATCAATATTAGGCGTAATAGAGAAATCACGACCATTGGCACGACCAATTACTTCCTGAGACATCCCTTCAGTGAAAATGACAATAACATTTCGTTTCTTAAAATCAAACGCATCATTACTTGCATCGTTGTAAATAATATTCTTGAGGAATTCTTTCCCTGACTCTGCAATCTTTGCGTTTGGTTTAAATGTAGCTTGCATATAATAAAGCTTGCCTGTTACAAAAAACTCATGCAAAGGTCCACGGCTAAAATACAACAAAAGAGTGCCAATCAAAAATATCACTACTTGCTTATTATTTCTGACTGAACCTATACGACCCGGAAAAATCAAGAACGATAAAAACACATAGAATATAAACACAGCAGCAGTTTTAATAAATGAACTCATTCCCAGCGCTGCGAATTCTGCAGCATTTGATAAAGCCAAGGGAACAAGATATTGCCCTGTTGAAAATATTGATGCGGTTTGAATACCTAAAATACAAAAATAAAAAGACCAGACAAGTCTTCTTAAAAAATCCTGTGGCAAAAAAATGATAGAAAATAAAACAATAAAAAATTCGAGCAAAAAACTTAGTATCAGATCTGCTCTCTCACAAAAAAACATAACGGTTGATTGCAGTAATAAAATACTAACGAAGATAACAATAATATTCGTACGATTAAACTTAGGCAATTTTTTCACCAGGAATAGTAAGTGTTATTTTTATAAGGAAGCAATTTAATAAAGATCTTCATACATAGAAGCGATATGTCCCCAGTGATACATATCTTCAGCATATTTTTTTAATTCCGTGACTCGACAGACAAGTTCCCCGGAAGACAATTTTTCCGTTAATTCACTAAGTTGCGCAGAATTATAGAAATAATGTGCTAATTCATTAGTTGTATAACGATTAAAATCACAATCATAGGCAAAAACTGGAATTGTAAAATGCATCGCTTCGACCAACGAAGGATTTGTTCCCCCAGCTGAGTGCCCATGAATGTATGCAAGGCAATTCTTTCTCAATTTATAAAGCTCATTGATATTATAGTTTGGATCGAGAAGTATTATATTTGAATAAGCAGAGTATTGGGCTTTCAGTTTTCGGCCGTAATCACTATTATCCCAATTTCCCATAAACTTAATAACTGCAGATGTGTTTATAAAGGCGTTAAGAATCATTTCTATATTATTTTCAGGCTCAATCCTGCAAAGACCTAGAAAATATTTCTCTACTTGTGTGTCTATATTTACTGGCAAACTTAGATTAACCGCATGGTCACCACCATATGCAATAACCTCGCTATTTTTGTTGTACTCATTTTCTACATAATTAGCAATAGCCTGATTATCAGAGATGACCACATCAGCTATTTTAACTGAGACTTGCTCGGATTTTTTTAAAAATTTCTTTGCAAATTTACTCCATTTATTTCTCCTCCATTCCAACCCATCTATATTCACAATGATTTTTGAATTAGAAAAGAGTTTATAGACTGGTAGAAATAAACAACCTGAAACTCCTAATATTAATGTCACGTCCGGTCTTTTTATTAAACAAATAACCAAGCATAATATATCATATATTATACTTGAAGCCCCATTGGCATTAACAGGTAAATAGATTAATTCAGCATTTTTATAATGACTTAATTTTTTATCGTATTTTTTTGACGAACAGAAGATCTGATACAGGACTTTATCTGATTGATAATCTACTAAATTTTGCACCAATGACTCAAAACCACCATAACATGCAGGTACACCTACAGTACCAACAACTGCGACCTTCTTCATTTTACTTGCATCCATTTGAACACCTAAAACCAAAATCTTTGTCTATTAGAATTTATTGAACAAACCATCACGCACAGCTTTAATACAAACCTTAACTGAATTAAGTTTCGCTTTTGAATATAATACTTCAAAGACAATATTTTTAGCTGCATGAAAAAAAACATGATATCGATACTTGAAATTATAATCCGAATAAACCATTAAATATATTGCATTACGGATTTTATAATAGTTCCTGAAAGAATTGTGTATCGTTACAGAACGGCCTGCAAAATTTTTCTGCCCGTACCCCAATTCATGAGAAATCATGACTGATGGCGTCTGAACAATTACCATATTTTTAGTAAGTGCTCTCCAGCACCACTCTGTATCAACCCAATCTATAAATAGCTTTTCATCAAAGGGCCCTACCACACCCCACGCTTCCCGAGAAATCAACATCCCAGATGCAATAACATGGGAAGGATAAAGATCATTGTCACCTTCACTACAAACGACTTTATTACTCGTGAAAAGATTCAAACTGACAGATGGGTGCGTATAATTTGAACGGTGATCTTTAAAGAAAGGGGAAGCGCAGGCTACTTTTTTACCCTGCATTTGATTGTTTGCGAATGCAATTTCGAGCTTTTCGATTACATCACCAGGGAAACAAGTATCTTGGTCTGAAAAAAATAAAAAATCGATATCAGTCGTTTCAAGTCCCTTTTGAACTCCATAGTTTTGAGCAAAAGCAATCCCTTTATTCTCAGCGAGTAAAATAACTTCAAGGTTATCTACTGAAAGAGCTTTTAAAGATTCACTGTCCTTTGAACCGTTATCTACAAGAACTATTTTCTCAACCTGTGAAGCTAAAGAATTAATACAATCCTTTAGACGGACGATTTCAGGATTGTAAGTTACAATTACAGCCAATACTTTAGCCTTACACATTAACCACTCCAAAAATCACATGATAATAATAAGTTAAATATATGAGAATAAGAATTTTTATGAAGCTAAAAAAATAATTTTTTTCTTGCCTGATAAAAACCCCAATAGCAAGCATGAGGAAGAAGTACATTTCCAAAATACGGAAAGCCATCACTGGAAGAGAAAAAAGGCAAAATAAAATATATTGCATTGCACCATAACTAAAAAACAATCTAAAAAAAACCTTTTCTCTTTTATCAGTCGATAAAAAACTTAAAGCAAACCAGGCAATAGCGGTGAGTGATAATGAATTTATAATATTGACACCAGCATCATTCCCTATTTTTTGTCCGATGCCATATGTTCTAATGAAATATATAAACTCATCTGCATATCCCGATACAGAAACCAGAACAAGAGCACTAATACATAGATATCCAAGCAATCTAATCTTTTTTGAATAAACGAACGGATATAAAAGAAGAAAAGGAAGTGCAGACCAATGTGTTGCAATTGCACAAAAAACAGAGAAATAGAAATATAATGGATTTTTTATATACAAATAATAGACAGAAAACATCAAAATTGAAATACATAGCCCATTTCTAAATTGAGTATAATCTAAAACCCAAAGAGCAATACAAGCGTAATAAATAAAAAATAGTGTTAAACCAGAAAAATTTCGCGAATAATTAGCGAGAAATTTTGCCTTTAAATAAAACGAGCAAGTTAAAATAATAAATATAATAATTAGATAATTTGTGGTGAATAACATCAACCCACGATAAAATAGCTCAAGGACGCCTCCACTCTCGTCCCCTGAAAAAATTCGTATGTAATTATCATAGTCTCTGCTAATCCCCAAAAACTGACTATTGGCTAAGACGAATCCCATAAGCAGGGTTGCTATAAAAAAAACATAAATAAAACCCATTTGATTTTTTTTATATTTATCTTCAGTCTTTGTTTCCATCATGATATATAAACATACCCAAGAATAAAATAGCCACCTTTCCTAGATAAAGACAAGGTGGCACACTCACTAGAACAACTCACTGTCCGTTAGCGCTGAAAAAAGGTGCGCTTCTTTATCTTTTGGTGAAAGTGAAAGAGAAACATCACATTGTGGCCAATTAATATTTAAAATGGGATCATTATAAATGATAGCTTTTTGATGTTCAGGAGCGTAATAGCTCGTGGTTTTATAAAGAAATTCAGCTTCATCGCTAGTAACCATGAATCCATGAGCAAACCCTTCAGGAATCCATAATTGACGTTTATTTTCTGCTGAGAGAGAGATCCCGAACCATTTTTTGAATGTTGGTGATTCTCTCCTAAGATCAACAGCAACGTCAAAAACCTCTCCAACAACACAGCGCACGAGTTTTGCTTGTGCATGTGGAGCTAATTGATAATGTAATCCACGCAATACACCTTTACTCGATTTTGAATGATTGTCCTGAACAAAATCTACTTTCTTACCTATTGCCTTTTCAAAATCATTCTGGTTGAAACTTTCCATAAAAAAACCTCGCTCATCACCAAAAATTTTTGGTTCAAGAACGATCAGATCTGGAATATCAGTTTTAATAACATTCATACTTTTTTTCCATTACCTTATGGCATTTATTTATTTATGCCTAACAATAAAAAATTGAAAGTTTCACCTACAATTTTCCAATCATACTTTTTCAGTATCGAAATATTACTCTGGATTTCGTTTTTTTTCTCTTCGTCACTAAACCCTAAACAATCATTTATTGCTTCATAAAGCTTGTTAGCATCAAACTTTTCTAATTTGAGTTTACTCTTTGTCTCAGCAAGAGGTGCATAATTTGAAATCACAAGACATCCGCAGGCCATTGATTCAGCACAGGGATAATGGAAAGCGCCATCTTCGACAAGCCCAACAGCTACCATAATGTCATTGCTTCGATAGAAAGATGCCAATTCTAAATCGGAGGTTACAGGAACAAAGTTAACCTGAAAACCAGCAGAAATTAGCCGTTCTCGATCCATTTCATCCAAATAGACAGCTATATTAATAATAGTCTCTTCTTTGTGTTCTAACGAGCATAATACGGAAACAACCTCACTGGTACCTTTATGCTTTTCTTTTCTACCGATAACGCCAATTGAAACATGACTATTTTTGGCGCAATCTGCTGTTTTTGGGTGAAAAACGTTCAAATCTAATCCTGCTGGAACTATACCTATAGAGTCATCAATTTTATGAGGAATCAAACCTGGACTATTTAGTATTTTCTTAAGAGGTAAGTGATAGGTTAGATACGCTATTAATCTACCTAATTTACTTTCCGAAAAGTTGACTTCATAGGCCTGAATATAGTAGTACTTACCACTGCGTTTAATGGGTAATATTGCCACGAGATACGCAATTAAATGAAAACTTGCAACTGCCACATCGGGTTTTGATTCTATACATTTGCGCCAAAGATTGTAATATAGACTAATGATTCTAGCGATTTTAAACCGACTTTTACTAACTTTACTTCTAATAATATTAGCTGTAGTTTCATAATATGGTTCAGTTTTATTATCTGGAGCAATAAAACTTACATCATGACCACAGCTCATCAACTCTGTTGCTAACTTTGAAAGAACCCTTTCACCACCAGCTCTTCCAAATCCCAAAACAGGAATAATTATTTTCAAACTTTAGCCTCTAGTTTTGATTATCTCTTCGCACATTAATATAGTTTGTAAAAACAAAAGCAAAAACGAAATATAAGCCATATGTTATGACATAACTTATGTTTGCTCCCTGTACCCCATAAATTACGACAAAGAAAGAAGAGGCAATGACAAACAACGCAGAAAAAAGCACTTCAGAGGTGATGAAAACTTTAGTATGTCCCTGAGCCTGAAGAGTATATGCATAAAGGAATCCGGCAATTTTTATTACGTCACCCAACAATTGGAAAAAAAATAATTCACGGGCAGATCTAAATTCGTCAGTAAATAAAATAGTTATAATAAGATCGCGAAATAAATAGATACTTAATGCCATGAATATTGTTATAGATAACACATATAATATAGTGCTGTTTACTTCTTTTTTAATGAGTACACTTGACCTTAAAATCGCTAATCTTGGCAGAAAGTATGTTGACAAAGCAATCGTTACAACACCAAGATAAACCTCAGATATTTTCCAGACTGCCTGCCATTGGCCAGCATCTTCCCATCCGGTATTAGCAATCAATATCTTCCTAACACACAACAAAGCAACGGGCATGGAAGCAACTGAAACCAAGGCCATAAGAGTATATTTAAAGATGCTTTTAACTTTGTCTCTATCAGTTTCCCCCCACCAATATTTTAACCTAAACCATGATTTATTGAGGCAAAACAAAATTAATACAATGCCTGCAATAGCACTGTTTAATGCCGTAGCGATCAGTGCTCCTTTAAGATCAAATGAAATAACTAAAAAAGACATAAATACAGTGGATACGAATACAGATAACATCCCAAGCAATATATACTGTTTATAGTTTTGCTGACCATTCAAAACAGATGCAATCAATGTATTTAGAACTGTAAATGGCAATACACAACATGCAAAAATAATCAACCATGCATATTGGTTATCGTTAAAGAGCAATCCACTTAAATTTTTCGAAAAAAGGATGAAAACAGGAACAATCAGCAAGAACAATAGCAAGGTAATCTTGAAGCATGCACGCCACCATGGCGCACATGCCTCTTTTCCTTCTTGCCAATTTTCCGCGGTATATCGAACAAGACCGGTGCTCACAGGAGCAGTAGTTACACCAGTAACGATGGTCATCAGGCTTTGTACCTGCCCAAGCATCGCAACTCCCGTTGGACCTGTATAAATTGCCACTACCTTACCGATGATAAAACCTGCAATCATTTTAATGAATGTATAAATTGCAGATAATATTGTTACCTGGAAAAATCGTTTCATTATTTGTATTTATTAGCTATGTCAATTACATAATTCACTTCTTCTTCACTCATCACCGGACTCATTGGTAGAGATAGCACCTCAGCATGAATTTTTTCAGAAATGGGTAGATTAAGGCCAGACATTTCTTGATATGCTTTTTGTTTATGAGGTGGCAATGGGTAATGTATTAAAGTTTGAATACCATGATCTAATAAGTATGCCTGAAGTTTGTCACGATTAGCCGTTCTGATCACAAATAAGTGCCAAACGTGTTCTTCTTTATTATCTACTACAGGTAATTTGATTGCAGTGTTTTTTATTCCTTGAATATACTTTTCAGCTATCTTTTGACGAATCGTTGTGTCTTCTGTCAATGTGGACATTTTAACACGTAATAAAGCAGCCTGTAATTCATCGAGACGGCTATTCATTCCCTGATAAAGATTTTCATATTTTTTATGTGAACCATAATTACGCAGTGCTTTTAAAGTACTAGCTAACTCAGTATTATTTGTAGTAATCGCTCCTGCATCACCTAAAGCGCCCAAATTTTTCCCTGGATAGAAGCTAAATCCGGCCGCATCACCCCATGCTCCCGCTTTGCGACCATCACGCATTGCGCCATGGGCCTGAGCACAATCCTCTAGAACTAATAGGTTATATTTTTTTGCAATTGCACAAATTTCAGGCATATCGCACAATAAACCATACAAATGAACGGGTAAAATTGCTTTAGTCTTTTCCGTTATATGTTGTTCAAGCAACGCTGGATTGATATTGTAAGTGTCAATATCGGGTTCAACTAGTACAGGAACAAGATTATTTTCTGTTATGGCAAGAATAGATGCAATATAAGTATTTGATGGTACCAATACTTCATCGCCATCTTGTAGATAACCTAACTCTTTCCATGCACGCAGTACAAGTATTAATGCATCAAGACCATTTGCCACCCCAATGCAGTGTTCGACGTCGCAATACTCAGCAAATTCATGCTCGAATTGTTCAAGTTCTTTACCCATAATATACCAGCCAGAATCTAGCACTCTGCTAAAAGCAGAGATCAATTCATTATGTTGACGCTGGTTAATTGCATTGAGATCAAGAAAGCTAATTTTTTTCATTTTTTTCTATCCATTTAATGAATCGCGCCGGGTTACCTACTACAACTGCATAAGGCGGAACATCTTTGGTCACGACACTACCTGCACCAATAATTGCTTTTTCACCAATCTCAACACCAGGAAGGATTGTTGCATTAGCCCCTATCGATGCACCTTTGCGTATAGTTGTGCGCAAAAACTCTTCAGGATATACTTTTGAGGATGGATATTTATCATTCGTAAATGCAACACAAGGGCCTATAAAGACGTCATCCTCAATTCGGACGCCGTCCCAAATATAAACCCCACTTTTAACGGTTACATTATTACCAATAACAACATCGTTTTCTATCAGAGTATTTGCACAAATGTTACAATTCCTACCAATAATTGCATTTCTGAGTATAACGACAAATTGCCATATAGTAGTACCGTCGCCAATCGAAGTTGACTGGACGTCGCTTAACTTATGAATTTTCACCGGCGTTTACTCTTCTGATAAAATCATCATATTTGCGGATATAATCAGATTCTTTATAGTAATCATCAGCAATGACAATCAAAACACAATCATCACTAAAATCATACATTTCATGCCAGATATAAGGTTCAATCAATAAAGCTGTTGCAGGGTCATTAAGTTCAACCTGCTTCGTTTCCTTGCCATCATCCATATGGAATTTGCAAGAACCCCTCGCTACAACAGCTAATTGGCGTGTAGCCTTGTGAGCATGAAAGCCTCTTCTCACACCAGTTAGTGTATCGAGAATATAATAAATACGTTTGACTTCGAACGGTATATTCCTTTGTTCTTCAAGAGCAAAAAGTGCGCCACGCTCATCCCCATGTTTTTGCAAAGGGATTAATTGAATTTCCATTACTGAGCTCCCAAATACTATTCGCTGATCATTTTCAGCAAGTATTGACCATATTGATTTTTGGCTAGTGGCGCAGCTAATTCCTTAACTTGCTCAGCAGTAATAAAACCTTTGCGATAGGCAATTTCTTCAGGGCAAGATACTTTTAGCCCCTGGCGCTCTTCGATAGTAGCTATAAAATTACTGGCTTCGATAAGACTCTGGTGAGTTCCAGTATCCAGCCAGGCATAACCACGCCCCATCATTGCAACGGACATACTACCCTGTTCCATATAAAGTCGGTTAATATCGGTGATTTCCAACTCGCCACGCGCTGATGGTTTTAGATTTTTCGCCATTTCTACAACGGAATTATCATAAAAGTATAGTCCCGTCACAGCATAATTACTTTTTGGTTGGAGTGGTTTCTCCTCCAGACTAATTGCGGTACCTGTTTTATCAAACTCTACTACACCATAACGCTCAGGATCATTAACATGATAAGCGAATACCGTAGCGCCATCATCTTTACTCACTGCGGCTTCAAGTTGCTTCGGTAGGTCATGTCCGTAGAAAATATTATCACCCAACACCAATGCGCAGTTGTCATCACCGATAAACTCTTCCCCGATGATAAATGCCTGTGCAAGGCCATCTGGACTTGGCTGGACTTTATATTGCAGATTCAGTCCCCACTGGCTGCCATCACCCAGCAATTGTTCAAAACGTGGTGTGTCTTGTGGGGTGCTGATAATAAGAATATCTTTTATCCCTGCCAACATGAGTGTGGACAGCGGGTAGTAAATCATTGGTTTGTCATAAATTGGTAGTAGTTGTTTACTCACCGCCATGGTAACCGGGTACAGACGAGTGCCAGAACCACCTGCAAGAATAATACCTTTACGCGTAGCCATCATTTTTTCTCTATAAATACCAAATGCCCATATAAGGGCATTTATCTTTTTAAATTGATTGAGTCGTAAAAAGCTCAGCGAGCATTCGTTTTACGCCAATATCCCAGGAGGGCAGTACAAGACCAAAATTCGCCTGAAACTTCTCTGTGTTCAAGCGTGAATTATGCGGTCGACGTGCAGGAGTTGGGTAAGCCGATGTTGGGACTGCATTAAGTTTTTCAATAGCCAACTCAATACCCGCTTTTCTGGCCTCATCAAACACCAGTGCCGCATAGTCATACCAGGTTGTCGTATTCGACGCGACCAAATGGTAGAGGCCAGCAACTTCAGGCTTTCTCATCGCGACACGAATAGCATGCGCTGTGCAGTCTGCTAACAACTCAGCGCCTGTTGGGGCACCAACTTGATCGTTGATTACAGAGAGCTCCTGACGCTCTTTTGCGAGACGCAGCATCGTTTTAGCGAAATTGTTGCCCTTCCCTGCATATACCCAACTGGTACGGAAAATAAGATGCTTAGGACAATGCGCCTGCAATGCTCTTTCACCTTCGAGCTTTGTCTCACCGTATACATTCAACGGAGCAGTAGAATCCGTTTCACGCCATGGCTTTTCACCGTCACCGGGGAATACATAATCGGTAGAGTAGTGAATAACCCATGCGTCTATTTTTGCGGCTTCTTTGGCTATGGCTTCAACGCTTGTCGCGTTTAGCAGCCTGGCAAAATCCGGCTCAGATTCAGCCTTATCGACTGCTGTATGCGCCGCCGCATTAACAATGACGTCGGGTTTAATTGCACGAACGGTTTCAGCGATCCCGTCAGGATTGCTAAAGTCACCGCAATACTGTTCTGAATGAACATCAACCGCAATCAAATTACCTAATGGAGCTAGTGCACGCTGGAGTTCCCATCCCACCTGCCCTGTTTTACCGAACAGAAGAATATTCATTATTAACGTTCCCCGTAGTTCTGCTCGATCCAACTTTTATAAGCACCACTTTTCACGTTGTTAACCCAATTCTGATTGCTCAGATACCATTCCACCGTCTTACGAATTCCGCTCTCGAACGTCTCCTCAGGCTTCCAGCCCAGTTCAACGCCAATTTTATGCGCATCAATGGCGTAGCGACGGTCATGGCCCGGACGGTCAGCAACATACGTAATCTGATCGCGATAAGACCCCTCTTTAGGCACAATCTCATCGAGCAGATCGCAAATCGTATGGACCACATCCAGATTCTGCTTCTCGTTATGGCCACCAATGTTGTACGTTTCACCCGGTTTCCCTTGCGTGACTACGGTGTAGAGTGCGCGTGCATGATCTTCAACATACAGCCAGTCGCGGATCTGATCGCCCTTTCCATAAATAGGCAGAGCTTTTCCGTCCAGCGCATTCAGGATAACCAGCGGGATCAGTTTTTCCGGGAAGTGGTACGGGCCGTAGTTATTTGAGCAGTTGGTGACAATGGTCGGGAAACCGTAGGTACGCAACCAGGCACGAACCAAATGATCGCTGGAGGCTTTCGATGCTGAATAAGGGCTGCTTGGTGCATAAG
>Ga0157371_10004400_pt1 | contig 12315 bp, 15 predicted proteins | sample C45metaG_FD_113462 | JGI IMG/M metagenome (GOLD analysis project Ga0157371, IMG submission 113462) | Corn rhizosphere microbial communities from Kellogg Biological Station, Michigan, USA - C4-5 metaG | ecosystem: Host-associated > Plants > Roots > Rhizosphere > Soil | place: USA: Michigan... | reverse complement strand
GAAACGAGTCAACGACTGAGTTGACGCCCGTATGCGATCGGGTCAGCCTCATCTGACAAGCAGAAAGAGGCCCTGCATGCTGCTCTACCACTTCACCTCACTCTATCACCTGCGTGGCATCTCCCAGTACGGGCTCACGGTTGGAGATGTTCCAACGGATATCGAACGCTTTAAGGGGAGGATCGGGGTTTGGCTGACATCTTCGCCGACACCCGACGGTCATGGACTCGAAGGTAGTTTCACTAACAAAAAGCAATTTCGTCTGCTTGTGGACGTTCCCGAAGGGAAAGCTTTAAGGAAGTGGAGCTCGTGGGCACGCGGCAAAGTTACGCAGCGAACGCTCGAAGCTCTGAGAAATGCCGATGGTTTCGAAGAAGAGGAGTTCTATGTCTATTTCGGTTGGATTCGCACCGAGCGAATCCTTGATGTTGTCGACGTCGCTTCGGGAATGTCAGTCCCCAAATGGGGAACGTTGATCCCGGAGACTGCCTGCCTGCCGGGGGTTCCGTTCAGTGAGCGGGGTCGATGGCAGAAACGGATGTTAAAGGGCGTCAGGAAGGCATGGGATATCCGACGTCACTCTGACGTCGCAATGACGATCGCGCGAACATTATAGGACGTTCCTTGGGCCCAGCCAGGCAAGCCCGTGCTCGAGAATGGGATCGCTTTAGTTCGTGATCATCCTGCCAGCAAACAGGTTGTTGCTCCATCAGACAGTCATTTTCAATTTCTCTCTCGAGACGAGGCATGAGTATTAAGCCCCAAACGCAATCATGTTCTTGGCGACTTATGGCGCCTATTGGCCGATAGTGTTGAAAAACTCTAGCGGAAGGCATTCGACGTGATTTTTGGGAGTATGATTGGGAATGGAATTCCATTCACGGCCAATTCGTGAAACCCACTTGCGGTTGGGTAAGCGATGAATGCTGCTCTTAGCAATTCCATTTCAGGATCTGTGCGCGGCAAAGCCTCTTTCAGAGTTTTTCAACAGTATCGGCCCTAAGCGGTCATTCGCCCAGTTTCCTCACGATCTCCGCAACGCTTTGTTCGACAGACAGAAGAAAGGTATCTATGCGCAGATCGGGTATCCAAGCCTCATAGTGCCTGTTCTGGATTGCCGCCCATGATGGCGGGGATAGTCCATCAACAGAGGGTGGCCTTGTCTCGGCGCGATGGCGGTGGACCGCAGCATCGGAGCAAACGATTTCGACCTCAATGAATTTAGTACAAGACTCAGCGGCTACGTCTCGAAATGCATTTCGGGTTGTAGGTAAAGGATTCACAGAGTCTGCGATCACCGTGTGCCCGAGTCGCAGGTTATCGGTCGCCAAACGATAGACTGCCACATACCCGCTTGGGCCAACATCCAGCCCTTCCGCTAATGGTGCGGATGTACGGACTGCCTGCTCGACTGTATCCACTCTCAGATAAAGCGCCCCAATTCTCCGAGCCAACGCTTGAGCAACGGTGCTTTTTCCGGATCCAGGCAGTCCGCCGAAAATAATAAACATTGTTCATCCTCGCCACGCGGACGCCAGCCTAACGGACTTGTCATTCCAAACCTACAGGCTTCACCGTCAAGCGCAATGTCCGGTGTTGGCGCGAGAGAGACCACCGGCTGTCGCCGATGGTTAAGAACCTATAGCTCGATCTGCTCGGCAATTCTGAGGGCGTCATCCACCTCGACGCCAAGATAGCGAACGGTGCTTTCCAGCTTTGTATGACCGAGCAAAATCTGGACGGCCCGGAGGTTACCTGTTTTCTTGTAAATCTGCGCTGCTTTGGTCCGCCTCATAGAGTGGGTGCCGTAGGCGCTAGCATCAAGTCCGATAGACTTGACCCAGCGGTGAACAATTCGAGCGTATTGTCTCGTGGACAAATGATGCGACGTCTTCCAGCGGCTTGGAAACAGATAGCTGCCCCCGTTCCTTCGAACGAAGGGAAGCCATGCCACGAGCGCACTCTTCGTCTGCTCTGTCACCTCAAACTGCACGGGTCGCTTCGTCTTCTTCTGGATGATTGTGGCTCGATCCCGGATTGAACTACCTGACCATAGGTCCTCAACCCTCAGCCTGACCAGGTCGCAAGCGCGGAGTTTACTGTCGATGGCGAGGTTAAAGAGTGCCAGCTCTCGGATTGCCCCGCTCATTTCGAGCCTGACGCGGATCGACCAAACGTTCTTGGGCTGCAGCGGTCGTTTCCCGACCAGGATTCCCTTGTTCCATGGAAAGCGATTACGCAGTACGGCATGGTATCCATGCCAATGCCTCCGCCACACCTCCCACCGCGTCGCCTCAATCAGGCCAACCAATAGTAGCACATCTCGTCCTTACTCGGCCCAAACCGGTCATGGGCCGCCGAATCCCAATGGGCTGCATCGCGCCTCCATATCTGTCATCAGAAAGGGTCGTACGTCATCCCAAAAGCAGATACCGAAGCGTAGACATGGCCCATGGTCGTTCCGCATGAATGATCGCCCCCGCCGCAAGAACGGGCACATACTTGGCACGAAAGGCCTCATCCAACGCGAAAGTGAGGTGGTGCATCTGATGGCGCGGGAGATCGTTGATCTCTCGGCTGACTTGGCAGGGCTCGATCAGCGCGATTTCCCGCTGCCGCACCGAGATATTGTTGATCGGCATCTACATCTCGAATAGATCCAAGTGAAGGCGCGGGATTTCAGATAGACGAATTGCCGATGCCACGCGCCAATGCAATCAGCACTGGATAATAATCTGAAGCCCTAGTATTCAACCCTCGGAGCACCGACCGCACGAGAGATTTTGGCAGATGACGTTTAAAGCCAAGGACGCCGACTTTGCGAAATTTCTACTTGGGTGGGCATGGGGAATTCTGAAGATTTTCCTAGTGACTTGCGGCGCAACCGTGACGACAGCTCTACTCGTATCCTATTTCAATTATGACGCAGAAACCTGGCTCAATCGAAATGTGAGCGTCCCAACCAAGCAGTGGTACCAAGCGAGAGCGCGGCCCGACATCCCCCGAGAGGAAGCTCTTCGGCTTGCAAAAGTCAATGTTGGCTCCAGGACGGTGATGGCGATCCCGTTTCACAACATTGATGACCCCAACCAATATATTGCCGTCTGGACCGATAGCGGCAATGATGAGTGCGAACCCGCTGCTACATGTCCCCTCGGATGGGGAACGCTGGAGCTGAATTTGATGGTAGGAGGCGGTGTTTACCAAAACTTCCCAACACACAACCGAGCGATATCGTTGGTCCTAAGGTATGCCGCAGATGATCCGGAAGAATACTATCCAGTATATTTTGCTTTAACTGACTGGAATGGCGATGGAGCGAAAGAGGTGTTGTCATTTTCAGACCAAAATGGAATGACGGCAGGATATGAGGAGACTTTCGTCAGTTTGTTCGACACGAAAACCCGCGTCACCGCACAGCTTAGAGCGATGGCGAGCTCGACCGATCGTAGCGTCAAGATGATTGGAAGTGAGGATCCCGCGCTCCATGCTTGGCTCATTGCTCGCTATGACGAATATCAGCGCTCAAAGGGAATGCGGGATTGTCTTCGTGACATCGCAGGTGACCTCAATTGCCCCGAAACCCCATCCGATGACATTCCTGATGAGGACCAGCCGGCTTATGAAAATCGCGAGAAATGGATAAATCGGTGGGTGGAAATGAATGGGGGGAACTTCACTTTTGGTAAAATAACACCAGCTTTCAGCAAGGAGCTGTACGAAATCGTCGGTGGAAGTTGCAGCGCCACGGACGGAAAGCAGACCGTCTCGATCGAATTCAAGGGAGAGATTTTTCTTACTAACGAAGAAACTATGGAGACGACTGTACTTTACGTCCAGGACGGACGCCATCATAGGGAAATTCCCGGCGCTGTTATCGGAAAGCGATATTTCTGGCTAGCCTTGGCAGCCGAAGGAAAAATGATTGCAATCGAGCGAGAAACCCTTGAGTCTAAAGCGGTCAACGTTGAGAATTGGTCACTGGTCGGCGAACCGGAATCCCCTCAAGTTCAGGAGAAGCGAAAAGACGTTCAGTTGGATGGCTTTGACTTTGAACGAGGCTATATTACGGGTGACGGCAAACGATTGAAGCTCTCAATTGACGAAACGCCGATAGATCGTTCAGAATTCAAAGATGCGAAATACTGCAACCCATCTGCTCCAGAAAACTGAAATACACATGCCGTCGACGGCGCGTTCAACGGCGCTTCAAGAGGCCAGCGCCACTGAACTTTCATCCAGCAGCGATTAGAGCCTCGGCGGGGCGCAGCAAAGCCTCTCCCGGTTTTTTTTCAGTATCGCCAAACGGGGAAGTTGTGTCGCCTTTGCGCCTTCATGTCGGTCATACAGGCCCTACTCACACACACCTGAAAGCAGACATGCCGACCTCACGTCGCTTGTGCGCCAAATGCCGACATCCATCCCGTACTCATTCTGCCGCGGCATTGATCGAACGAACATAACAATCACTCGTCAAAAGCGATTAATTCCTCTCTAAATTAGCGTAAAAAGAGAATGCCCTCTTTCCGCGGAAGATTTGATTTGGTAATCGCCACTTCAGAACAAATATAAGAATCACGCACATGTCCAACGAACTGAATACCAAATTCGGCCTTCCTAGACTTCCCGAAAAGGTCGATGATTGGGAGAAGGGACGACGTCCCGAATCCTTGTCGGATCTTGATGGCAAGCTCGCGGAAACTCTACGTGAGTTGGACAAGCTCGCGCAGACCAAGCTGATGCGTTATGCGCTGAGGGCAAAAAGCTACATCTGGGCCATGGACGAAAGCGGCAAGATAGTCGTGGCGGTGGAGGAGTTGGCAATGGCCGAGCCAGAAACCATCTATCCTGGCTATCCACGCAGGCGAGGGCTGAAGCATCCGTCCGAGGACAAGAAACTGGGTCATCCGACGCTCGTCGAGGAGAAGTACGCGAGGATCGCCGGTGAACTTGCTTTCGACGAAGACGAGAATGACATGCTTCGTTGGGTAATCAATGCCAATTCTGGACGTTATTGCCGCCAGAATCCGCCGAAAAAAGAGCAAATTGATCGCGTTGCCGAGCGATTCAGGGAACTTGGGGTTGATGTAGTCGTTGACTACGACTAGCGTGCTCTGTATGAGAGCGCGCTTAATTCTTGCGCAAGTTTGTTGCGGCACAATGATGCAACGATACACGCTCATGGAGTGAACCATGTCTGAAGACATAAAGATTTTGATTTCTCGCCTAGGGACGTTTCGTCCGAGCGACAGGTCCGTGCTCGGACGTCACTTCGACGACGCTTCGACCCGCAAGGTCGCCGTCGATGCGGTGAAGGAGTTTGTTCAGATTTGGGAGCGTGCCGACTGGCTCGAAGCCTATTCCATCGAGCGCATCGGCAAGTGGATCGCGAAGTACCAGCCGTCCGACATCGTAACTCTGTTCGACGTCTGGTCGGGATCTCCGAACAGCGATGCTAAAGCCGCGCTCAAGCGTGGGATCGAGCTAGGACGTGTCGAGCGTCTCGAGCACGCGTGATCGAACACCATCCAACTCATGTAGAGGCCCCAACAGCGGGGCCTTTTTTGTTCCCGGTCGCAACCAGAAGTACCCTCTAGTCTCGACGATCGGCGACAGAGCCTTCCATCAACCTGAACAGCTCGACTTGGCTCTTGATTACCTAAGGCAAAAGGCCAACATCGTTGCGACTTACATCGCGTTTTCGTCACTGCCGGCGAGATGCAGCTCGTACCGCAGGCGGGCGCTTCCAATATCGCCATTTAAGTCTTCGTGGTGCTGCAATTTGAAACGACTGGTGACGACTAACTGCCGCTTACTCGAGCTCCTCGCAAGACAGCACGAGTTGCCGCCCATAAACGTCATCAGCGTCAAGGATAGACTTGCTAGTGACGGCCGCCACGAAATAGAAGGCGTGGATCGCCGAGACGACGAGGACGATGCCGTATTGCGAGAGGTTCGTGCCGGATTCTCGGTAAATTAGCCAAGAGCTTGCAGCCGCGACGAAAGCGTTTAGTACAAGCCCTGGATATTTCAGTCCGTAAAGGTTTCGTCTAAACCCGTACGAGACATTCTCCGCATATAGCACGTTGAATTTCGACTGGTCGCGGGCCCTTTCTCGGAGAAAGTCACCACACGACCTGTAAAACTCGTCGGCAGCGGCGGGGTCAGCCATCTCCTGCTCGACGGTCGGCGCTTCCTCTGCAAGCTTACGGGATAGGACGGAGTGATAGCGTCTCTTGGACCGCGCGTTGATCGACTTGTCGCTATGTCGGAGAGCCTTAGGAAAAGGGCGACCTCCCCATGCTGCAAATAGCTTTCGCTCCGGCATTCGGTAGCAGTCTTCACCAAATGTGAGCTAACGGCTGACTGATATGGATAACAGCCGTTTGCTATAAAAATCCAGATAAGACCTTATTAACCATTCGATAGCGGCACCGATCGACTCCCTTGGGAGTTTCGAGTATCAGCTTCAATTATGTTCAGGATGATACGAATAAAGCTTTGATCTGACCCGCGGCCTTCTGGCTGCCGATCTGCTGTGTGTACCGTCCAATGGAGCCTGAACATGACCCTCACCGTCCTCGCTGTCCGTTCCGCTCGCTCTAAGGCGTTGAGCGTCTTCGGCGGGTCAGGAGGCTGGGAAATACCATGCGCATCCCCTCGGGCGGCGGAGGGGCTGAGCCATGGCAAAGCCCGCGGACGAGCCCAAAGGTCAGCACTTCCTGATGTCTCCGGAATGCCGGACGCTGACAGTCATCGACCTCGCGAAGATGCGCGAGACGACGGCGTACGACTGGTTTAAGCGCCTTCGCTGGCCTCAAACTCAGGGCGAACCGTCATGCCCAAAGTGCGGAACGCTGCGATGCCACACGATGAGCCAAGGCCGTTTCGAATGTAGCGACAAAACCTGCAAGGCGGTGTTCAGCGTGACCTCGGGCACCGTGCTCCATTCGCGTAAGCTGAGCTTCAAGAAGATGCTCATCGCCATCTGGTTCTCGGTAAACTCGGTCAAAGGAAAGGCCGCTCTTCAGCTCTCTCGAGAGATCGGCGTCCAGTACAAGACAGCTTGGGTGATGCTGATGAAGCTGCGCGAAGCGATCGCCTCGCGCCGCGACGACATGGTGCTCGAAGATGAGGTCGAGATCGACGGCAAATATGCTGGCGGCCATATTCGGCCGGAGAACAAGGCGGAGGACCGTATCGATCGCCGCCTTCATCGACATCAGAACATTAAACGCCTATGCGCGCTGGCTATTCGACAGCGGGGCCTGGCCGGCAGACGTTCACGCGGATCATCCGTAACGAGGACGGCGACGCCGCTTGGGATGCCGTCGAGGACCATGTTTCAAGGCAGGCGACCGTGTTTGCGGACGAGCACTCCAGCTACAACGATCTGGCTGGATTGAACGAGCTACAGCGTGTCAACCATTCGAAGGCTTACCAGACGGAGGACGGCACGAACACCAACCAGGTCGAGAGCTTCTTCTCGAGGGTGCAGCGCGCCTACGTCGGCATCCACCACCGTTTCTCGCTGCGATATTTCGATTGGTACGTCGCCGAACTCGCCTGGCGGGAGGATAGTCGCCGGATGAGCAATCGCGGCCATACGTTCGAAATCCTCGGGCGAGCTTTGGGCTCCCCGACCTCTCGGTACCTGTGCGGATACTGGCAGGGCAACAAGCCACCCGAGCTGATCTGGAAAAACGAGGGTCGGAATTGTAAGGCTTAGGTGTTCGTCTACGATCAGGTCGAACGTAGCTTGTCGGAATAAACGGCCTAGATGACAATCGACCGTCCTCGGTCTGGACTATCGGTGTATGGGCGCCAATTCGCCCGTGCTGTCCCAACGAAGGTGTAATGCCGAAATCATACACCACACAACGAAAAAACCCGCCATTACTGACGGGTTTTTCCTTTATCTTGCGACTATGAGGGAAGGCTCACGCCCGCGTACCTCAAAGCCTTTACACTTCATACGTAAGGCCATTAATAGTGTTTGTCAAACGATCAGTAGGGGGATTTGTGCCTGACAGTTTCGATGCAGCAGAGCTAACTGCGATACCCTACGTGATCTCTCAGCCACGGTTTGAGACTTATCTTCGCGCCGAAAAAAACGATCCGCGTGCGGCACTGGCACTTTATCGGTGGAATTTAGAGCTGTCAGCAGCGTTCTTCATGCCGTTGCAAATATGTGAAGTCGCTATTCGAAATGCGGCGGCTGAAGCCATCGCAGCGGAACATGGTGATCGGTAGCCTTGGCTTCAAGGCTTCAGGTATACGCTTCCGGTGCCGGGGCGTGGTTTCAAGCCACGTAATGAACTTGCAAAGGTGGCGGCTTCGCACGCGACTGTCGGGCAGGTGATCGCCGAACTCAAATTTATGTTTTGGCAATACACCTTCACAGCGGGACAAGAGGGACGACTTTGGGCACCCCATCTCAGAACTGTTCTACCGCATGCGCCCGCCGACCCGATTCCGACGATAGGACAGCGTATTCACGACGAGATCGAAGCGGTGCGAGGATTGCGCAACCGCATTGCGCATCATGAGCCAATCTTTACGAGAGATATTAGCACGGAATATCGCCGCATCATTGACCTGATCGAATGGAGAAGTTCTACAACGGCGTCGTGGGTCGACCGCACTCAAACCGTCACCGAGGTACTGGCGCGCCGCCCACGATCAACATTCGGTGGAATACCGATACCATATCCCGTTCGGTTGGAAACCGGATAAAAAGGCTACGCAGCGACCGCCCAGAGATGCTTATGCCCTTCGACAGACCTCGACTGGCGCACACGCCCTGCGGTGGTTAATTGAGTCAGCACGGCTGACAGCCGGTGCGCGATTTGAGCAACGTCGGCCTGCTCGCAGGGGATGCCTAACTTGGCGGCGAATTTAGATGCGCAGGCGGTCGTTGTGATCGGTTCCCCTGCTTCCCGTAAAACCTCCAGAACGGTCTGCCGCTTGTTCACACCGTCGATCGCGGCTTTAGCCTCGTCAGACAGCCGTTTGGAATTACGCGGGGGTGTTCTGCGTGCCGCGCGGGCGGCGGGCGTGACTTGATAATCGGGATCAAAACTGCCGATGACCAAGTCCAACGCGGTGACCAGCTTCTGGAGCTCGATCTGTTCCTTGGCGATCTCCGAGAGCCTCGATTCCAGCTCCGCCCGTTTCTGCTTCAACTCGTCCGCTACGCTCATGAAAGGCTCCCGTGTGCAGAGTCTACATAGCGATCGGGCCGACCTAAACTGGTGCATTCTGCTACCGAATACCGTACGTTTCCATAATTTGGTTTAACAGCTTGTGAGCAGCGAACCTAGTCCAGAAAACCTACTAGCTCAGCGCTTGCGAAATCGCTGCATCGACGTATTGGAGCTCCTTGCGGACGGCAACGATACCGTCCGCAAGTTCGGTTCCGCAGGATACTTCAACTGGTTTTTCGATTGGTTTCCCAATGAGGGCGCTTACGATCCACCGTCGACAATGTCCCAAGATGAGGTAGAGGTCGCTACAGCGGTCCTAGTTCTGATGCGCTACGCGTGCGATGCAACGCCGCTGCTGGTGACTGAAGATGAGCTTATTGCAACGGGATGGCCAAGCTATATTCAGCCGTTCGCACAGAATGCGTTGAAAGTGTTCATGGACCGAGGTCGGGGCGTTGAGGGTTAACAGCTCTGTCCATCATTGCGGTGGCATGTCCACTTTTGTCGGAAGTCCGCTATCGGGGTGAGGCAGCCCCAATTGTCCTCCCTGGCTTGATTTAGGTTGAGGTTGCAGCCGCAAGATGATTTGTTCTGGAAGTTGAACCCTCGCCCTCCGTCCCATCCAGAGTTCGAGCGACCATGTCGATTTTAGATGCAATCTACCGCCCATTTGAAAAGCTGATCCAGCCACTAGAGATCCCTTACCGGCCGCTGCCGTCGAGCGGACCAGTCGCGGTCCTCTTGCATTTCATATCTATGTTCCGCGGCGTATTGATCGCCCTGGCGCTCTCAGCCATGGCCATGGAGGCCATCAATCTGTCCATCGTCTGGGGACTTACGGTCGTCGTTGATGGTGTTAGTCAGCACGGTGCAAGTGCATTCCTCCAGAGCGAGTGGCCACTTCTCGCTTTTCTTGCTTTCCTGATATTTCCGGCAATGCCTATCGCATCGTTCCTGCTCAACACGCTCCAGTCGCATACGCTTGGCATCGGCATGCCCGCCGCGATCCAATGGCAGGGTCACAAGGCGGTTGAGCGTCAGGATCTCGCTTTCTTCCACGAGCTTTTCGCCGGTCAAGTCGCTTCACGACTGCAGCAGGTAGCATCCGCCGTCCAGCAGCAGATCATAGCTGCATTCCAGACCATCCCTCGTTTCATGCTGCAGATGGTTGGCTCTGTGGTCCTCCTCAGTTCGCTCTCCTGGCAACTCGCGCTGCCGGTTGTCATCTGGATAGTTCTCAATATCGCATACGCGGTGAGGATCGTCCCCATCTTTGCCGAAAGCGCTCGTCGGACTGCCAAGCAGCGGAGCCTGCTGGCAGGTGCTATTACCGACCTCTATACCAATATGCAGGTGATCAAGCAGTTCGCCGCGGAAGACAGCGAGGCCGGCGCGATCCGCCGCGCCATCCTGGATACTATAAGAACACAGCAGAGAGAACAACGCGTGTACCGCACCTCTGAAGCGACGGTGGTCATTCTCAACACGCTGCTCTGGGTGAGCATGCTGACGATCGGTTTTTCTGGCCTCCTTAAGGGCTTTCTTACCGTTGGCGAATTCGTCGGCGCGGTCTACATTCTCCAGCGCCTGTCGGCACAAATCTTCACCTTTCTGCAAGTGGGCCAGCAGGTCTTCCAGGCGATCGGCACCATCAAAGATGCCATGCCCGTCATGACGACACCTCCGACCATCACGGATCGGTTGGGCGCCGCGGATCTCCAAGTGGAAGCAGGCGAGATACGGTTCGAGAATGTCAGCTTCGCCTACAAGTCCGGTAAATCGGTGATAAACTCGTTGTCGCTTACGGTCAGGCCCGGCGAGAAGGTAGGTCTCGTTGGGCTTTCGGGCGCGGGCAAGACGACACTCGCAAGCCTCCTCCTGCGCTTCTACGATGTGAGGGACGGCGCAATCCTCGTGGACGGGCAGGATATCCGCGCCGTCACGCAGACGAGCCTTCGGGGCGCGATCGGCGTCATAGCCCAGGATGTCGCTCTACTGCACCGCTCTATCGGCGACAACATCCGGTATGGTCGGCCGGATGCGACGCAGGAGGAGATCGAGAGCGTGGCGAAGATGGCAAGTGCGGATGGCTTCATCGCCGATCTTACCGACGGCGAGGGCCGGAAGGGGTATAACGCTTTCGTAGGCGATCGCGGCATCAAGCTGTCGGGTGGCCAGCGCCAGAGGGTGGCCATTGCCCGTGTCCTTCTAAAGGATGCGCCGATCCTGGTGCTGGACGAAGCGACGTCGGCGCTCGACAGTGAATCCGAGGCCGCTATTCAGGAAAAGTTGAACCTCGCTATGGAGGGTAAAACGGTCATTGCCATCGCACACCGCCTCTCCACAATTGCGCGGATGGACCGGATCGTTGTGCTCGACCAGGGACGTATTGTGGAAGAAGGCAAGCCAGAGGAGTTGATCGAGGGCGAAGGGCTGTTTGCTAGCCTATGGAGACGCCAGACGGGCGGTTTTATTCCCGAGCAACTAACCTAATCCTGAGAACTTCTGTGCGTATGCGAGGCGCCGCGTAGCCGCCTTATTAAGGAGGATGATCGTCCCTCAACATCGTGGTAAAGCCATCAGCATGGGTATTGTCGGCGAGAATCTAAGATCGATCAGGAAGAGCAAAAGTCTTTCTCAGGCGAAAGTTGCGGAACTCTCGGGTGTGAGCCAGCAGCTCATCTCGCAGCTCGAGACCGGCCAGACCGAACGAACCACCGAGCTTCCCGCTCTTGCCCAAGCCCTCGGCGTCTGCGTTCATGAACTCGACCCATCCTATACGCCGGATGCGGAGGGCATTCCCACCTCTAGCGTCCCCTATCTCGCTTGGGTCAGCGCGGGCGCCATGATCCGGGACGACATTGCAGATGAGGCGCTCGGTCACATCCGCGTGGCGGATCTGCCAGTGTCTGGAGACTGGATCGCCTTGAAGGTCAGTGGCGACTCAATGGACAGGATCTCTCCTCCGGACTCCATCATCTTTGTCGACCGCAGCGACCGGAACCTCGTCCCTAATGGCTGCTACGTCATCTCGGACGTGGAGGGCAACGCTACCTACAAGCGTTACCGCTCAAGCCCCGTGCGCTTCGAGCCTGTTTCGTCTAACCCG
>Ga0157371_10004399_pt1 | contig 12315 bp, 14 predicted proteins | sample C45metaG_FD_113462 | JGI IMG/M metagenome (GOLD analysis project Ga0157371, IMG submission 113462) | Corn rhizosphere microbial communities from Kellogg Biological Station, Michigan, USA - C4-5 metaG | ecosystem: Host-associated > Plants > Roots > Rhizosphere > Soil | place: USA: Michigan... | reverse complement strand
TTTGTCACTTGTATCTTGTTCTTTGTAGTGATTAGCTATCACTACACGTAAATTGTAGAGTTTGGTTTGTCACTAAAACTTCGAGTTTCCTGAAAAGATTAAACCTACAATTTACACCTAACCACTGACATAAATCTGGACGGTAACTAAGCACTTTGATGCTGCATTCACAAGAAAAGACTGTGGTTTTTTAATATTAATTCAAGCAATAATTAGGTGAAGCTATGTTTTATCTTGGGATTGATGTTTCTAAAGCTAAATTCGATTGTTGTTTATTTCTTGATGACTCTAGTGGAAAAATAAAAACTAAATGCTTTTCCAATAGCAATAAAGGATTTCATCAATTGTTATCATGGTTAAATCGTTTTGGTCTTGTTGCTGAAGAAACTAGAGCCTTAATGGAAGCAACATCCGTCTATCATGAACTGTTAGCTCAATTTTTATTTGATTTAAAATTTCAAGTTTGTGTGGCTAACCCAGCCCGTACTCGATATTTTGCTCACAGTATCTCTAAGCTTCATAAAACTGACAAAATCGATAGTGAAGTATTGGCGCGATTTGCAATGACTGTAGATTTACATTTATGGCAACCCACTCCTGATAATATCCGATTGCTCAATGCTTTATTAGATAGAAGGTCAAGTCTTGCGAACGACTTAAAACGTGAACAAAATCGTTTGGAAAAAGCAAACTCCACTCTAATAGTTGTACCAATTTTAAAGTCTATTAAGACCAATATTAAATCATTAACTAGACAAATTCAGAATCTAGATACACAAATTCAAAACCATATTGATCAAGACCATGAGCTTAAACGTGATCAAAAGCTTCTTGAAAGCATTCCAGCAATTGCTGAGCGTACCAGTTTATTAATGCTTGTTTTTTTACGTGCTCATTCTTTTGAAAAAGCAAGCCAAGCTGCTGCATTTGTGGGTTTAGTTCCCATTCATAGACAATCTGGTAGTTCTGTGCTTGGAAAAAGTCGCTTATCTAAAGCCGGTTCACCTAAAATTCGATCGGGTTTATATATGGCTGCCATTGTTGCAACTCGGTACAATCCTCATATTAAAGAGTTGAGCGAACGGCTCTTAGCGAAAGGGAAAACTAAAATGGTAGCGATTGCTGCTGCTATGCGAAAGTTAATTCATCTTTGCTATGGTGTTCTTAAAAACCAACAACCTTATCAGGCAAATTATAAGGCATGAATCCTTAAATAATTTGCTTGACAGTTAAGACGGTATCTTTTCTATTGCACTCTTTTTACCTATGACATCAAGGCAAATTTGCAGATTTATCTCAAATTGATTTTAATCATCAGAAGATCATCTTTAATTTAATTAAAATTTTACAAATCAGATTGAAAACTTCATGTAATTCATGAGTATTGTTATCTATAGTATTTAAAGAAATTTGAATATAAATATACTCAATAAAATATAGGGTAATGAGTTAGAACTGGAGGATCATGTGTTCAATCAAAAGAAATTATCGAGTTTTCTACTATTGTTGGTTATTCCTACACTTGGTTTAATCGCATGTAGTAAACCTGAGAAAGCGGAAGTCATAACAACTGAATCAAGTGCGAGTTCTGTACCATCTGAAACTGTGAAAACTGAATCTACAGAGAACACTTTTGATCTTTCCAAGATTCCAATTTCAAATATTACACTCGGTCAGTTTCCATATATTTCTTTGCCAAATGGCTATCAGTTTCACGAAGCAACAAGCGTAAATTTTGAGAAAATACCATTTTGGACAGGTCAACATATCGAAAATGTTGAAGGTCAATTATATAGTGCAGCCATTCAACAAAATGAAAATTATAAAGAAGGAAGTTTTTTAGAATTGCAACGTAATTTGGAAAATGTAATCCAGCAATTGGGTGGCAAACAAATTACACAGAGTAAAATTCCTCAACAAGAATTAGAAAAGATCCCACAAAAATTCCAAGTCGATTATGTTGCAGGATTGGGAGATGTTTTTAATAACCCGACACAGACCTTTGTGATACGTCAAGCGAATAAAAATATTTGGTTCCAATTGACACAGACAGGGAATGGACATGCTGGCCTATTCGTCGCAGAAACTAAACCTGTTGAAATTACAGCTAAAGCATTAAGTTCAGACCAACTCAAAACAGCTTTGGATAAGGACAATAAAGTTAATATTGAGGTTAACTTTGCCACGGATCAAGCGAATATTTTGCCTGACTCTCAACCCCAAATTGAACAAGTTATTCAACTGCTAAAAAACAACCCTGAACTCAAATTGAGTATTAATGGCCATACAGATAATTCAGGTGATACCAAACATAATCAAACGCTTTCAGAACAACGTGCAAATGCTGTTGTTAAGACTTTAACCAATAATACTGGAATTCAACAAAGCCGTTTAACAGCCAAAGGCTTGGGAGATACACACCCTATTGCGGATAATTCAACTGAAGACGGTAAAACTTTAAATCGTAGAGTTGAGCTGATTAAATCTAATTAACTCTGTGAAATACTGAGTTCAATGAACAAAGAAAACCCATTATAAATAAATGGGTTTTCTTTTAAAAATAGCTCACTCACTACGTACACGATGTACTCAGTAAAACTCTATCTAGCAATCGTTTTACATCCACAGCTTGCACATCTAACATTTCAGCAACTCATCCATAAAACACACTATAAGATGTTTTAATAAAAACATCCGCAACAAAATCAGGTGCATGTTATTTCAGTAAAATAATCTGTGCCAAGATGACCTAGTGACTGACTAAGCGACGTACCATAAATTGCAATGCATCCGCTTGTAATCTACTGTTGATTCTTCCGCTCACAAACAAATTTTTATTAAAAGATAAAAACTGCGATAACAACAACTTATTTACTGAAATAAAAACTTAATTACAACAACTTTCAATAAAAAACAAAAATATTAAGTATTTTCAATAATATAAATTTGCCAAATTTAAAAAATGCATATATATTGTATATACATTTTTTTGATTATCACTTTTGGGGATAAATACGTCATGGCTGAATTACCCAAAAAGACAAAGGTGAATAAAAAAGATGGGCAACTCTTAATTCGCATTAACAGTGCTGAGCGTGACCAGTTTTTACAACTCTGTGAAACGATGGATACCAGTGCAGCACGTGAGTTAAGAAAATTTATCCGTAGTTTTATCAAAAAACATCAGCCAACGGATACTCAAACTAAGGAGTAACATGATGTCTAAGCAAGTTAAATCTTTAAAACAGAAAATCAAAGCACGTTTGGAAAAAATCTCCAAACACGAAGGTAAATTGAAAAAGCTCAAAAAAAAGCTTAAAAAACAAAAGTAATTTCGATTACACATCCCAAGCTTGAACTTTGATAAAAGTGGCTTAAAAAAAAAGCGGTATTATTTACATAATGCCGCTTTTTGCGTTTTCGAAGGGATTAAGCTAAAGCTCTATCTAACAAACGTTTTACATCCACAGCTTGTGCATCTAACATTCCGACCACGCGTCCATAAAACGCACTATAACGTGTTGCAATAAAAGCATCCGCAACAAAATCTGGTGCATGTTGTTTCAGCAAAATAGCTTGTGCCAAGATGACCAAACGACTGACTAAGCTACGTGCCATAAATTGCAATTCATCTGCTTGTAAGCCACTAAATAATTTAAATAAAGCTTGTAATTCATCTTGTAAAATTGAATCTTGAGATGCAACTTGTGCAAATGATTTAAATAAGACTTCAATTGATTCACGGTCACGTTGAATTGCACGTAATACATCCAAACACATCACATTACCAGAGCCTTCCCAAATGGTGTTTACAGGGGCTTCTTTAAAAATACGTGCCATGATTCCTGTATCGACATAACCATTGCCACCGAAGACTTCCATCATCTCACCCGTCAACTCCACAGTACGCTTACACACCCAGAACTTTGCTGCTGGTGTCATGATTCGTCTCCATGCCAGAGATAATTCATCATCACTCTCATAGCAATGCGCAAGATGAAAACTCAATTGCATGGCTGCTTCTGTTTCCAAAGCTAAATCTGCCAATACCGCTTGCATCAACGGTTGTTCCGCCAAATGTTTACCAAAGGCCTTACGTTGACGGGTATAGGCAATACATTGCACCAAAGCCTGACGTAACATCGCACTTGAACCGACTGAACAGGTCAAACGTGTATAGTTTGCCATTTCAATAATCGTGGGAATCCCGCGCCCAGCTTCACCGATCATAATGCCCCAAGCATTTTTAAATTCAACTTCTGAGCTTGAATTACTGCGATTACCCACTTTATCTTTGAGTCGTTGTACTTGAACCGGATTTTTTGTCCCATCCTCCAGCCAACGTGGTACAAAAAAACAGGCCAATCCATCTTGTTCAGTTTTTGCTACGACTAAATGTGCATCACACATCGGTGCAGAAAAGAACCATTTATGCCCTGTCAGTAAATACGCTTGCCCACGTCCTGACTCAGCCACAGGAACAGCCCGTGTTTCATTGGCACGCACATCTGAGCCGCCCTGCTTTTCCGTCATCCCCATACCTAACCAAATTGATTTTTTCTGAGAAATCGGAATGTCACGCTCATCGTATTCAGTCGATAAGAGCTTTTCACCGACTTTTGCCCACAATTCAGGTTCATTTTGAATTAAGGGGATACTGCCTAGCGTCATAGAATTAGGGCATAGATTGCCACACTCGACTTGTCCACTCAGGAAAAAGCGAGCCGCCCAATCGACCCATTTTGAACTTGATTGTGGATGATTAAATGGATGTGCGTGTGTGTCAAATTGTCGATTTAGCCGCATCCATTTATGCCATGCAGGATGAAATTCTAGAAAATCTTTACGGCGACCACGAGCATCAAAACTATGTAACTCAGGAGTATGTCGATTGGCCAAATCGGCATATTCATAATATTCAGTAGAACCCGCAATCTTTGAAAACTCAGTTAGGCATTGCTGATCCTGACTCCCATAACGTTGCAAAATTTCTTGTAAGACTTGATCTGTAGTCAATAAATTATAATTTTGCAGTTCGTCAAACTGATTGCTAATTTCATGTGTTTGCCAATTCTCTGCTGTGTTCATCCTGAATTCCTGTCTTGTTGTTTTAACCAATTCCATTCAGTATAGAAGAAAATACCTTCAAGGATGTTCGGATTATTTTTATGGCTTTACCTGCAATCAATGTGCGTCGTAAACCACGTCAGTCAAGGGCACGTATCACGCAAGAAGCGCTGATGGAAAGTTTTGTTCGGCTTTTACATGAACATCCTGCCAATAAAATTACCATTCGTGAAATTACCGATCTTGCCGGTGTTGGCTTAGGGACGTTCTATGAGTATTTTTCTAAAAAGGAAGATTTGATTGCTTTAACCATTCACCAACATGTAAAAAGCAATGCAGAAGTCTTAAAAAGTTATGCACAAAGCGTATATGACTTATCCACAAAATCAGATTTTCAAAGCTATTTACAGCAAATTATTCATTTTCAACTTGAGCAAATTCAAGCACAACAATTTTTATGGGCACAATCTTTCTTGTTAGAACGACAGGTTTCCAGTATTGAAACGTATCAAAAAAGTTATGCCATGATGGTAGAGATGTGGCAAAACATGCTGAAACCTTTTGTTCAGGATGATGAACAACTTAAACAGATGAGTCTAAATGTACAACGAATTTGCTATGGTTTTGTCTCACAGACATTGTTGATCGAGCCTGAGTTTAAGGATTGGAAAGTTTTGGAGGCGGATATGGTTCAGCTGCTCATCAAGTTACTTTAATTTTACCAAACACCTAGCATGTTGGTTTTTAAATAATATCTTGCCTATGAAAGAACGCTTTCTTTAAAAATGTAATAAAATAGCTAAGGCTTATCTAAACTTCTTAAAAAAATGAAAGAGCCAGAACAAATTAACAGAGAATCATCAAAACTTAGTCGTTCATCTTACTATTGCGCAATACTCAATATTTTCATTATTGCGGCAAGCATTTTTTATTCTATTTATATAGCAAGCCAGTCTTGTAAATTTACTAATATTTGTGAAAGACCGCTATATGAACTTTTGTTTGTAAGTGCTGCCTTTCTCTGTACCTGTATTAGTTTAATCGGGCTTTCTCTCGCATACCTTAGTTCAAATACTGAGGAAAATGCAGATCTACATTACCGTAATTTAGGAATGGCATGGAATCGTAATATTTTATTTTTATCAATGCTTTATATTGCATTTATTGCGATAATGTTACTTACATAGACCTTATTGGTTGAGCTATTTTTCAGTGACAATTATTTAAATAAACCAGTTGGATAAACTGTTATTTTGCATATATAAAACCCCCAACTTAAGCAAAATTAAAGTATAGGTTTTTGGGATATGACATTCTATTTAGTAAAAGCAGATGGTTGCTCTCTATCAATCCAATCTTGATAGCTTATACTGATATTATAATAATTCATCATTACGCTAAGAATTATTGATAAAATATTAGTAAATAGAGATTTCTTTCTTTTCAATATTAAAGATATTACTAATAAGAATGAAGAAAATACTAAAAAAATAGTGTCTACTGAAAAAGCATGATGATTATTTTTAGACAGGTAAGAGTTAATATAAATTAAAGATATAGCAACTAAATTTAGATATGATATTAAATCAGAATATTTTCTTATTGAATTCATATAATTATTTCCATCTTACCTCTATCATTTCAAGTATTAAATTAGCTTATTCTAAATCTTCCATTTCCTATCTTTAAGTCTTTTCAATTCTATATTCTTAAAAATATTACATCAGATTAAATAATCGTTGAAAAAATCTATCTTTCTCTTTATTTAATAATTTATTTTCACATTCAAAACCATTCACTACTTTTTTTATTACAAAAGGTTTTACAACTTTATCGAGACAGACTCGAGTAGAATATGAAGGTATCATATCCAATGAAACATCGTATGGCACATTACTTTTAAAATGAGAAGCATCAATACTAATACAATCCGACTTATTTATTGGAGTTTTAATATTTTTATATAATTTATCATAACCTTCTATGTATCCCTTATCTTGGCTTACCTCTCCGATATATACATATATTCGGCCATTATAAGGCTGACTTGTTTTATCATTAGTAAATATACAAACATTACTATCCTTAATCACAACGTTCAATGGCTTTTGTGGTGAAGCTTTAGCTATGTTACAGATAGTCAATACAAAAACTATGAGATATATTTTTTTCATAAACTAAGCCTTTGGTAGTAACATTTTATCAGTAGGGTCTATAATTAAGTCCATTATTATTGCTTGTACCTCAAGAAGCATTTTCAAGCTTTTTTGATGGTGAGCTCTTTCAGGTCTTTCTTCTTTCAGATACATTCCATCAAAATAAAACTCTACGACTCTACCTTGTTGTTCAAAATTTAGATCGCTAAATTTTTTATTCTGATCCCTATTTAATATATCGGTATCGTATGCCAATAGTTCACTAGCACCTGAATCAGCAGAATTTACTGATTTAGTATAACCACCTTTACACAACTGTTTGAGTCCCAACCAACCAACTGAAGCCCCTAATTGATATTGCCAAACATGAGTCATCTCGTGCATAAACCAATGCTTTAAATGTGGTGGAGAAACACTAAAATCTTTGTTGTTTAGATAATCTTCTTTTGGTAGATATATTTCTCCCGCTGGAGTCATGGCATTACCCGTTTTCCTATGAAGATATCCAGCTACATGAATCCATATTTTCGAATAATCGATTGAATCTTGAAAAATTAATCTGCTCATTTTGATTTCACCCGCGGTGAGCTTTCTTTTTGTTTCAACTTTAAGCTCCGTTGTGGGTGGATTTTCAGAGCTTAACATTTTACCCAACTTTAATATTGCACTGAGCCATATTTCTACTCCATTCCCACCAGAAGAATTAGAACTCATGTGTATGCTCCTCATAAATTATATTAATTTGTATTTCATCAGCCTGATCACTACTGATTATTTCGGTATAACCTTCCTTATCTGTAGTCCCATGAAAGAATTCATTATTTTTTATAATCTCATAACATATATTTGCTAATGGTTCATTTGTAGCTTCATCCGTTAGTTGAAATCTATGACCATAAGCTAGAGTGTCAATAAAGCTATTTTTCATCACATTATTTCTATTGGCTGAATAATATGGACTGCCACTATCTCCAACAACATGATCCTGCTTTGGTAAAATTTTTGCCCCACAAGTGAGTTGATCACCAACATAAGCGACGGCTTTACCATCAAAAATAATATGATCGTGACTTTTAATAATTTTCGACCAACACTTACATTTAGGACAAAAATGCCCATCACCTGCAACTAAAAACAAGCTCCCCATTTGAGAAGCGCTCATTTGAGTTGCCCTGATAATTCCACCATGATCAGTCATAGAGTGATCTATCGCAAAACCTTTAGCCATGATTTTCCCCTTTAAAAATTAATCATGATTTAAAAATCCTTCAGGAATTGCTCTATCCGCATATAAACGGAATACAAAACTTGATTGTAGACTTTCGATAATTTCATCACCATTTTCCAAACGGCTTCCAACAAGCGCTACCTCAAAACCTTCGATTTTCCCTTCCTCACCAGCACCTGAAATGATTTTAGAGCTTGAACCATCTTGATAAATGGCTTCATCCCCTACTGCGGCAATAAGGTGGCCTTCGGCTTTTACTTGTTGATGAATACTTGCTTTAACTAACCCACCATTTTTAGTTTTGGAGCCATGTGTTGCTGCTAAAAAATTCTTATGAGGTTGTTTATTTATAAATTCTTGTTCAGCCAATATACGCTGTTGAATTTCCTCAGTAGACAATTTCAATATCTCATCTTGAGAAAGTTGAGATAAAAAAAGCTTATGATTCATGGTTATACTCCATACTTATCTTGTTGTTTGTTTTATAAAAAAGAAAATAGTTGAACCATATTTCGAATGATAAAATTGAGAATATTTGGCAAATAAATTCTTGTTTTAGTAAAAAGCCTCTAACCTTGCAACTTAGAGAGGGAGGCATTTAATTTTTAGATACATATGTTTATATTAGTAAAAATAGTTAAATAAAATTTAACATACACTGTAGAAAATAAACACAATACAGTTTATACGAAATTTAATAAAAAACTAGATCTATCTACTCAAAACTTTCTATATAGGCTTTCAGTGTCGTAAAAATGCGCTCAAGCGGTTTTATATAAAATCACTTAACTTCACACCACACAAAGTTCTGATCCCTATTAATCGTCAAAACAAATCAATAACAATATTTTTATCAATTTCACAAATATAAAAAATCACTCTAAAGTAAAGTTATCGCTTTAAAACGTTGATTGCTCTTCCTTAAACAACAGTATTTTAAAGCAGATAAAGACTGGTAAGTTGTTTCTAAAAATAAATGACAAATCATTTATTTTTAGATCAATTAGATTTAACAATTGTTCACTATATTGGTTTTTCAATTACGGTTAATGTCATGTAATAGCGAATATTCTTTATCTATTCCATCTATTCAAAAATGAATACATGATTAATTAAAAATGGAGAAATAGAATGAGCCAAGACTCAAAAAAATGTCCTGTAACCCACCTGACAACGGCTTTTGGTGCACCTGTTGTAGACAACCAAAATAGTTTAACGGCAGGCGCACGTGGTCCTCTACTGGCACAAGATTTATGGTTAAACGAGAAACTGGCCAACTTTGTACGTGAGGTTATTCCTGAGCGCAGAATGCATGCAAAAGGTTCGGGTGCTTTTGGTACATTTACCGTAACTCACGATATTACCCAGTACACACGCGCTAAAATCTTCTCACAGATTGGCAAACAAACAGAAATGTTTGCACGCTTCACCACTGTCGCTGGTGAACGTGGTGCAGCAGATGCAGAACGAGATATCCGTGGTTTTGCACTTAAGTTCTATACCGAAGAAGGTAACTGGGATCTCGTTGGGAACAACACTCCCGTCTTTTTCATGCGTGATCCACGTAAATTCCCAGATTTAAATAAAGCCGTAAAACGCGACCCTAAAACCAATCTACGTAGTGCAACCAACAACTGGGATTTTTGGACGTTATTACCTGAAGCTTTGCATCAGGTGACAATTGTGATGTCTGATCGTGGTATTCCAAAAAGCTTCCGCCATATGCATGGTTTTGGTAGTCATACGTACAGCTTTATCAATGCAAACAATGAACGTTTTTGGGTCAAATTTCATTTCCGCACCCAACAAGGCATTGAAAATTTAACCGATGCTGAAGCGGAAGCGGTTGTTGCTAAAGACCGTGAAAGTAACCAACGTGATTTATTTGATTCGATTGAAAATGGTAACTTCCCAAAATGGAAGCTTCAAATTCAAGTGATGCCTGAAACAGATGCAGAGAAAGTTCCTTATCATCCATTTGACCTGACCAAAGTTTGGCCTCATGCAGATTATCCACTGATTGATGTGGGTGAGTTTGAGCTGAATAAAAATCCTGAAAACTTCTTCCTTGATGTAGAGCAATCGGCTTTCGCACCAAGTAACTTAGTTCCAGGTATCAGTGTTTCACCTGACCGTATGTTGCAAGCGCGATTATTTAACTATGCCGATGCTCAACGCTACCGTTTGGGTGTGAATTATCAACAAATTCCTGTCAATGCTGCACGTTGCCCTGTTCATTCTAATCACCGTGATGGTCAAGGCCGTGTCGATACAAATTATGGCGGTTTACCTCACTACGAACCGAATAGTTTTAGCCAATGGCAGGAACAAGCTCAGTTTAAAGAACCACCATTAAAAATCAGTGGTGATGCAGATTATTGGGATTTCCGCCAAGATGATTCGGATTATTTCAGCCAACCACGTGCTTTATTCAATTTAATGAATGATACGCAAAAACAAGCACTGTTTGATAATACGGCGGGTGCGATGGGTGATGCACTTGATTTTATTAAGTATCGTCATATCCGTAACTGTTATGCATGTGACCCAGCCTATGGTGAAGGCGTGGCAAAAGCCTTGGGCTTAACTGTTGCAGATGCACAAGCTGCACGTGATAGCGATCCTGGCAAAGGTCATCCTGGTTTTCAATAAGCCTAGCTCAATAAAAGTCATTCAATAGAAACCGCCTTCGGGCGGTTTTTTATTTTGTATAAATGCACTATATTGAAGAAACTCCCAATCGTGAGTAAAGCCATGCAACAGAAAATTGAAGCGATAATTCAACAACATGACATCATTTTATTTGATGAAATCTGTGTGTTATGTAATGGCTGGGCAAAGTTTTTAATCAAATATGATACACAGGCACAATTTAAATTAACTTCGGTGCAATCACCTTTAGGGCAAGACATCTTAAGACATTACCAAATGCCCACTGAGCAATTTGAGAGCATGTTGGTGATTAAAAATGGGCAAGCCTATAGTGAATCCACTGCATTTTTAAAAGTGATTGAAAGCTTAGGACAACCCTTTTCATATTTAAAAATGGGTTATGGGATACCCAAATTTATCCGAGATTTTCTATACCGCCGAGTCGCTTTAAATCGCTATCGTTTATTTGGTACTACTGCGCAGTGTTTACTGCCTTCATCTGAAAATAAAAAACATTTTTTGGAACATAGCATTGATGCAAAACTCTAAAGCACTTCAGAATGCCCTTTTGACCATTCATATTTCACTGGCTGTATTATGGTTCTATCAGGGCCTCATCCCTAAAATCATATATAAAGTTGTCGAAGAGCAACAATTTTGGCAGTTTACAGGGATTCAATTGCTGCCCATTCCTAGACTTATTGAGCTCTCAGGATTTGGAGAAATCATATTTGGTGGATTATTTCTTATTTTTAGACAATCAAAGCTTCTGCATTATTTAAATATCATCGCGATGCTGTTTTTTTTACTGGTTGTAGCGATCGTTTATCCCCACTATTTTGCGCAGGGTTTTAACCCGTTCATCATGAATACTGCAATGGCTGCACTGTCTATTGTCGCAATTCAACTTTTCAATGCTCAAAAAGCCGAATAAACTTACATTCGCACATTTGTACCAAACTCCTCCTTCCATCCTTTGGTTTCAGTGGCAATTTGCTTAGCGAGTTTGCTTTTCACTTCTTGAATTAAGCGCGCCCGTTCCTGCCCATGCACAAATCGACCTTTATAATCACTTTGCATGGTTTGAATATATTCATTCAGTGCACGTTGTTGTTGTTTGGTTTTGGGAGCGGTATGCAAAAATTGAAGGTATTCCTCATCTGGGTTTGTGCTAAGCGGATCACCCAAAATATCTTCAACATACACTACAGC
>Ga0157371_10004397_pt1 | contig 12317 bp, 11 predicted proteins | sample C45metaG_FD_113462 | JGI IMG/M metagenome (GOLD analysis project Ga0157371, IMG submission 113462) | Corn rhizosphere microbial communities from Kellogg Biological Station, Michigan, USA - C4-5 metaG | ecosystem: Host-associated > Plants > Roots > Rhizosphere > Soil | place: USA: Michigan... | reverse complement strand
ATGAGTGCGCAGAATGAAAAAGATGTAAATGAAATCAATCCGAATTATATAAAAGGATTAAAAGTTAATTATGTAAAAACGATGCAGCAAGTGCTGGATATGGCATTGGTTTAGAAAGTCGCGTTTATTTAAAATACAACCTTTACAACAGTAAAACGATCGTCTGTTGTAAAGGTTTTTTGTTTTTTCAATTGAGCAAAAAGATTTTATATCGTACTTCTTTTTATCTCGGCGAGTAAATAAACAAATAATGCGATTTTCCTTTTTATTTCTACAAAAACTAATACCAAAAATCTATTCAGGTTATTATACTTTTGAAACTTACTGTAAAACCATCTTGTAGTTCTCGTTTGACCTTATTGTTCTATACCTTTTATTTTTAAACAAATAAAGTATGAGTCTATTTACACACCGGAAGTTTTGTTTGGCAATCCTTACTTTTTGCTTTCTGCAAAGTTCTTTTGCCCAAACTTTTCAACCAAAAATGAAAAGTATTTATCACAAAGGCTGGATTGACCTGAATAAAAATGGTAAAAAAGATGTTTATGAAGATCCGCAGCAGCCTGTAGAAAAAAGGATTGACGATCTTTTATCACAGATGACGATCGAAGAAAAAACATGTCAGCTGGCAACATTATATGGCTATCATCGAGTTTTAAAAGATTCGCTGCCAACGCCCGAATGGAAAAATGAATTATGGAAAGACGGCATTGCAAATATTGACGAACATCTGAATGGCTTTCCTGTAGCTCATTCGGATATTATTACCGACATTAAAAAGCATGTGTGGGCAATGAACACTACGCAGGCTTTTTTTATTGAAGATACCCGGCTTGGCATTCCTGTTGATTTTACTGATGAAGGAATTCGTGGAGTGGAGGCGTATGGAACGACAGGATTTCCAACAGAACTGGCTTTGGGAAATACCTGGGATAAAGATTTGGTTCATGAAGTTGGAAGAATCACGGGCCTTGAAGCACGGGCAATGGGATATACGAATGTGTATGCACCTATATTGGATGTAGCCCGTGATCAGCGCTGGGGACGGCTTGAGGAGTCGTATGGAGAATCTCCTTACCTGGCGGCAAGGCTTGGAGTAGAAATGGCAAAAGGAATGCAACAAGATCATACCATCGTTTCTACCGCAAAACATTTTGCCATTTACAGTGCCAACTTCGGTGCGAGAGAAGGCCTCGCGAGAACCGATCCGCAAATGCCTTTGCGGGAAGTGAAAACTTTGTTGCTTCCTTCGTTCGAACATGTGATCAGGGAAGCCGGAATTCTGGGCGTAATGGCTTCTTACAATGATTACGACGGCATTCCCATCATTGGAAGTTATTACTGGCTTACAAAAGTTTTGAGACAGGAATTCGGATTTCATGGTTATGTGGTTTCTGACAGCGATGCGCTGGAATACTTGTTCTCAAAGCATCACGTGGCAGGTGATCGTGAAGACGCGGTTGCCCAGGCTGTAAATGCAGGAATGGATGTGCGCACAAATTTCAGTCCTCCCTCTACAATGATCCTTCCTTTGAGAAAAGATATTCAGGATGGAAAAATTTCGATGGCAACGTTAAATGAAAGAGTGAAAGAAGTGCTGTATGTAAAATTTTGGCTTGGATTATTTGATCATCCATATATCGAAGATGCACAAAAATCTGTTGAAACCGTCAACGACCCGGAACATAAAAAAGTTTCTTTGCAGGCGTCTCGCGAGTGCATTATTTTATTAAAAAATGAAAACCATATTTTACCATTAAGCAAAAATATTCACTCTGTTGCGGTCATCGGCCCTAACGCTGATAATGCTGATTACGCAGATACGCATTACGGACCCCATGGGACGAAAGGAATTACAGCTTTGGAAGGCATCAGGGAAAAATTAGGAAAAAATATTCACGTGAATTATGCAAAAGGTTGTGAACTGGTTGACAAAACGTGGCCTGAAAGTGAGGTGCTTCCACAACCACCTACAAAAGAAGAACAGGCGCAAATGGATTCAGCAGTTGCGGTTGCGAAAAATGCTGATGCAGTGATCATGGTGATGGGAGGAAATACAAAAACTGCCGGCGAAAGCAAATCGCGTACAACACTTGCTCTACCAGGTTTTCAGCTGGATTTGATCAAGGCGGTAAAAGCAACCGGCAAACCAGTTGTTGTTGTTTTTATTAATTCTCAACCAATCAGTTTTAATTGGGTAAAAGAAAATATTGATGGAATTGTTGAAGCATGGTATCCGGGCACTTATGGAGGTACAGCGATTGCAGATGTATTATTTGGTGATTACAATCCCGGTGGAAAACTGACGCTTACATTTCCAAGATCTGTCGGGCAACTACCGATGAATTTTCCATCAAAGCCAAGCGCGCAAACCGATGAAGGAGAAACAGCAAGACTGAAAGGAAAATTGTATCCGTTTGCGTACGGATTAAGCTACACGACTTTTGCTTACAGCAATTTGAAGATCACACCTGAAAAAGATAATTCACAAGGAACGATCCATGTAAGTTTTGATGTAAAGAATACAGGTCAAAAAGAAGGCGATGAAGTGGCGCAAATGTATATTCACGAAAAAGTAACCACTGTTACCACTTATGAAAAACAATTACGTGGATTTGAAAGAGTGCATTTGAATCCGGGAGAAGCAAAGACGGTAAGCTTCACTCTAACGCCTGATGATCTTTCCATTTGGAATCGGGATATGCATTTTGTAGTAGAACCGGGAACGTTCAAAGTGATGATTGGCGCATCTTCAGAGGATATTAAGCTAACCGGAGAATTTGAGATAATGCAGCCTTCTTTAAACAGTAAATAAATAAATAACCAGGTTTTTTGTTTGGTTAAATTAAGAATTTGCGTGACTATTTACTTTTAAAATCACCCCTCTTCCATGCTTTTATAAACTCTGCCCACGCAAGCGGATTAAAGATATTTTGAGGAGGAAGTTGTCCGGCTGAATAATATTTCCTTTGATTCTGTTTAAAATAATAATTGGTAGCCTCACGGCCGTTGGTTGGATAAACAGAAAGCAAGGCCCTTCTGTTCGCTTCTGACAAATTCTGACGCGCGATTTCCTGTTGGTCGTCAGGTACTTTGGTGTTGGCGAAGTCTCTTTCAAATTCTTCCCTCGTCGGATATTTTTTAATGATCGTAGCGGCCAGATAAACCGTATCCTGCACCATTAATTGAATCATGCTTTGCTGATTTCCCTCAAGATTTTTTGGAATTGTTACTAATTTGGGTTTATAGCCAACACTTGTAAATTCAAGCTGATCTCCTTTTAAAACCACGATTGAAAAAACACCTTGTTCATTCGTCATAGTTCCCTGGTTTCGGCCTTTCACCATAATACTTACAGAAGGCAATCCCTGCAAACTGTCAGCAGACATAACTACGCCATATAATTGCACCACCGAATCTTTATAATTTTCAAATTGCGCTTTTACCGAAGCCGGAACCACGAATAAGAGGAAGAAAAAATATGGTATAAATCTTTTCATAAAATAAAATGTAAAGTTCGGTTATTCCTGCTAAAGTTCCCGCATGGGTAAACAAAGTAAGGTTATCAATGTTTAAATTTGCAGGCAGTATTTCTTTTTAACAAAAAATTGAACCATGACTGAGAATGACGTTTTGAAAGCCTTAAGCACTGTTGAAGAACCGGATTTTAAAAAGGATTTGGTAAGCTTAAATATGGTAACCGATATTAGAATTGATGGTAACACGCTTTCGTTCACCGTCATTCTTACTACACCTGCGTGTCCTTTAAAAGACATTATAAAAGGCCGGTGTTTTAATGCAATTCATTCAATGATAAATGAAGATGTTGAAATTAACATCAATTTTACCAGCCGCACAACTTCTTTGAGAACTGACAAGAAAGATATTCTCAAAGATGTAAAAAATATTATCGCTGTTGTAAGTGGAAAAGGTGGGGTGGGCAAAAGTACAGTCGCTGCAAACCTGGCGCTTGCCCTCGCTGCCGGCGGCGCTGAAGTTGGATTAATGGATGCAGATATTTATGGGCCAAGTGTTCCTATTATGTTTGGCATTCGTGGCGAAAGGCCGCAAATGAGAGATGTGAATGGCAAAGGAAAAATTGTTCCCATAAACCGTTATGGTATTAAAGTAATGAGTATTGGTTTGTTGGTTGATGAAAAACAAGCAGTTGTTTGGCGCGGACCAATGGTCAGCAGCGCGGTCAGGCAATTTGTTTCTGATGTAGATTGGGGCGAACTGGATTACCTGGTAATAGACATGCCGCCCGGCACCGGTGATATTCATCTAACTATTGTGCAAACTGTTCCTGTGACGGGTGCGATTGTCGTCAGCACACCTCAATTGGTAGCGCTTGCGGATGCCAAAAAAGGGATCACCATGTTTAACCAGCCAGGGTTGAAAGTTCCCGTCATTGGTCTTGTAGAGAACATGAGCTATTTTACTCCAAAAGAATTGCCGGATAATAAATATTATATTTTTGGAAAAGAAGGAGGGAAGAACCTTGCCAGTGAGTTTGATATTCCATTTCTTGGAGAAATTCCCTTGGTACAATCAATCCGTGAGGGCGGCGATATCGGAATTCCTGTAATGATCGGCGATGATGAGATTTCTAAAAAAGCTTTTACAGACTTTGGCGATAATGCGATCAGGGCTATTTCTATGAGAAATGCCCAATTGCCGGCAACAGAAGTGACAGAGGTTTTGGTGACAGAGTAATTTTTAATAAATACAGTAAAGAAACAAATAACAGGAATTTTTATCCTCAATTCTAAGGAAGTTGTTATTCTCTTAAAAATGAAGGTAAAAAGTAACACAGGTTATAAAGACAAGTGGAACTTCTTTATTATCCATAATTAAAAAAGCCTTTCAAACTCACTGTTTAAAAGGCTTTTATATTTAGGCAGTTGTCCCACGAGGATTCGAACCTCGACATACAGAATCAAAATCTGTTGTACTACCCTTATACTATGGGACAAAGGTGTGCAAAAGTAAGGGTATCGCTTTTATTTTCAAAACATCAAAAGATGAATTTTGAAAAGATTTTATCTCAACAGGAACGTCTCAAATTTACAAATTATATCTGCCTTATTTTTCTTCTCCTGTAAATCCTTCTTTTCTTATAATCAGTAAACGAACAAATTATATTAAATCGTGTTTACTTGTTTATCAGCAAAGATGACCTTTGGTCAGGATTACTTTATTTTGCACGATCCGCTCCAAAGTATTTTTATTTGATGAAGACGACAGGTCAATTTTCATGGAGCAAATGCAGTCGTCCAGTTGGATCACAAGTTGTGTAGCTACTGCTTTTTCATGCTCACTCAATCTTAAATCTGAGCAATAGTAACTCACTTCCAATAAACGATCATCAGGCATTAAAACGATTGTGTTGCGTGTTCTTGTTTCCATAAGTTTTTTTTAATGAGAACAAAGAACACTCCATCAAAGGTTTTTAAAAAGAAAAGATATTCAGAAACTGTGGATAAATATGCCGATGTGATCGACCAGTACGCGGTTTTTCTATTGAATATTAAATGCCTTCTTTACTGCGGCAAGGTCATGCAGGTTTACATCTTTGTGCAAGGCTAATGCAGTGGCATCAATCAGAACTACTTTTGCTGATATGGATTGTGAAGGTGGCGTTACCACATCTCCTGAAACCGCGCTGATATCAATGCCCACATATCCCGGTGAATGAATAGCGCCATAAGTAACGCCATCAAATACCTCGGGAAGCGCTTCATAATAATTAGTGCCTTCAAAGGAAAGATACACCAGAACTGCTCCATTGTCATAAATATTATTATCTAATTCAGCAATTTCCAGTTCGGCAGTATAACTTTGTCCACTGTTGGTAGTAGTCCAACTGTCAGGGCTAATAGTATAAACGGCTGAAAATGCCTGATCTGCTTTTTGTACTTGCGTAACTTCTTTCTTACAGGAAGATAAAATTAAAAGTGAAAGCGCTGAAAATAGAAGTAATTTTTTCATGGACTGTTTTTTAAGTTTAAGGAAGGTAACAATATATTTGTTTAACGTGATTTAGACAAATATTGTTCCGGTGAGTTTAAATAGTATTATTACAATTACTTAAATAAATTTCCCAAGCCGCCACCCAACCTGGACAAAGTACCACAAATCCCATCTTCGGTCACACTTGGATCATTCGGGTCTTTTGCCTTGTTTGCAAATTTCTGCAAAATGCCGGGAAGAATTCCGGCTATGGCGCCGGTGATAGCAGGCGATAAACCAAATTTACTGGCAAGTGTTCCTGCCAGCCCACCTTCAATAGCACTGGTAACAGGACTGCCGGAGGCAACGCCATTTTGAAGCTTTGATAATAAGCCACCAATCCCTCCATGCTGCGGCGCTTCAGTTGCAAGATTTTTAGTAATATGATGCGCAATTTCTTCGTGAACTGCCTGCTTCTGATCCTCAGGAATGGCATTAGCCACTTCAGGATGAGATTCCAAATGTTCTTTTACCAGATTTAAAAGTTGATCGAACATAATTAGGTATTTTTTAAAGATGAATGAACGGTTAAACCGATTTTTGATTTTTATTCTCTCCGCAAATATGTTTCCACTTTTTTATTGATGCCAGTGACCGCCGCGGCTTGGGAAAAAACACTTTGCCGTCGATTCATTACATTTGACAGTATTTCAATTCAAAGTCTCAACACTAATTTTTTTTATTTTATTATGAAAAATCGTCTCGAGCGCTTTGTGGCAAAGTATTCGCTGCAAAAACATATTTATTAATAATTGCTTTTAAACGCATTGCTTTAATTTACAATCCAAAAATAAAAATAATTTACTGTGCTATCGACTATTAATAGAAACAACATCAGGATCAGTGGCAGAGGGACGCAACCTATGATGTTTGCTCATGGTTTCGGCTGCGATCAGCAATCGTGGCAGTTTATTACCCATGCCTTTGAAAATGATTATAAGCTTATCCTGTTCGATTATGTCGGCGCCGGCCATTCTGATCTTTCGGCGTTCGATCCGGAAAAATACAGTTCGCTCGATGGCTATGCAGAAGATGTTTTAGACATCTGTGAGGAATTAGATTTGCGAGACGTGATCTTCGTCGGCCACTCCGTAAGCAGCATGATCGGTATTCTTGCCGCTAATAAACATCCGGAGTATTTTGATAAACTTATTTTGATCGGTCCTTCGCCGCGGTATCTGAACGATGATGGTTATGTCGGCGGATTTGAAAAAAAAGACCTGGAGAATCTGTTTGAATTTATGGACTCCAATTATCTAGGATGGTCAAGTACGATGGCACCGGCAATTATGGGTAATCCCAGCCGGCCTGAGCTCGGACAATTCCTTACCACCAGCTTCTGCACTACGGATCCTGATATAGCCCGAAGTTTTGCGCGTGCTACTTTTTATTCTGACAACAGGGAAGACCTGGGAAGAGTATCAAAACCAAGTCTTACACTTCAATGCAGTGAGGACATTATTGCGCCGGAACAGGTTGGTGAATTTGTACGGCAACATACACCGGGTAACAGCTTGTACCTGATGGAAGCTACCGGCCATTGTCCACATATTAGTGCCCCTGAGGAAACCATAAAAGCGATTAAAGAATTTTTAAAATAAAACAACCGGTGTCACATCTGCCCGATCACGATCTTTTAGCTTCTCTCCTTGATCCCGAGGTGATTTATCACAATGCTCCCGCCGGTTACTTATTTACCCTTCCCAACGGTACTATCATTGCCGCCAATAAGACCTTATTAGGATGGCTCGGTTATACCGAAGAGGAATTGCTGCATCACAAAAAACTCTCTGATCTGCTTTCAAAAGGTGGAAACATACATTATGAAATGTTTTTTCGCCCTTTGATCACCATCAATGGAAAGATAAAAGAGTTGAATTATGAGATCATCAGAAAAGATGGCAGCTTGTTTCCTGTGTTATTAAATGGAAACGGCATTTATGATAAGGATGAGAAATTGAAGGCGATTGCACTGACCATTACTGATATTACCCAACGGAATCTGTATGAAAAAGAATTATTGAAAGCTAAGAATGAGGCGAAGATTGAAAAAGAGCGCTTTGAGTTTTTGGCAGATTCTTCTCCTGAAATGATTTGGACGATCAATGAAGCTGGGGAACTAACCTACGCCAATCACAGAATGTTGCAATTTTTTGAGGTTAATGCGAAAGAACTGACGATAAAAACCGTCTTTCAACGGCTTCATCCTCAATCCAGAATAAAATTGTTGCGATACTGGTTTACGAATGGCCACAAGGGTCAGGGCTTTACAGCATTAATCCGTTTAAAAAATGATCATTTGATTTATGAATGGTTTGAAGTTAAGGCGGTCTTTTCTCACAAGGATACAAAAGGACTGAAATGGTTCGGGACCTGCATCAGCCATGATGAGCATATTAATGCCATCGCCAGGAAGGATGATTTTATTAATATTGCCAGCCACGAACTGAAAACACCTGTTACCGTATTGCAAAGTTACCTGCAGCTGATCGAAGTTTCAGAGATTTCCGATACAGTTAGAAGTTTTGTACTTAAGAGCCTTTCCACACTCAAAAATCTTCAATTCCTGATTTCGAGCCTGTTGAATGTAACCGCTATCAATTCAGGTGACCTGGCTTTACAATTGTCGGTTTTTTCCATAAACCAATTATTAGCAACGGCTGCAGAACAATTGCAGCATACAACGAGCAGCCACCGACTCGTCCTTCAGCTCGAAAAAGAGGAGCTGTTTGTCAGGGCGGATAAGGAAAGGATCCTGCGGGTATTGATCAACCTGGTTACTAATGCCTTAAAATATTCGCCAGGAGCAGACAAAGTAATTATAAAGTGTGCATATAGAGCTGTGAGGCATGATGTCTGCATCAGCATATGCGATTTTGGTGTAGGGATAGGAGAGGAGGATTTTAAAAAGATATTTGAGCGCTATTACCGGGTAGAACTTCAGAAAAGCCAGCCGGGACTCGGTCTCGGTTTATATATTACCCAAAACATACTCAATGCGCATGGCAGCAGACTAACAGTAAAAAGTGAAAAGGGAAGAGGTAGTACATTTTCTTTTGCGCTGCCTGTAACAGGTAATTCCGCCGGCAGGTAAAGGGAAAGCGGTCTCTTCCCATTATCAAATACCTTTAAGAAAATTAGAATAATTCCTTGCAGTAGTGAAACAACAAATAAGACAGATTTTTATTTAAGAGAGATGTCTGCAAATGCAGTTGAGAAAAACATCAGTAATAATTGACTATTGTTTCATAGTGACGTAAACAAATACGGTTATTTGTTCCTTTACTGTAAACTAATTTCAGCAAGTTCTCTTTCTGTGATGAAAGGCCAGTATTCTTTGTATTTCTTTGGATTAACTTTTTTTGTCTCATCTACATTCACCATTTGTTTTATTGCATTAAGTAAACCGGGTAAGGTCTTAGCCGGATACTAAAATTGTAACATGGCTTTTAAAAGAGCAGAAAAGAAACAAAAAGCTTATTCTTTGTTTCCAAAAAAGAAATTCCTTCTTTACTTCCATTTTTAATTATTTCAATTCCAGAACAACTACTGATTTCGGTGGAAGATTCACTACCAGTTCATCTTTTTCTTTTTTCGCATTTGAAAATTTACCAACTTTTATCTTATCTGGATTTTCAAAAGAGTTGTAATCATTGAATTTCGCAGAAGTCAGCACACTGCCACTTACGTTTTTCCAATTGCTTTCTTTAAAAGAGGTACGCACCGAGATTGTTTTTGTGGGGTCAGTATTGACAAAGGAAATATGGATAGCCCCTGTGGAATCCTTCGATGCTGACGCATTTACAGCTGGTATATGGTCGCTTCCGGAAACATATTCCGGCGAATTTAATTTAATGTCTAATAACGTTGCATCCTGGTGAACTTTATACATGCCAAATACATAATAAGTCGGCGTAAGTACCATTTGTGCATCTTTAGTAAGAACCAAAGATTGCAAAACGTTCACTGTTTGAGCCAGATTCGCCATTTTTACCCTGTCGCAATGGTTGTTAAAGATATTTAATGTAGAAGCGGCAGCAAGGGCATCGCGAAGGCTATTCTGCTGATAAAGAAAAGCAGGATTGGTTCCAGGTTCTACATCTGTCCAAATGCCCCATTCATCTACTGCCAGTGCCACTTTTTTTTCCGGATCGTATTTGTCCATGACAGCTTCCTGGTGATTTATAATATCATCCATTTGCAGCGCTCGTTTCATTGTACCAAAGTATTCATTCTCATCAAAATTGGTGGCCGAACCTTTGTGTCCCCAATTTCCGCTGGGAATGGTATAATAATGAAGAGAAACGCCCCACATAAGATCATGCGGAATATTTTTCATCAACACTTCCATCCAGTGTGCATCGTCCCCATTTGGCCCGCTGGCTACTTTTTTCAGAGGAGCATTTGGATAATCATGGCAAAAGCTTGCGTATCTCCTATACATTGCTGCATATTGCTCGGGAGTCATATTGCCACCACAACCCCAGCTTTCATTTCCAACTCCCCAGAAAGGAACATACCACGGTTTATCACGTCCGTTTTCTTTGCGCATGTTGGTGACCCAACTTTCAAGTGGAGAATTCAGATATTCAATCCAATCGGACATTTCCTGAACCGTGCCGCTTCCCATGTTACCAGCCACATACGCCTGGCAACCGATCAGATCACACAGTTCCATAAATTCATGAGTACCGAAGGCATTGCTTTCGCTAACGCCGCCCCAATTCATGTTGACGGTTGCAGGTCGTTTATCTTTTGGCCCTATTCCGTCCCTCCAATGATACTGGTCTGCAAAACAGCCACCAGGCCAGCGCATCAGCGGTACCTGGATCGCTTTTAATGCATTTACAATGTCCAGCCTGATACCGTCTTTATTGGGAATTGAAGAATTTTTTCCCACCCAAAATCCACCGTAAATATCTCTGCCCAGATGCTCGGAAAACATTCCGTAAATATCTTTGGAAATAATTTGGTGTACAGAATCGGTTTGTACAGTTAAGGTGGCAGTAGATTGTGCAAAGGAACCGAAGGCTAAAATAGAAACTAAAAAGGTGATGAAGAATCTTGGGATGCGCATAGTTAAACGGTTTATGTTAAAAAATTTTTGTCTGTTTATGGAAAATAAAAATCTTGTAAGAATGTTTGTTTACTGGTCGCTATTAGAAAAATTTTTTTTCAGTGTATCAGGAACTAAAGATGTATAATCGTGAATAAATGAAATAATATTATCATAATCTCTGAATTCGTCTTTTTCATGCATTGTTGTTATTACCACGCAACTCATTCCTGCGTTTTTTGCTGCTTCCACGCCTTTGGGAGCATCTTCAAAGACAATACAATTTTCAGGAGAAACGTCTAAAAGCCCGGCGCAGGTGATGAAAGTTTCAGGATCTGGTTTACTGTTAGCCACATCATCTGCGCTTACGATTGCTTTGAAGAAATGACGAATATTCAGCTTATCCACGACAAAATCGATATTCATTGGAATTGCCGCCGTTCCAATGGCCATTGGAATTCCATTATCATAGGCTTTTTGCAAAAAATCGCGTAAACCTTTTATTAACGAAAGATGAGGAAGAAAAGCCGCCTGGTATCTTCTCTCCTTTGCAACAGATAATTCATTTTTTTTATCGGTAGTAAAAGAGTTTTCGCCAAATATTCTATCGAGCAACTCGGAATTTTTGCCATACATCTCTCTTTTCACTTCTTCCCTGTTCAGCCCTGCTTTTAAATCATTATTCAAAATATCAAACCAGGCGTCGGCATGAAATTCCATATCATCTACCATGGTTCCGTTCAAATCAAAAATAAATGCCGGTAAATTCATCAAAATCGTTTAAAATATCCTTCGTTTAAGGTGGCGTGTTTATCGACTAATGGCAGCCAATAAGTTTTTTTTTCGCGTTGAGTTACTTACCCCTGGCTTAAATCAAGAGGCATTTCGTGTCCGACGAAAAGGATTAATTTTCCTCTTTCAACTCGCCAGGTAAGATGTCGTTGTCTTTCTCGTCAAGGACTGAAGGCTCCTTGCCTGGCCAATGAAGGTACAGAAAGAGTGCGCCTAATAGTGTCAATAGAATACCCCACCATATGCCAGCGTGTAGCTCTTCTAAAACAACATGAGGGCTATTAGCGGCAAAGACAGGAATATTGGCGATTAAAACAATGGGCCCATAGAGAGCTAACATGATTCCTACAAAAAACCAGATTGAAAAACCTTCTTCTTCGTGCATAAAATATAATTTTTACCAGAAAATAATTTGTAAAATAATAAAAGCAACCAGTACCACTCCTGCCCAAAATAT
>Ga0157371_10004396_pt1 | contig 12318 bp, 10 predicted proteins | sample C45metaG_FD_113462 | JGI IMG/M metagenome (GOLD analysis project Ga0157371, IMG submission 113462) | Corn rhizosphere microbial communities from Kellogg Biological Station, Michigan, USA - C4-5 metaG | ecosystem: Host-associated > Plants > Roots > Rhizosphere > Soil | place: USA: Michigan... | reverse complement strand
TCGATGACTTTGGCACCGGTTACTCATCCCTCAGCTACTTGAAAAGCCTGCCCCTGGACAAGATCAAGATCGACAAGAGCTTCGTCCAGGACCTGCTGGACGACGACGACGATGCCACCATCGTGCGCGCGATCATCCAGCTGGGTAAGAGCCTGGGCATGCAGGTGATCGCCGAGGGCGTGGAAACTGCCGAGCAGGAGGCCTACATCATCTCCGAAGGCTGCCACGAAGGTCAGGGCTACCACTACAGCAAACCCCTGCCCGCCCGGGAGCTGGGGGCCTACCTGAAACAGGCCCAGCGCAGCAATGCGGCAATCCTCTGAGCCAGGCACGGCGCTGGCGAACCTGACCCAGCGCAATCCCCTGTTGAATAAGAAATATTTCCAGGCACAACCCTTTACACATAATGCAAATCTTTCGCATTATGTCGCAGCTTTTGCGCGCCCCCGCGCCGTCCACTCCCCTCTCGAAGCAGGATGTTCGCCATGATTCGTATGCCTCTGGCTACCGCCAGTCTGTTGGCCATCGCAATTTCCCTCGCCGGCTGCGGCGAAGGCAAAGACGACAAGGCTGCCGCCCAAGCGCCGACCCCGGCCACCAGCACTGCTACCCCAGCGGCCGATGCAGCCGTCAAGGTCGACGAAGCGGCTGCCAAGGCCGTGGTCGCGCATTACGCCGACATGGTCTTCGCCGTATACAGCGACTCCGAATCCACCGCGAAAACCCTGCAGACCGCCATCGATGCCTTCCTCGCCAAGCCCAACGACGACACCCTGAAAGCCGCCAAGGCTGCCTGGGTCGCCGCTCGCGTGCCTTACCTGCAGAGCGAAGTGTTCCGCTTCGGCAACACCATCATCGATGACTGGGAAGGTCAGGTGAACGCCTGGCCCCTGGACGAAGGCCTGATCGACTACGTCGACAAGAGCTACGAGCACGCACTGGGCAACCCGGGTGCCACCGCCAACATCATCGCCAACACCGAGATCCAGGTCGGCGAAGACAAGGTCGACGTAAAAGACATCACCCCGGAAAAACTCGCCAGCCTGAACGAGCTGGGCGGTGCCGAGGCCAACGTCGCCACCGGCTACCACGCCATCGAATTCCTGCTCTGGGGCCAGGACCTCAACGGCACCGGCCCTGGCGCCGGCGCCCGCCCTGCTTCGGACTACCTGGAGGGTGCCGGTGCCACCGGCGGCCACAACGACCGTCGTCGTGCCTACCTGAAGGCCGTGACCCAACTGCTGGTCAACGACCTGGAAGAAATGGTCGGCAACTGGAAGCCGGACGTGGCCGACAACTACCGCGCCACCCTGGAAGCCGAGCCGGCCGAGACCGGCCTGCGCAAGATGCTGTTCGGCATGGGCAGCCTGTCCCTGGGTGAACTGGCCGGCGAGCGGATGAAGGTTTCCCTGGAAGCCAACTCCCCTGAAGACGAGCAGGACTGCTTCAGCGACAACACCCACAACTCGCACTTCTACGACGCCAAGGGCATCCGCAACGTCTACCTGGGCGAGTACACCCGTACCGACGGCACCAAGATGAGCGGCGCCAGCCTGTCGTCCCTGGTGGCCAAGGCCGACCCGGCCGCCGACGCGGCCCTGAAAGCCGACCTGGCGGCCACCGAAGCCAAGATCCAGGTCATGGTCGACCACGCCAACAAGGGCGAGCACTACGACCAGCTGATTGCGGCGGGCAACGAGTCCGGCAACCAGATCGTGCGTGACGCCATCGCCGCCCTGGTCAAGCAGACCGGCTCGATCGAGCAGGCCGCCGGCAAGCTGGGCATCAGCGACCTGAACCCGGACAACGCCGATCACGAATTCTGATCCGCATTGCGCCAGGCAGAAAGGCGACCCTCGGGTCGCCTTTTTTGTGCCCGCCGCAGCCGTTTGCACAACCTGCAACATCGTTGCCTGCGCCCCGTCCAGCTTGTCCTGGGTCAAACCAAACGATAATTCCTCTTATTCAATCCAGGCCGCCCTGTTAGACTTTGCGCCCTTGTTTTGCTCGTCTTGCAGGATGTCCGATGCCCTCGTTGCCGCTTCGCTGGTCCGCTCTGTTCATGGCCCTGAGCCTGAGTGCCTGCGATGACGCGCCGCGCTTTACCCAGGCCGAACCTGGAGAAGCCCGGGCGGGCGGCGCGACCACGGTCAACAAGAGCGATCGCAATGCCTTCTCCCTGCCGTCGGCCAACCTGCCACCCACCCGACGCCTGGACTTCAGCGTCGGCAACAGTTTCTTCCGCAGCCCCTGGGTCATCGCCCCCTCCACCACCACCGCCCGCGACGGCCTCGGCCCGTTGTTCAACACCAACGCCTGCCAGAACTGCCACATCAAGGACGGGCGCGGCCATCCCCCGGCGCCGGATGCGCTGAACGCGGTGTCAATGCTGGTGCGCCTGTCGATCCCCGACGATCCGGCCTTTGCCAGGCTCATCGAACAGGCAGGCATCGTTCCGGAGCCGGTGTACGGCGGCCAGTTGCAGGACATGGCCATTCCCGGGGTCGCTCCCGAAGGCCGGGTACGGGTGGACTACGCTCCCCTGCCGGTACGCTTCCAGGACGGCACTCAAGTGGAGCTGCGCAAACCCAAGCTGCAGATCACCGACCTGGGCTACGGGCCTATGCACCCGGACACGCGTTTTTCCGCCCGGGTGGCGCCACCGATGATCGGCCTGGGGCTGTTGGAAGCCATTCCCGAAGAGGCGATCCTGGCAAATGCCAGGCCGACGAATAAAAATGCCATCGCCGGCCGGCCCAACTGGGTCTGGGATGACGCCCTGCAAAAGACCGTACTCGGGCGTTTTGGCTGGAAAGCCGGGCAACCCAACCTCAATCAACAAAATGTTCACGCGTTTTCTGGTGATATGGGCCTGACCACCCGCCTGAGACCCTTCGATGACTGCACCGACGCGCAAACCGCCTGCAAGCAGGCCCCCAATGGCAACGGCCCGGATGGCGAGCCGGAGGTCAGCGACAACATCCTGCGCCTGGTGCTGTTCTATACCCGCAACCTGGCGGTGCCGGCACGTCGCGATGTCGACTCGCCCCAGGTCCTGGCCGGCAAGAACCTGTTCTTCCAGGCCGGCTGCCAGTCCTGCCATACCCCAAGTTTCACCACCGCAGCCAACGCCGCCGAACCCGAGCTGGCCAACCAGGTGATACGCCCCTACAGCGACCTGCTGCTGCATGACATGGGCGAAGGCCTGGCGGACCACCGCACGGAGTTCAAGGCCAGTGGCCGCGACTGGCGCACCGCGCCGCTGTGGGGCATCGGCCTTACCGAAACCGTCAGCGGCCACACCCAGTTCCTGCATGACGGCCGCGCCCGCAACCTGATGGAGGCGGTGCTCTGGCACGGCGGCGAAGCCGAAGGCGCGAAACAACAGGTCTTGACCTTCAATGCCCAGCAGCGCGCCGCGTTGCTGGCATTCCTGAATTCTCTATAACGCTCGACTCACACGTTTTCTCCACAATAAAGGGAGCCCGAACATGTTCCGCCCCAAACTGCTGTTCACCAGCCTTGCCGCACTCGCCCTGGGCGCCTGCTCGCCCCAGGACCCACAAGCCGTCACCTCGGCGGCCATCGCCAAGCAGGTCATCCTGCCGACCTACAGTCGCTGGGTCGACGCCGACCGCCAGTTGGCCATCAGTGCCCTGGCCTTCTGTGAAGGCAAGGAAAGCCTGGACACCGCCCGGGCCGACTTCCTCCATGCGCAAAAAGCCTGGGCCGAGCTCCAGCCGTTGCTGATCGGCCCACTGGCCGAGGGCAACCGCTCCTGGCAGGTCCAGTTCTGGCCGGACAAGAAGAACCTGGTGGGCCGTCAGGTGGAGCAACTGGTCACCGCCAACCCGCAGATCGATGCCGCCGCCCTGGCCAAGTCCAGCGTCGTGGTGCAGGGACTGTCGGCCTACGAATACATCCTCTTCGACAGCAAGATCGACATGGCCGACAGCGCGCAGAAAGCCCGCTACTGCCCGCTGCTGACTGCCATTGGTGAGCGCCAGAAACAACTGGCCGAAGAAATCCTGTCGAGCTGGAACACCAACGACGGCATGCTCGCGCAGATGAGCAAGTTCCCCAACCAGCGGTACGCCGATTCCCACGAGGCCATCGCCGACCTGCTGCGGGTCCAGGTCACGGCTCTGGATACCCTGAAGAAGAAGCTCGGCACGCCGATGGGCCGTCAGACCAAGGGCATCCCGCAGCCGTTCCAGGCCGATGCCTGGCGCAGCCAGTCGTCCCTGCAGGGCCTGGAAGCCAGCCTCAGCGCTGCCCAGACGGTCTGGGCCGGGGTCGACAACAAGGGCCTGCGCGGCCTGTTGCCTGCCGATCAGAAGCCTCTGGCCGACAAGATCGACGCCGCCTACGCCGCCTCGCTCAAACTCTTCGCCAGCACCCAGCGCTCGCTGACCGAAATGCTCAGTGACGACGCTGGCCGCCAGCAACTCAACGACCTGTATGACAGCCTCAACGTGGTCCACCGCCTGCATGAAGGCGAATTGGCCAAGGCGCTGGGGATCCAACTGGGCTTCAACGCCAACGACGGTGACTGATGATGCTGCGACGTCAGGCTTTGGCGCTGGGCAGCCTGCTGCTCAGTGCGGTGACCTTGGGCGGCTGGACGCTGTTCAAGCAAAAGGGCAAGCAGCCCCTGCTGCTTTCGGCCAGGGACGATGGTGACGGCAAGCATTACGCCGTCGGTTATCAACTGGACGGTAAACAGGTGTTTGCCACCCAGGTCGGCCAACGTTGCCATGACATCATCAACCACCCGCAACTGCCCATCGCCCTGTTCGTGGCGCGGCGCCCGGGCACCGAAAGCTACCTGATCGACCTGCGCAACGGCGCGCTCCTGCAGACCCTGACCGCGCAACCGGACCGGCATTTCTACGGACATGCGGTGATCCACAAGAGCGGCGAATGGCTGTACGCCACCGAGAACGATACCCGGGACCCGGGCCGGGGCCTGCTGGGTGTCTACCGCTTCGAGGGTGAGCGCCTGGTGCACAGCGGCGAGCTGTCCACCCATGGCATCGGCCCCCACCAGGTGTCATGGATGCCCGACGGGGAAACCCTGGTGGTGGCCAACGGCGGTATCCGTACCGAAGCCGAAAGCCGGGTGGAGATGAACCTTGACGCCATGGAACCGAGCCTGGTCCTGATGCAGCGCGATGGCACGCTGCTGAGCAAGGAAACCCTGGCCCAGCAGATGAACAGCGTGCGCCACATGGGCATTGCCGGCGACGGCACCATAGTCACCGGCCAGCAGTTCATGGGCGCCGCCCACGAATCCTCGGAACTGTTGGCGATCAAGCGTCCCGACCAGCCTTTCGCCCCCTTCCCGGTAGCCCAGGAACAATTGCAGGCCATGGGGCACTACACCGCCAGCGTGGCAGTGCACAGCGACCTGCGGCTGGTGGCCCTGACCGCTCCCCGGGGCAACCGCTTCTTTATCTGGGACCTGGACAGCGGTGCCGTGCGGGTCGACGCCCCGCTGCCCGATTGCGCCGGTGTCGGAGCGGTAGCCGATGGCTTCGTGGTGACCTCGGGACAAGGTCGCTGCCGCTTCTACGACTGCCGTCAGACGCAGATTGTGGCCAAGCCCCTGGACCTTCCAGCGGGCCTGTGGGACAACCACCTGCATCTGATCTGATCATTTCCGGGCAAACAAAAGGCCTCGCATTGCGAGGCCTTTTTCTAGGGGCTGAACAAGCTTCAACTCTGAGGTTTCAATCCTTGAGCCATGCCGAACATGAACAGCAACAGATCATGATCGGGCTTGACCGCCACAGAGGCTTTGGCCACCCGCGGCAACGGGCAATGGGCGTCTCCCTGGGCGCTCAGGACCTGCGTGCGCGGCTGCTCCCAGGCAGCTACGGCCAAAGAAGCGACTGCCAAGGCTCCTGCCAGGAACAAACCTCGTGCAATTTCTAGCTTCATCGCTATAAACCTTTGATGGGGCTGCCAAACACCGTCTTGTAAAAGTAGTAGAGCTTTTGCCAGTCCGCTTCATTCCACGACGAATGGCGACGCAGTTGCTTGAGGTCATGGGCTGCGGCCCGGCGGCTGCTCAAGCGCTGGCGGCATTTCTCGAAATCCAGCAATGCGACTCGCACCTGAGCCTGCTCGCCCTCGCCGTCCACCCGTACGAAAACGTGCTTGGCGTACAGGCAACCATGTTGCCAGCGCCCTTTGTGCATGCGCGCCAGGGTCGCAGCCACCGCCTGCAACAAACGATCATGAAAGGCTTCACCATGGCGCTCGCGCCCACCGGCGGCATACCAGTTGTCGACCTCCATGAAGCCCTCCAGCGCTGCGGTGACCAGCAACGCCTGCCATTGTCGCTCCGGGCCACGTCGGGCCCCGCAGAACACCAGTTCCGGGACCTCTACGTCCAGCAGGCGCAGGCCTTGCAGAGCCTCGCGCTCACGCAGGACCGTCGGTCGCCCGAAAGGGTGCAACCAACTGCGATGAATGTGCCCGATCTGCCGCTTGGCATAGAGCAGGCCGCCGCTACTGCTTTGAATGCGTTGGACGCCGCTCTCGCCGCCTCGACGCTGATTGGGTTCCTCGACCCATTCACCTTGTTTGTTCCAGAAGTATTCGAAGCAATCTGTGGGCGCGGCATCCAGTTCCGAAGCACATTCAACAGCCATCCTCTTACCTCTTGCGTAATACGTAGACCCGCCACATGGCGTAGAGCGGAAAGAAGTCCAGGTGCTCCTGGACACGAAAGCCGGCTTGCCTGAATTCTTCTTCGACCGTGGCCGCCGGTAACACAAAACGATTCTGGTAACCCTCCTGCCCAACTTCAGCCTGGCGCTTGCGCTCCATGCGCTTGCGTTTCCAGGCCTTGAAGTTGCCATCGACCCACAACGAGATGATCACGCTGTCACGGCTGACCCGCTGAAACTCCCGTAGCAGCGCCATGCGGTGCTCCGCCTGGCCTACGTGGTGCAATAAACGCATGGAGAAAATGCAGTCCACGGCGTTGTCTGGCAAATCAATGGCAAACGCAGAGGTCTGCAAGGGCCGTACCCGTTTTACCACGTCGGCCGGTTGGGCCACCGTGGCGGTACTCAGCATAGCCGCTGAATTGTCAGCGCCAATGATCACTCGATTGGTTTTTTCTGCCAGCAGCGGCCAGAAACGACCGGCACCGCAGGGCAGGTCCAGTACCAGCCCGGGCTCTCCCGCCAGGGCCAGCGCAGTACGGGCCAATTGTTCGTCACGCTTGTGGGACAACTGCCGCGCCAGACCATCCTGGTGCTTGAGCAGGTATTCCTGGGCGTGTTGGGCATCGTATTTTTCGGAAAATTCCAGCTTGATCGGCGTAGCCATCATCAAAGTCTCCTGCAACTGATGGCGCCACCTTAAGCAGCGACGTGTCAGCGACAGGTCATCCCTTTGTGAAAACTTCGTACCGTCCAACGAGGAAATATTTCAGGGTTTTACAGGCTGAGGACAGTGGCCTGGGGCCACTTAAGAGGAAAAAACGACAAGTGACCGGCCCCGTAAAACAGGGCCGGGAAAGAACAATCAGGCCTTGGCCGAGTTCAGCTGAACGAAAAAACGACAGCCATTGGGCGTCATGGTAGTGAGGCTGACAGTCCAGCCCTGGTTCTCGCAGATCCGCTGCACCAGGGACAGCCCCAGCCCCAGGCCTTCCCCACGCTTTTCATCGCCCCGCACAAACGGCTGGAACATTGCCTCGCGCTTCTCCTCGGGAATGCCCACGCCGCTGTCCTCCACCACGAATCCATCGGGCACCAGGCTCAGGCGGATGAAACCCTGTTCGGTGTAGTGCAAGGCGTTGCGCAGCAGGTTGCCCATCACCGCATGCAGGAAGGTGGCGTTATAGCGATTGTCACCTGGGGTTCCGGGCTCGAAGATCAGCTCGAGCCCCTTGGCCTCGATGGCTTCGCGCCAGATACCGGTCAAGTCACTGGCCGCCTGGCTCAGGCTCAGCTGCGGCGACATGCTGGCATCTTCACGCTGGGCTCGGGCCAGCATCAGGAAGGTCTGCACCAGCTCGCGCATCTCGTCGCAAGCGCGAGCGATGCGTTCGACCTGGGCTCGCCCACGGGGGTCCAGCCGTGGATTCTCCAGCAGCAGCTCGCAGGAGGTGGCCAGAACCATCAATGGCGTGCGCAGCTCATGACTGACGTCACTGGTGAACAGCCGCTCGCGGCTCAAGGCCTGGCGCAAGCGCCCCAGGGTCGCATCGAAGGCAATGGCCAGCTCTCCTACCTCATCTGCCGCGTAGTCCGGCGCCAGGGGCGGAGCCAGGCCCAGCAGTTGATCCCGGTGGCGCACCTGCCGGGCAAGACGCACTACCGGCGCCATCACCCGGCGAGCCAGGATCCAGCCGAGAAACACCGCCAGCGCCAGGCTCAGGACAAAACCTACCAGCACCACGGCGAACAGCACTCGCTCGCGCTCTTCGAAATCGCTCTGGTCCTGCAGCAGCACATAGCGCCGACCGTCCACCACCTCGACCATGGCGTGATAGGACAACTCCTCGCGGAACACCTCGTGGAAACCCGGATCCAGATGGCGCAAATCCTTGGGCAGCTCGAAGTCGCCGCGCCCGCCACTGTAGTAGAACAACTGGTCGGGCTCGGGACGGTGGCTCCAGTCGCCGACGTTATCCATCAGCAACAGGCGTTGCAGGTCACCGCCCAGGCCTGCGGAGATGAGCTTCTCCTCCACCAGGTGCACCGTCGCCACGATGCCCATGGCGAACGCCCCCGCCACCAGTGCGCTCATCAACGCAAAGGCAATGATGATGCGCTGGGCAAGGCTCTGCTTAAACTCCATCTCGGCCCTCGGCCAGGCGGTACCCGACACCGTGCACGGTGTGCAGCAGCGGCTTGGCGAACGGCTTGTCGATCACCTGGCGCAATTGGTGAACGTGGCTGCGCAGGCTGTCGCTGTCCGGGCAATCGTCGCCCCACAGGGCTTCTTCGAGGATCTCCCGACGCAGTACATGGGGGCTTTTCTGCATCAGCACCGCCAGCAGCTTGAGGCCCACGGGGTTGAGCTTGAGCAAGCGGCCTTCGCGGGTGACCTCCAGGGTATCGAGGTCGTAGCTCAGGTCGCCAACCTGCAGCGACCGACGGCCACCACCCTGGGAACGGCGCATCACCGCCTCGATACGCGCCGCCAGTTCCGAGAGAGCGAAGGGTTTGAGCAGGTAGTCATCCGCCCCGGACTTGAAGCCCTGAAGGCGGTCGTCGAGCTGGTCGCGGGCGGTGAGCATGATCACCGGAGTATCACGCCGGGCGTCTTCGCGCAGGCGCTTGCACAGGGTATAGCCATCGATTCCCGGCAGCATGATATCGAGCACGATCAGGTCGTAATGCTCGGTGGCCGCCAGGTGCAACCCGGACAGGCCATCCTGGGCACAGTCCACGGTATAGCCCTTGAGCCCCAGGTAGTCAGCCAGGTTGGCGAGAATATCGCGGTTGTCTTCAACCAGTAGAATTCGCATCGGCACTCTCTCCGTACAGGGTTACGGCCATCTTGGCTCGCGCAGCTTAAGGCCAAGTCCGGCTCGCCGCCAGCCTTGTCGGCCGGTGCCAGGCAGAGTTTTCCCGGGCCTGGGGGCTTAACAATATTTTCACCAGCGGTTCACAAGCTGACTACAGGGACAACCCCAGACTGCGGGCCATTTGCCCCCAAGGAACACCCTCTGATGGATCTTCTCAAGACAGCTCCGGCGCGTTTCGTGCTGCTGCTGACCAGCACCTGGCTGGCGATTTTCCTGCTGACCCGCGGCATTTTGCTGCTCACCCACCTCGACGAAGCCGGTAGCGGCTGGCTGCCGCTGTTTGGCGTCGGCCTGCTCTACGACCTGGGTTTCCTGGCCTATGCCGCCCTGCCCCTGGGCCTGTACCTGGTGCTCTGCCCACCCGCCCTGTGGCGTCGACGCGGCCACCGCTGGCTGTTGCAGGGCCTGTTCAGCCTGAGCCTGTTCGCCATGCTGTTCACGGCCGTGGCGGAGTGGCTGTTCTGGGATGAATTCGGCGTGCGCTTCAACTTCATCGCCGTCGATTACCTGGTGTACTCCGACGAGGTCCTCAACAACATTCTCGAGTCCTACCCGATCGGCCTTTACATGAGCCTGCTGGCCCTGGCGGCAATCGCCCTGAGCCTGGCCCTGCGCAAGCCCCTGAAGGCTGCGCTGGATGCGCCCTTGCCGCCTCTGCGTGGCCGCCTGCTCAGTGCCCTCGGCCTGCTGCTGGTGGTCGGCGCCAGCCTGCAACTGCTCAGCCAGGACAGCCCGCGCAGCCAGGGCGGCAACGCCTATCAGAACGAACTGGCGAGCAACGGTCCCTATCAGTTCTTTGCCGCCTTTCGTAACAACGAACTGGACTACCAGCAGTTCTATCGCAGCCTGCCCGCCGATGTGGTGGCCCGCCAGATGCGCGCCGAACTGAATGAACCCAATGCCCGCTTCATCGGCAAGGACCCGCTGGATATCCGGCGCGCCATCGACAACCCGGGGGCTCCACGCACCCCCAACATCGTCCTGGTGACCATAGAGAGCTTCAGCGCCAAATACATGGGCAGCAACGGCGACGACCGCAACCTGACCCCGAACCTGGATGCGTTGCGCACACAGAGCCTGTACTTCAACAACTTCTACGCCACCGGCACCCGCACCGACCGCGGCCTGGAAGCCATCACCCTGGCGATTCCCCCCACCCCGGGGCGCTCCATCGTCAAGCGCATCGGTCGTGAAAGTGGTTTCGCCAGCCTTGGCCAGCAACTGCGGGCCGTGGGTTACGACAGTGTGTTTGTCTATGGCGGCCGAGGTTACTTCGACAACATGAATGCCTTCTTCAGTGGCAACGGCTACCGCGTGGTGGACCAGAGCAGCGTCGAGGAGTCCGAGATCCACTTCAAGAACGCCTGGGGCATGGCCGACGAAGACCTTTACACCCAGACCCTGAAGCTGGCGGATGCCGACTACGCACAGCAGCGGCCCTTCCTGTTGCAACTGATGACCACCTCCAACCATCGCCCCTACACCTATCCCGATGGCCGGATCGACATCAAGTCCGGCAAGGGCCGGGACGGCGCGGTCAAATACACCGACTACGCCATTGGCGAGTTCCTCAAGGCCGCCCGCCAGAAGCCCTGGTTCGACAACACCATTTTCGTATTTGTCGCCGACCACACCGCAGGCAGCGCGGGCAAGGAAGACCTGCCCATCAGCAACTATCAGATTCCGTTGTTCATCTATGCGCCCAAGCTGATTCCGGCGCGGGAGAATGCACAGCTGGCCAGCCAGATCGACCTGGCGCCAACCCTGCTGGGCCTGTTGAACCTGGACTACGAGTCGACCTTCTTCGGACGCAACCTGCTGCAGGACAATCCTCTGCCTCCCCGGGTGCTGGTGGGCAACTATCAGCACCTGGGCCTGTTCGACGGCCAGGACCTGGCGATTCTCAGCCCGCGCCAGGGGTTGCGCCGGCATGACCAGGCCCTGGGCGCCAGCCAGGAATCCCGGGTAGCGGACAGCGATCCGTTGATCCAGCGCGGCATCAGCTACTACCAGAGCGCCAGTTATGGCTTCAAGCAGCAATTGCTGGGCTGGAAGGCGCCCAAGGCCTCGGCCGCCGAGCTGAGCCAGCGCTGAGGCCTTTCGCGGGCAAGCCCGCTCCTACACCAGTTGCATCGCTGTAGGAGCGGGCTTGCCCGCGAAGGAGCTGTCCCCATATCCCAGGCATAAAAAAGCCCCGCCGGCTTTCACCGGCGGGGCTTTTTCAGTACAGGGGTAAGGCTGGCTTACATCATGCCGCCCATGCCACCCATGCCGCCCATGTCTGGCATACCGCCAGCTGCAGGCTTGTCTTCCACGATTTCAGCAACAGCGGCTTCGGTGGTCAGGATCAGACCGCCGATGGACGAAGCTGCTTGCAGCGCGGAACGGGTTACCTTGGTTGGATCCAGGATGCCCATTTCGATCATGTCGCCGTATTCGCTGGTAGCAGCGTTGTAGCCGAAGTTGCCGGCACCCTGCTTGACCTTGTCCACGACAACGCTTGGCTCGTCACCGGAGTTGGCAACGATCTGGCGCAGTGGAGCTTCGATAGCGCGACGCAGTACAGCGATACCCACGTCCTGGTCGGCGTTGTCGCCTTTCAGGTCGTTGATGCCTTGCAGAGCACGGATCAGGGCTACGCCACCGCCAGGTACCACGCCTTCTTCAACGGCTGCACGCGTTGCGTGCACGGCGTCTCCACCGCGGGCCATCTTCTCTTTCATTTCAACTTCGGAACCAGCGCCAACCTTGATCCCTGCAAC
>Ga0157371_10004395_pt1 | contig 12323 bp, 10 predicted proteins | sample C45metaG_FD_113462 | JGI IMG/M metagenome (GOLD analysis project Ga0157371, IMG submission 113462) | Corn rhizosphere microbial communities from Kellogg Biological Station, Michigan, USA - C4-5 metaG | ecosystem: Host-associated > Plants > Roots > Rhizosphere > Soil | place: USA: Michigan... | reverse complement strand
GCGCCTGCAGCGGCAAATGCCCGGCGGCGGCGCGCGCTGGCTCGCCGTGGCCCTGCTCGGCGCCCTGGTGGTGAGCCTGCTGACGCTGTTCTTCGTCTGGTTCACCAGCTTCATCATCCAGGAGGTGCAGAACCCCGGACGGTTGCTGGACAAGTTCATGGTGCTCACCGAGCGCGCCCGCGGCCAGTTGCCGCCCTCGCTGGACGCCTACCTGCCGGCCAACGCCGACAGCATGAAGCAGGAGCTGGTGGAGTGGGTGCGCGCCCATGTGGCGCAGTTGCAGCTGTTCGGTCGCGATGCGGCGCGGACCTTCGTCATCGTGCTGATCGGCATGATCCTCGGCGCCATCGTCGCCCTGCAGCCGACCCCCAATCCCGAGCGCCTGCGGCCGCTGTCCGGCGCGCTGCTGGTGCGCGTCGGCCTGGTGGCCCAGGCGTTTCGCAACATCGTCTTCGCCCAGATCAAGATCTCGCTGCTCAACACCACCCTGACTGGCATCTTCCTGCTTGGGGTGCTGCCGCTGTTCGACGTCCATCTGCCGCTGGCCAAGACCCTGGTGATCCTCACCTTCATCCTTGGCCTGCTGCCGGTGATCGGCAACCTGATGTCCAACACCCTGATCTTCATCGCCGGCCTGTCGCTGTCGATCTGGGTGGCGGTGGCGGCGCTGGGCTACCTGATCGCCATCCACAAGCTGGAATACTTCCTCAACGCCCGCATCGTCGGCGGCCAGATCAGCGCCCGTTCCTGGGAGCTGCTGGTGGCCATGCTGGTGTTCGAGGCGGCCTTCGGCCTGCCCGGCCTGGTGGCGGCACCGGTGTACTACGCCTATCTCAAGAGCGAGTTGAAGGCGGAAGGGCTGGTCTAGCGATGCCAATCAGCTACCGGCAGGCCAGCCTTGGGGACCTCGAGGTGCTGACGGGCTTCAATGCCGGCCTGCAACGGGACGAGGGCAGTCCCCGACCTCTTGCTGAGGCGGCCTTGCGTCAACGCCTGGCGGACTGGCTGATCGAGGGCACCTACCAGGCGGTACTGGTCGAGCGGGATGGGCTGCCCTTGGGCTACGCGCTGTATCGTCTGCAAGAGGCCTCGATCTTCCTGCGCCACCTCTATGTGGCGCCGCAGGCGCGTCGCCAAGGCCTGGGCCGGGCGTTCTATGGTCATCTGCGCCACCAACTCTGGCCGGCAGATTGGCCGGTGCAGCTCAACGTCCTCGCCGGGAATCGAGCCGGTCAGGCGTTCTGGGCCGCGTTAGGCTTCGACACCTTCAGCCTGACCTTGCAGCAGTCACCCGTCGCTCACTGACGATCCAGGTTCGACCACATGTACTGCCAGAAGGCGCCAGCCTCTTCATTGATGGCGCGCCAGTTCTGTTCCAGCTGCGCGCGCTCGGGCGTGCCCAGGTCGTCCGGGCAGGCCAGGTAGCGATCGGCGGCGGCCTGGGCCTCGGCTTGCAGCCGGCGCCATTCGCGCACGTCATCCAGCCAGCAGCGGCCGGTGACGACCTCGTAGTACTCGTGGGCTATTGCGTCTTTGCTCATGGTGCGCTCCAGGCCGGGGGATAGAGGCCTAGACCGCACGCGGCGCTCGGGGTGCCCGAAGCAGACGTCGAAGAGGTCTACAGGGCCCTGTTCAGGGGGCAGCAGGCGTCCATTCCCTAATCGCCGGGCCGGCGCCGGACATGAAAAAGCCGCGTCGAAACGCGGCTTCGAAGCGTACCGGGCCGGGCTTACTGGCGGGCCAGCACCGTGCTGCGACCCGCCTTGGGCGCGCCCGGCAGCGGGCTCAGCGCGCCGGTTTCCAGCCAGCGGCGCACGCGGGTGGCGTCGGCCATGTGGGTGAACTTGCCGAAGGCGTCCATCACCACGAAGGCCACCGGACGACCGGCCATCACGGTGCGCATCACCAGGCAGTGACCAGCCTTGTCGGTGTAGCCGGTCTTGGTCAGCTGCACGCTCCAATCGGCGTTGTAGACCAGGTGGTTGGTGTTGCGAAAGCCCAGCACATAGTTGGGGTTGCGGAAGACCTGGGTCTTTTCCGGAGTGGTGCTGAGCTGACCGAGCAGCGGATAACGCTCGGTGGCCTTGAGCAGGGTGACCAGGTCGCGGGCGGTGGAGACGTTGAGCGGCGACAGGCCGGTGGGCTCGGCGTAGCGGGTGTTTTTCATGCCCAGGGCGCGCGCCTTGGCGTTCATGGCGGCGACGAAGGCCCGCTGGCCACCCGGATAGTGGTGGGCGAGGCTGGTGGCGGCGCGATTTTCCGAGGACATCAGCGCCAGTTGCAGCATGTCGCGCCGGGTCAGCTGGCTGCCCAGGCGCACCCGCGAGAAGATGCCGCGCATGGCCGGATTCTCGCTGATGTCGATGTCGATGGTCTGCTCCAGCGGCAGCTTGGCATCGAGCACCACCATGGCGGTCATCAGCTTGGTCACCGAGGCGATGGGGGCGACCTGGTCGGGATTCTGGGAAAAGAGGACCTGGTTGGTCTTGAGGTCGACGACCAGGGCGTGGTTCGAGGCCAGGCGCTGGGCGGTGGCGGCGGCCGCGGCCTTGACCTTTGGTGGGGTCTGGGCCAGGACGGCCGGACTCAGCCCGACCAAGCCAGCCAGCAACAGGCCGGCAAGTTGATGATGGATCTTCACGGTGGCAGCTCTCAAAGGGGGGGCGGGATTAGAACAACCGCGAACGACAATGCCCCTTGCAGATCAAGGACATTGCTCAGAGATTTCACGTCTTTTATCACCCGGAATGTCGGCTGGGAATCCGACAAGGCAGCTTTTTACACAGCGCGCTGGCAAAAAGTCACAATTAGTTGCAGATGGGCGACGGACGGCGGGGATGGTGGAGCGAAAGGGCGCCCGAGCGGCCTCGGGCGCCTTGCCTTTCAGTCGTGGGCTTCCTGGGCGGCAGGGCCAAGCATGCTGCCGGTGACCAGGTAGCGCTCGTGCCAGGCCAGGGCCTCGGGCAGCAGGTGCGGGGTGTGCTTGCCGTGGCTGCCGGCCAAGGCACGTTCGAAGTAATCCGCCAGCGCCGGGCGGAAGCTCGGGTGCACGCAGTGTTCGAGAATGGCGCGGGCGCGCTGCTTGGGGCTGAGCATGCGCAGGTCGGCCAGGCCCTGGTCGGTGACGATCACCGAGACATCGTGCTCGGTGTGGTCGACGTGGCTGACCATGGGCACCAGGGTCGAGATCAGCCCGTTCTTGGCCGTGCTCGGCGCCATGAACACCGACAGATAGGCGTTGCGGGCGAAGTCGCCGGAGCCGCCGATGCCGTTCATCATCCCGGTACCCATCTGGTGGGTGGAGTTGACGTTGCCATAGAGGTCGGCTTCGAGCATGCCGTTCAGGGCGATGCAGCCCAGCCGGCGCACCAGTTCCGGATGATTGCTCACCCCCTGTTGGCGCAGGATGATGCGCTGGCGCAGGGACTCGGCGTGCTCGACAAAACGCTCGATGCCTGCCGGACTCAGGGAGAAGGCGGTGGCCGAGGCCAGTTCCAGCTTGCCGCTGATGAGCAACTCCAGCATGCCGTCCTGGATCACCTCGGTGAAGGCGGTCAGCCCCTCGAACTCGCTCTCGGCCAGACCCTGCATGAAGGCGTTGGCGATGTTACCGACACCCGACTGGATCGGCAGCAGATTGGCCGGGATGCGCCCCTGGCGCACCTCGAACCTGAGGAAATCCAGCAGGTGCGCGGCGATGGCCTGGGAGGCGGCGTCCGGCGCCTTGAACGGGCTGTTGCGGTCGGGGGCATCGGTTTCCACCACGGCCACCACCTTGTCCAGCGGCACCTCGAGGTAAGGCGAGCCGATGCGATCACCGGGATGGGTCAGGGGAATGGGGGTACGGTGGGGCGGCAGGGCGCCGTCGGTGTAGATGTCGTGCATGCCGTCCAGGGCGTCGGGCTGCCAGCGGTTGACCTCGAGGATCACCGCATCGGCCATGTCCAGCCAGGTCTTGTTGTTGCCCACCGAGGAGGAGGGCACCAGCCGGCCGTCCTCGCGGATCGCCGCGATCTCCACCACCGCCACGTCGATCTTGCCGAAGAAGCCGTAGCGCACCTTTTCCGCCAGCTGGCCCAGGTGGATGTCCATGTAGTCCAGGCTGCCGGCATTGATACGGCTGCGCAGCTCCGGATCGGACTGGAAGGGCACCCGCAACTCGATGCCATCGACCCGCGCCAGGGCGCCATCCAGCTCCGGGGCGGTGGAGGCGCCAGTCAGCACCTTGATGCGAAACGGCTCGCCAGCGCCGTGGCTGGCGGTGATGCGCTTAGCCAGGGCGCCGGGCACGGCCTTGGGATAACCGGCCCCGGTGAAGCCGCTCATGCCCACGGTCATGCCGTGACGGATGAACTGCGCGGCCTGCTCGGCGCTCTGGCGTTTGGCGGCGAAACCGGGATGGCGGATACGGTGGGACATGACGACCTCTGCGGGCAGTATTGAAAGCACACTAAGAGTGTGGATTCTACGCCGAAGGGGTGCTTAGGTCCCTAAGCAAAAGGTCGGGTGGAAGGGGAAATTTTTGGGGGGAGGAGGTAGTTGGGCTGAGCGCTAGCGAAGCCCAACGGGGCGAAGTGTACTATTTGGCGCCCTAGCTGATTATCGAATGCTCTGAGGGCTTTTGTTTCGCCCACCCGGGCGAGTCACTTTTTTCAAACGCCAAAAAAGTAACCAAAAACGCTTGTCCCGACCATCCGGCCCTACGTTGTGCTCCGGGTGACTCGCGTTGCTCGCCCTTCGGGCCAGCCTACGGCTGTTACTCCGCTACGCTACGTTTCGCTCACACCAGTGCCGTTCCGGGGTCGGTCCAGATGGGCCGTCCATGGCCCACTGGACCTCTCGCCGCATCCCTGCGGCTCGACCCACTCCACGACACTGGCGTTCGCCCTCCTGAACGGGGCGATTCGCCAGCCTGAAAGTGTTGGTTGAAGAGCCACGTACAGCCCGTAGCGTGGACAACGGCGAAGCCTTGTCCGCTGTTCAAGAACAAGCTCACTTGTGGAAAACGCCACTACGACCTGACACCGATAAATCGCGGCCATGGGCCGCTCCTACGGGGTATCCGGCTTCCGTAGGAGCGGTCGCTACGGCGCACTGGCATGGCCACGATAAAGACAGAGCTCCAAGGGCCATGGGCTTCGGTGGTTGAGGGGCCGTGGAAAACGCTGCGCGGTTTTCCACGCTACAACTCCCTAAGTACTGCAGCCTCGGGCTGGCGCCCCGTCCCCGTCAGTGAGGCCGAGTTCCGGTGTCGTGGCAGGGGTTGCGAGGCAGGACGCCGAGCGAGGCGCGAGGGGCAGGAGGCCCCTTCGTGCCGTGCCCCTGCCATGGCGCCGGAGCGAAGGAAACGTAGCGAAGCGGAGTAACAGCCGCAGGCTGGCCGGAGGGTGAGCGAAGCGAATCACCCGGAGCGTAGCAGAGGGCCGAACTGTTGGGGTGTGCTTTCTTTTACTTACTTTTCTTTGCACAAGCAAAGAAAAGTAAGTCGCCGGCCAGGCGAAACAAGAACTCTCAGCAAAGCTCGATAGACAGTTTGGGCACCGATAGACCAAGGTACCACTGTCAACCCCGCACCGTTGGGCTTCGCTATCGCTCAACCCAACCTACGCCGATCCGCCCGGATCACCACAACCCAGGCGTTGGGCACCGAACGCCCAACTACCCCTCACGCCACCATCATGATCCACGGCACCCCAATCCCCAGCAGCACCAGCAGGAACAGCGCGCCGAAGATCGTCCCCAACCGCCAGTAGTCGGCACTGGGCAGGTAGCCGCTGCCGTAGTACACCGGACTCGGCCCGGTGCCGTAAGGGGTGATGATCCCCATCAGCCCCAGGGAGGTACCCAGCAGCAGGGCGAACACCGGCAGGTCGATGCCGGGGATGCCCATGCCGGCGGCCAGCATCACCGGCAATAGGGCGGTGGTGTGGGCGGTGGAGCTGGCGAACAGGTAGTGGGCGAGGTAGAAGACCGCCACCAGCACCACCATGGCGGTGCCGGCGTGGAAGCCGCCCAGGTGGCCGGCGACCCACTGGCCGAACCAGGCGACGAAGCCGACCCGGGTCAGGCCATCGGCCAGGGCCACCAGGGTGGCGAACCAGGCGAAGGTGTTCCAGGCGGCCTTGTTGCCCAGGGCGTCGTCCCAGGTGATGACCCGCAGCAGGAGCATCAGCACGATCACCAGGATGCCCACCAGGGCCGGATCGGCCCAGGCGGCGCCAAAGATCCACAGTGCCAGGGCGCCGATCACCAGGGCCAGCAGCAGCTTCTCGTCGCGCCTCAGCGGACCGAGTTCGGCCAGCTCCCTGGCCGCCCACAGCGGCACCTGGTCGTTGCGCTTGATCTGGGGCGGATACAGCCAGTAGGCCAGCAGCGGCAGCAAGGCCAGCAGCAGGATGCCCATGGGCGCGGCGGCGATGAACCATTGGCCCCAGCTGATGTGTATCTGGGCGGTCTTCTCGATCAGGGCGGCGGCCAGCAGGTTGGGCGCCAGGGCGGTGAGGAACAGGGTGCTGGTGACGCAGGTGGAGGAGATCGCCACCCACATCAGGTAGGAGCCAATGCGCCGGGCGCTGGGATCGTTGGGTTTGGAGTCGTAGAGCAGCGGCAGGTTGCGGATCACCGGGTAGACGGTGCCGCCGCTGCGCGCGGTGTTGGACGGCGTGAAGGGCGCCAGGGCCAGGTCCACCAGCATGACCGCATAGCCCAGGGTCAGGGTCCGCCGGCCCATGGCCTTGACCAGCAGCAGGGCGATCCGCCGGCCAAGCCCGGTCTTCTCGTAGCCCAGGGCGAACATGAAGGCACTGAAGATCAGCCAGACGGTATTGTTGGCAAAGCCCGCCAGTCCCCATTTCAGCGCCTCCTGGGGCGCACGAAAGCCCGGCGTCGCCAGCTGCGCCGGGCTGAACAGCACCCAGGGCGCCAGCAAGGCCGCCAGCGCCACGCCAATCAGGCCGATCACCGCGCCGGGCAGGGGTTCGAGGATCAGTCCCACCACCACCCCGGCGAAAAGCGCGAAGTACAGCCAGGCCTGCGTGGGCAGGCCGACGGGCGCCGGCAGCAGCGCCAGCAGTCCGGTGACGGCGAGGGGCAGCAGGAATTTCCAGGTGGTACGCATCGGGGGCTCGCAGATTCCGGTGGTCTCGGGAAACCGGCCTGGGCCGGGATGGCTGACGGTGCTGCCTGAGGGGCTGGGTCGTCGGCGGCAGCAAGCTTTGCAAAGGCCACGGTCCTTTCCCAGCGCTCTGGCCGTGGTCATTCGTCGCAGTCCTGCGGTCTCGGGTTCCCTGAAGGCATTCTTTCGCTATCGAGAATGGCTTGCAACAAAGGGGGCGCCGATCGCTGCCGATTGCGCTCACGACGCGCCTCGGCGAACAATCGGCCTTTCCGCCAATGACAACAACATGAGGATGAACGCCATGAAGTACCGCCTGGGAGAACACCGCGTCGACGCCCATCCGCACAGCTGGGTAGCGCCCACCGCCGCGGTGATCGGCAAGGTACGCCTGGATGAGGGCGCCAGCGTCTGGTTCGGCGCGGTGCTGCGTGGTGACAACGAGCTGATCCACATCGGTCCCGACAGCAACGTGCAGGACGGCGCCGTGCTGCACACCGATCCCGGCTCGCCGCTGACCCTGGGCCGTGGCGTCACCGTCGGCCACCAGGCCATGCTGCACGGCTGCGAGATCGGTGACGGCAGCCTGATCGGCATCCACGCCGTGGTACTCAACGGCGCGCGCATCGGCCGCAACTGCCTGGTGGGCGCCAACGCCTTGGTCACCGAGAACACGGTGATCCCCGACGGCTCCCTGGTGCTCGGTTCGCCGGCCAAGGTGGTGCGCACCCTGAGCGAGGCCCAGCAGGCGCAGCTGGCGGCCAACGCCCAGGTCTACGTCGCCAACGCACGGCGCTATCTGGAGGAGTTGTTCGAGCAGGGGGAGTAGGGCGGCAGTGGGGCGGCGGCGGTGATAGGAAGTGGCACCGGACCACGCCCTCTCCCTCCGGGAGAGGGTTGGGGTGAGGGGAAAGCCGCTCCAGCCTGCTGGGCTTCGCTGCGCTCAGTCCAAGCTACGAGGCCGATGGGGCGCCATGGCCAGGGACTGTGGCGTGGAAAACGGCGTGGCTTTTCCACTTGAAGATTCGTTGCCGGGCGTGCCCTCACCCCAACCCTCTCCCCGAGGGAGAGGGGGCTATCCGAGTGGGGGGCGGGTCCATCGGTCCAGGTGGATTCGCAATCAGCTGCCGCCACGCCATCCGCTTGCGCCGGACTACCCCCTTTCCCTTAGGGGAAGAGCTATCCGAGCGGGGTTTGGGGCCATCGGTCCAGGTGGATTCGCAAGGAGCTGGCGCCACGCCATCCGCTTGCGCCGGACTACTTCTCTCCCTCCGGGAGAGGGCTGGGGTGAGGGGAAAGCCGCTCCAGCCTGTTGGGCTTCGTTGCGCTCAGTCCAAGCTACGAGGCCGATGGGGCGCCACGGCCAGGGACTGTGGCGTGGAAAACGGGGTGGCTTTTTCCACAGGGAAGATTCGTTGCCAGGCGTGCCCTCACCCCAACCCTCTCCCCGAGGGAGAGGGGGCTATCCGAGCGGGGTTCGGGGCCATCGGTCCTCACGGGTTCGCGATCAGCTGCCGCCACGCCATCCGCTTGCGCCGGACTACCCCCTTTCCCTTAGGGGAAGGGCTATCCGAGCGGGGTTTGGGTCCATCGGTCCAGGCGGGTTCGCGATCAACTGCCGTCACGCCATCCGCTTGCGCCGGACTACCCCCTTTCCCTTAGGGGAAGGGCTGGGGTGAGGGGAAAGCCGCTCCAGCCTGTTGGGCTTCGCTGCGCTCAGCCCAAGCTACGAGGCCGATGGGGCGCCATGGCCAGGGACTGTGGCGTGGAAAACGGCGTGGCTTTTTCCACTTGAAGATTCGTTGCCGGGCGTGCCCTCACCCCAACCCTCTCCCTCAGGGAGAGGGGGGCTATCCGAGCGGGGTTCGGGTCCGTCGATCCAGGCGGGTTCGCGATCAACTGCCGCCACACCATCCGCGTGCGCCGGACTACCCCCTTTCCCTTAGGGGAAGGGCTATCCGAGCGGGGTTCGGGTCCATCGGTCCAGGTGGATTCGCAATCAGCTGCCGCCACGCCATCCGCTAGCGCGGGACCGCCCCCTCTCCCTCAGGGAGAGGGCTGGGGTGAGGGGAAAGCCGCTCCAGCCTGTTGAGCTTCGCTGCGCTCAACCCAACAGCCGGGCTTGTCAACGGAAGCATCGAATACGATCACCCCACCCTCACGGCTTCTCGAACCTATAGAACAGATTCGGCTCGCTGACCACATACAGCCGGCCCTGGTCATCCATGGCCACGCCTTCCGCCTGGGGCACGCTGCGGCTCAGGCCGTGCTGGCCGCGTAGCAGTGACAGCGAGCTGATCGGCTTGCCGTCGTCGTCCAGTTCCAGCACCAGTCGCGACTGGTCGGAGAGGGCCAGCAGGTGGCCGGTGCCGGGATCGAATTGCAGGCTGGAGAGATCGCGCACGAACAGGCGGCGGTCGCGCTGCGGATCCGTGCGTAGCGACAGCGCCTGCAACCCCTCGAAGGCCTGGCTGCCCAGGCCGTCGATCTCGTAGATGCGCACCGGATCGCTCTCCTTGGCGACGAAGAAGCGCTCGCGGGCCGCGTCGTAGGCCAGGCCTTCGTTGCCGCGGTTGTCGCTTTGCACGTCGCTGAGGCTGAAGGGATGGCTGACCTGGCGGTCGTCGATGTCCACCACCCGGGTATCGGCGCCGATCCGTACCCGTACCAGGCGCTGGCGGCGCTCTTCGCTGATCATGTAGACGCCCGGGGCGATGTACTCGATGGCTTCCGGATCGCTGAAGCCCTTGAGATCCACCTGGCGCAGCAGCCGGCCGTCCAGGTCCAGTTCGAGAAAGCGCGCCGGCTTGTTGGTGACGCTGACCAGGGTGCGGCGATCCGGATCGAAGCTCAGCGCCGAGACGTCGGTGATGCCCTCGCCGATGGGCCGGGCCTCGATGGTGACCCGGTAGGCCGGCAGCCACAGCGAGCGAGCCGCGCGGCTATCGGCCTGGAGCTGGCTCTGGACGTTGAACCAGAGGCGCTCGAACAGCCGGTGCTGCTGGGCCACCAGGGTCAAGGCCAGCAGCAGGGCGGCGGCGAGCAGGGCGCCCAGGGTGCGCAAGGAAAATAGCGGAAGCATCGATGGGGTCCTGAGACGGTAATGCCGCGCAGCCTAAGGGCGCCACCCTGAATTCAAGCTGAATAGGCGCTCATTGCGCCGCTGCGGACACCTTGTGAAACACGTGGAAGAGATTGGGTTCACCGATCATGTAGAGATTGCCGGCCTCGTCGAGGGCCACGCCTTCCGGTTGCTCCATGGTCGCCTCGAGGCCATGCAGGCCGCGTCTCAAGCTGATGAAACTGACCGGCTGGCCATCGGCGGTCAGCTCCACCAGGGTGTGGGACTGGTCGGACAGCGCCAGCAGGTGACCGGTGCGCGGATCCACCGCCACCGCGGAATAGTCGATCACCAGCTGTTTCAGCGGAAAGGGCTGCAGGCTGCCGGTGACGCCATGGCCGTCGCTGGCCAGGGTGAAGAGGGCGGCCGGATCGCGTTCCTTGCTGAGGATCAGCCGCTGGTGCCGCGGATCCCAGGCGATGCCTTCGAAGCCCTTGTTGCCGGCGTCGGGAAAGCCCAGGTCGTGGTGCTCGAAGGTATTGGCGTCCAGCTCTTGGGTGTCATCCGCCAGCTGGAACAGCGACAGCCGCCGCTGGCGCTCGTCGACGATGGCCAGGCGACCGTCTTCCAGGGCGGTCACCCCTTCCAGGTTGGAGACGTTGCGGATCGGGATGCGCCGGAGGATGTCGCCGGTCAGGCTCAGTTGCACCAGGTAGGGCGTGCTGCCGGTGACGGCGAAGAGGGTGCGGGTGCGGGGATCGTAGGTGAGGTCGGAGGTCTCGGCTTCGGCCAGGCCCGGTAGCTGCTTGCCCTGGATCACCGCCTGGTAGTCCGGCAGCCAGACCGCCTGGGCGCGCACTTCCGGCGGCGTGCGGTATTCCTGCCACCAGAGCAGCGCGCGGTCGTTCCAGTGCCAGACGAAGGTGAGGACGATCAGCACCAGCAGGACGAAGGCGGGGAGGAGGCGCAACAGGATGAGGCGGGGGCGTCTGGACATGCGGGCTCGTACGGCTTCTTGTTATGGCTGGTCTGCAAAGTCGCCGAGCGTAGGCACTTTTCAGGCAAAGCCTAGAGCGTCGTGGCCATGCCGGCACACCGTCGCCAGGCACCTGCCAGGCGACGGTGGGTGGCGGGGGTTATAGCACGCGCGTTTCGAAGCGGCTAACGCCCGGCAGCTCCAACACCAGCTCATCGCCCACGTTGAGAGGTCCGACACCTACCGGCGTGCCGGTGAGGATGACGTCGCCCGGTTGCAGGGAGAAATGCCCGGCGATGGTCTGGATCAGCGGCAGGATGGGATTGAGCATGTCGCGGCTGTTGCCGTCCTGGCGCACTTCGCCGTTGATGGTCAGGCGCACCGGGATGTCGGCCAGGTCTTCGAAGGCATCGCCCGGCACGAAGGGGGCGAGCACGCAGGCGCCGTCGAAGCTCTTGGCGATCTCCCAGGGGTAGCCCTTGTCCTTGAGGCGGCTCTGCACGTCGCGCAGGGTTAGGTCCAGGGAGGGGGAGAAGCCGGAAATGGCGTCGCGCACTTCCTCGGCCGAAGGCTTCTTCGACAGCGGCTTGCCGATCAGCACGGCGATCTCGGCCTCGTAGTGCACCGAGCCCTGGTCGGTGGGGATGGCGAAGCCGTCCGCCACCGGCACCACGCAGCTGGCCGGCTTGATGAACAGCAGGGGCTCGGTGGGAACCGGGTTGTTCAATTCCTTGGCGTGTTCGGCGTAGTTGCGGCCGATGCAGACGACCTTGCCCAGGGGGAAGTGGATCTTGGTGCCGTCGAGGTACTGGTGCTGATAGGCCATCTTGTGCTCCTGGTGAGTGGCGTCTGTCGGCGATCTTGACCCCACGATCTTAACCAAAAGCGGACGGCGCGGCGCGGTGCTGGTCGCAAGGCGCTCATGGTCGCCCTGAGAAAGCTTCAGGTCGCAACCGGACCTGCACCCGGTGGCTCATGCTAAGATAGCGCCCCCTTTGCCGCTGGCTGAACTGGCCTGCGCCGCGCCGGCATCCTTCTCCCTGGAAACCCTGGATTCAACGCAGATGAGCAAGACTTCCCTCGACAAGAGCAAGATCCGCTTCCTTCTCCTGGAAGGCGTCCACCAGTCCGCCGTGGATATCCTGAAGTCCGCGGGTTACAGCAACATCGAG
>Ga0157371_10004392_pt1 | contig 12326 bp, 12 predicted proteins | sample C45metaG_FD_113462 | JGI IMG/M metagenome (GOLD analysis project Ga0157371, IMG submission 113462) | Corn rhizosphere microbial communities from Kellogg Biological Station, Michigan, USA - C4-5 metaG | ecosystem: Host-associated > Plants > Roots > Rhizosphere > Soil | place: USA: Michigan... | reverse complement strand
TGACCCGCGAGGCTGGTTCCAGTGGTATTGCCGCTACTATATGGGCCGACGCATGCCCAAGGAGGACCGCCGCCAGATCAAAAGGTGGAAGGCAATGCGGCGGCATGTCGTCCAGATCAAGCGGAATTGCGACCAAGGTGATCTGGGATGCCGGCCGCGCCAGCGCCAGGCGCTGCTTCATTGGGCCTACGATAGCCGGAAGATTTGATTGAGCTTGGCCGGGCGGAACTGTTCAGTCGGCCTTTGCTTTCGTTGGCTCGACGGCGACTTCGCCGTTCTTGATGGCGAGCGCAAGCTCGCCTCGCTTCAGCGCAAGCGCATCCTCGCCGAACAATTTTCTGCGCCAGCCGCGCAGCACCGGCACATCATCGTCGTCCGAGCGGGCGATTTGCTCGAGCTCATCGCTCGTGGCGATGAGCTTCGGCGCCACGCCGTGCCGGCCAGCCGTCGCCTTCAGTAGTACGCGCAGGAGATCGACCACGGCTTGCGCTTCGGGCGGCATCGGCTCGCCTCGCTCGATCGGCGGTATAGTTTTGGGATCGCGCTCGAGGCCGCGCGCCACGGCCTCGAGCACGGCACGGCCGCGCATCGAGCGTGCAAAGCCGTTGTGCAACGTGCGCAAGGAGCCGAGATCCTCGACGGTGCGCGGGGCCTGGCTCGCAATATCATAAAGCGCCTCGTCCTTGAGAATGCGGGAACGCGGCACGTCTTGCGTCTGCGCCTCGCGCTCGCGCCAGGCGGCAAGCTCCATGAGCACAGCCAGCGACTTCGGAGTCTTGACGCGCATCTTGAGCCGCTTCCATGCCTGCTCAGGGTGAAGCTCGTAAGTCGCGGGGTTGGTCAGCACTGCCATCTCCTCACTGAGCCAGCTTGCCCGCTCGGATTTGTCGAGCTGGGCCCTGAGCTTCGGATAGAGATCGCGAAGGTGGAGGACATCGCCGAGCGCATAAGTGAGCTGGCGCTCGGACAGGGGACGGCGACTCCAATCGGTGAATCGCGATGTCTTATCGAGGTTGCGGTTCAGAAGCCGCTTCACCAGCATCGAGTAGCTAACCGCCTCGCCGAAGCCGCACACCATCGCCGCCACCTGGGTGTCGAAGATCGGATCGGGAATGACGCTCGCTAAATGATGCACAATTTCAATGTCTTGTCGCGCCGAATGAAAGACCTTTAGCACCTTCTCATTGACCATCAACCCGAACAAAGGCGTGAGGTCGAGGCCTGGCGCGAGGCTGTCGATTAGGACTTCTGTGCCGTTGCCGGCCATCTGGATGAGACATAGCCGCGGCCAGAACGTCTGCTCCCGCATGAACTCGGTGTCGACCGCGACGAATGGCCCCTGGCCGAGTTTGGCACAAGATTCCACGAGCTCATCGTTGCGGGAGATCAGCTTCATGGGGGGCGGGTATAGCCCAAGCGCGCGCGCGAGGCCAAGGGCGCTACGCATGGAAGCTTTGAGTTTCGGGTCTAGTTTGCCCTAAGCGCGCTGCCAATCGTAAGCAGCGTCAACATGATAGGGACGTCGAGCGCGTGCGACCGCGGAACGCGCCGGCACCTTTATCGTCCTCTGTACGCGACGCGACAGAAGCATAGGCCCTACCGGAGCATCGTCGCCGACATGACGCCGTTGATTGAAGCCCTCGCTTGTTCCCAATTCACCACGCCGTGGCCTGGAGCCAAGCCGTGCACGAGCGATGAGATAATCGAGCAAAGCGTGATGAGCCCGGCGAAAGCCCAAGCAGCAAGGGGCAGTCGAGTCTTGACCGGGGGCAGGTTTGGAATCCTTGGCATCTTATTCTCCCTCGCTAGTGCCTGCTCCCGAAACGCGGACAGACTCACTTCGTTCCCTCGGCGTCTATTTCGGTTGTGCGTTCTTGCTGCCGGGCAGTTGCGGGGGCGGAGCGATCTCGTCGCGAGGTCCTGCATTAGGGTTGGGGACTTCGGTGTGGATGCCCTCGTCACCCGTCGGTGGCGGCTTAATGACTGCGTCCTCCTGCTTGCCTTGCGGGGCTGCCTGCTCTTGCGTGTCAGTGTCGGCGGCGCGAGCCTGATCTATTCCAAGGCCGAACAGCAACGCTGCGACCGCCGCGGCGCTCATCGCGCCGGTATGGAACTTTGACATGGCGTTTCTCCCAATTGTTGGGGCCGAAGGCGAAACCGATGTGCCAAGCCATCGTTCCAGAGCTGTGACCCTCACGCGCCCCGCCTTGACAGGGACGCCATCCCATGCGCTGTTCCCGCGCACTTGAAACCCTTGCCTCGCAAGCCCCGAGGCTATCCCCACGCCATGCACGAGTATCGCACCCACACCTGCGGAGAACTTCGCAAAGAGGACGTCGGCAAGACCGTCCGCCTGTCCGGCTGGGTGCATCGCATTCGCGACCATGGCGGCCTTCTGTTCATCGACCTTCGCGACCATTACGGCATCACGCAGGCTGTAGCCGATCCGAAATCGCCGGCATTTGCACGTGCCGAGACGCTGAAGCCTGAGTGGGTGGTGCGCATCGACGGCGAGGTGGTCGCCCGCTCCCAAGAGACCATCAATCCCAACCTTCCGACCGGAGAAATTGAGGTCAGGATCAAAAGCCTCGACACCTTGTCGGAAGCAAAAGAGCTACCGCTGCCGGTGTTCGGCGAGCCCGACTATCCGGAGGAGACGAGGCTCAAATACCGCTTCCTCGATCTCAGGCGCGAGAGCCTGCACGAGAACATCATGAAGCGGCAGGCGATCATCTGGTCGCTGCGCAACCGCATGCGCGAGGCGGGCTTCTTCGAATTCCAGACGCCAATCCTCACCGCGTCATCGCCGGAAGGCGCGCGCGACTATCTCGTGCCGTCACGGATCCATCCCGGCAAATTCTACGCGCTGCCGCAGGCGCCGCAGCAGTTCAAGCAGCTCATCATGATTGCGGGCTTCGACCGCTACTTCCAGATCGCACCCTGCTTCCGCGACGAGGACGCGCGCGCCGACCGGTCGCCCGGCGAGTTCTATCAGCTCGATCTTGAGATGAGCTTCGTCACGCAAGAGGACGTGTTCGATGCTGTCGAGCCGATTCTGCGCGGGCTGTTCGAAGAGTTCGGCGGCGGCAAGCCTGTCACGCAGAAATTCCCGCGCATCCCTTACGTCGAAGCGATGCGCAAATACGGGACCGACAAGCCCGATTTGCGCAACCCAATCGAGATGGCCGACGTGACCGAGCATTTTAGGGGCTCTGGCTTCAAAGTGTTCGCCGGCATGCTCGACCGGGACGTGAACGCGCAGATCTGGGCGATACCGGCCAAGGGCGGCGGCTCACGCACGTTCTGCGACCGCATGAACGCCTGGGCGCAATCCGAGGGTCAGCCTGGCCTCGGCTATATCATATTCGATAAGCACATTGAGACGGTGGTCTGGGACAAGCCCGTCGATGCCCTTAGGGGCAAAGTAAAGCCAAGTGCTGCCTATCAGCAACTGGATCCGGTGCGCACGGTTGGAAAAGGTCCAATCGCCAAGAACCTTGGCGAGGAAAAGTCGGAAGCCATCCGCCAGCAACTGGACCTTAAGGCTGGCGATGCGGTGTTCTTCGTCGCCGGGCTGCCGAAGGAGTTCGCTTCGTTTGCCGGGCAAGCGCGCGTCAAGATTGGCAACGAGCTTGGGCTGACACAGCAGGATCGTTTCGAGTTCTGCTGGGTCGTCGATTTCCCCATGTATGAATGGAACGAGGAGGAGGGGCGGATCGACTTCTCGCACAATCCCTTTTCCATGCCGCAAGGCGGGCTCGATGCGCTCGAGACCAAGGAGCCGCTCGACATCCTTGCCTATCAATACGACGTGGTCTGCAACGGCGTCGAGCTGTCGTCAGGCGCGATCAGGAATCACAAGCCCGACATCATGGAGAAGGCCTTCGCCATCGCGGGTTATTCCAGGGAAGAGCTCGAGCAGCGGTTCGGCGGGATGCTGCGTGCGCTGCAATACGGCGCGCCGCCCCATGGCGGCATCGCACCCGGCATCGACCGCATCGTCATGCTGCTATGCGGCGAGGAGAATCTCCGGCAGGTCGTCATGTTCCCGATGAACCAGCAGGCCGAGGACCTGCTGATGGGAGCGCCATCCGAGGTGTCACCTAAGCAATTGAAAGAGCTTAACATTCGAGTTGTTCTGCCGCCCAAAACTTAAGGGGGTCGAACAGCCGCACCTCTAAGGCCGCTCCAACTGTTGCCCAAATGTCGAGTCATTCCTTACCTTTGGCGGGAACCGCTAACGCCCAGATCGCAAATATCATGGCGGTTGGGAGGGGCAGGCATGGATCAGTCTTACGTATCACGCGTTGCCGCGCTCGGCGTTTTCGCCGCCTTTTGCTTTCACGCGGCGAGCCTAGAAGCCAAGCCTGCCGTGGCGGCCCCGGCCAAGCTCAACACTGCGGCCTTTCTCGACGCTTGTAGTACCGACCAGAACGTTACCGACAGTCCTGGCTTTGCCGACGGCAAGGTGACGCCGAAGGCCTATTGCGAATGCGTCGCGGGTAAGTTCGAGGAGAACAAGCTCACGCAGAAAGACGTCGACATGCTGACCAAGATGCACAAGGACGAAATCACTGATGCCGACGCCGAGGCCTATCCGACGCTCGAGGACCTGTTGACCTCCAATGAAAGCTATGAGGACGCCTGCAAGAAAAGCCTCGGCCTTCCTGCCGATGCGGGCAACGACGAGGTGCCGATGGAAGAAGACACGGTGCCTGACGAGGAGGCACCGGACCAGGGTGCGCCTCCGCCGGATGACGCTTCGCCTCCCGAATGATCGGTGAGACGTAATAGGCGATAATTGACCGGAGGTGGAACCGACGGCGACCGAGGCTCTTTCCTGGAGTGGCGGCTGAATGGGAACGGGCAGCATGACACTCGGCGAACACGTCTTCCTCTATTGCGAGCGGGGCACGAGCTCGGCGCTCAGCGCCGAGCCCATCAATGCGGTCAGCAACATCGCCTTCATTCTTGCCGCCTTTATGGGGCTTCAGCTCCTCGAGTGGCGCCCCCGCGAGCAGCAGACCTCGGACCATTTCCTCCTTATCGGACTCGTTGCCCTGATCGGCATCGGAAGCTTCGCGTTCCATTTGTTCGCGACGCAGGAAACCGAGCTTCTCGATGTGATTCCAATTGCGGTATTCACGCTTGTTTATCTCGGTTTCGCCCTGAACCGATTTCTCGGCGTTCCGCCGGGCTGGACGGTGCTGCTGGTGATCGGCTTTACCGCCCTTATGGGCGCCGCAACAGAAGTGAGATGCTGGGACGGTGGCGTTATTCTTGCGGGCCCTGACGTGCAAGGCGCGAAGCCTTGCCTCAATGGCAGCGTGTTCTATCTTCCTGCTTTGGGCGCTCTGATCGTGGTCGGGCTACTGCTCGAGGAGCGCCGCCATCGTGCGGCGCCCTATGTCTTATGGGCCGGCGCGATTTTCGCCGTCTCGCTCACGCTCCGCTCGCTCGATATGGCGCTGTGCGACAAGCTTCTGCTCGAAGGTCGGAAGGTCGGCACCCACGCGGCATGGCATGTGCTGAATGCGCTCGCTCTCTTCTTATTACTGAGAGCGAGCCTCGAGGCCCGACCTTCCACGGAGGCAACTGATGCGATACCTCCGGACGAGGTAGAGGAGCGCAGGCCCACGATCCTGGTCGACAAAGCGCCAGTCGAACCTGAAGCACCACCGGTAGCCGAAACCGAGCAGGTTGCGCCGGTAGCCGAAGAGGCGGCAAAAGAGGACGCCGCGCCTGAAGCGCGCAAGAAGGTCTTCTTCCCGGCCTAAGGGAACTCTACACGTTCCCCTGCCATACACTGGCCGGATGCGGACGTGGTGGAACAGGTAGACACACAGGACTTAAAATCCTGAGACCCGCAAGGGTCGTGCGAGTTCGACTCTCGCCGTCCGCACCAACAATCCGTCATATGGCTCAGGGACTTGCAGCGCACTTTTGCTATAGCACTGAAGCGGCCTCTGTTTGTCTGAGACCTGCGTGAGACCTTGGAGCGGGAGCCGCGCTGCTGGCTGGCAGTCGGGGGACGCCTGGGTGGATGGGGTCCCCGTCGGCTGCCCCCCGGCCCAGGGGTCCCTCCGGTGGCACTGCTCGCTTCTCCCTCTCTACCTTCAGCGGGGCTTCTTTTTCGCGGCCTGCCGAGCACCGCGGGAACTCGACCCTCCAAAGCACGTTCAGCCGTCGCAAGCATAGCGGCGCTGTCTCATTCCCGAGCCACCCCAGCGCCGCAACCTGACTAATAGGGAAGCCCCGGCTCTTCCTCGCTGGGGCTTCTTCTTGTCGGAACATGGCGGGTAAGCACCGCTTAACCGTCTTCCCAGGTTGGAGTTATAGCGAGGCAAGTCAGCGACTAGGCTGCGGAGTGTGACGGAACCCGTCGTCACAGGTTCCTCAACCCAAGGAACCAAAAGAGCCCCGCTGCGCTCGCGACCGGCGGGGCTTCTTCTTAGCGGAGTTGATGATCTGCTCTTAGCCTCTAACTACGGAATAGTGGTGGGCGCGTCCCTCTTGCTCACCATAGGTTCCCTGCGACCCCCCGCAGGAATCGGGAGAAGCCCCGCAGTGCTTGACGGGGCTTCTTCTTGGTCGGAATTTGGGTGCTATCCAGCGACAAAGGCTGGTTAGGCCCGGCAAAATCTCCTCGTTCCGTCGGAAACGGGGCCGCTGGAAGCCCCGGTTCGCGTGCCGGGGCTTCTACTTGAGCAGCGGCCCTTAGCCCTGGAACCCATCTCCGAAAAATGAAGGGGAGCGGTGCTATCGCATCCCCCAAGGGCCCCAGCGCCGCTACTTCCCGTGAACGGCTGAAGGCCCGGCCCCACCGGGCCTTCGTTTTTTGAGCGTCTGCGCCGTTAACCATCTTCCCACGCTGAAGTTGATAACGCGGCTCGCCCGGCGATTAGGCCGCCGAGTGTGACGGACCCTGCTCCCCGCAAGACCATCACGCGGGTTCGCTAGGGACCCGGAGGCCCCGCCGCCTCGCTTGGAAACGCAGGTGGGGCCTCCTCCCTGCGATCGTGCCGCGCCGTTAAACCAGATATTCACGGCCTTGCCTGACTATTCCCCGACCATGTTTTTCCGATCCCTCTTCTACGAGAGAACGATCCTGAGCCACCTGGAAAGGGTCGAGCGGCTCCCGACTGAGGTTCAGGCAGAGATAGCAATGCGGGTCGGCAACTTGATCGAGATGGCAAAGCCAGTTGGCGATGCCCTATTGGAGCGGTTCGCCGAAATTGTCCGACAAGAGCAACTTCTCGCTGTTAAGGAGGGCGCAAAGTCCGACACGGACCCCCTTTGGGCTGCGCCAGCCATCTCCGAGGCATGGTGCAACGCTCAGCTCGGGTTGGCCAAGGGCAACTTGGACCGGCACAGCGCCGTGGCGATCATCGCCGCGGTCGAAAGCTTCGCGAAGAAGAAGGCTTCCGACCGTCGGCACTCCAGAACCTAACCCCCCTCGGTGTGACGGCTCCCGGTTGTCGCTGTCGCGGCCGGTTTGCCTGAGGGCAACGGTTCAAGCTCAAGGGAGCCAAGAAGGCAAGGGTGCCAAGGTGGCCAAGGTGGCCAAGAAGGCCATAATAGGGCGGCACCTAAGTCAGTTGGTCGCCAACGCCGTGGGACAGCATCAAGCGTATGAGTTGGCTTTGGCCATAACCGCGCTGGATCCATAATGGGTTACGCGTTTTCGTGAGCCCCTGAGAAGCACATTTCGGGGGAGGCAGGTGCGCTATGCCCAAGGGCAACCGCAACAACGCAACAGCCCCAAGAAACCGCGACCTAGCCCTTAGAGCTTGCCCCCACATCGAGCGACTTAATGGCGAATCGAACGTGAAAGGTTGTGGCGGTGTTGCGGTTTTACGGCGATATGGAGGGCAGAGCGGTCTCGCCAGAGCGATAAAACCGGCAGGGAGACGGTGTTCAGTCGAACAACAGCCCAGAGCCCGCGGCGAGCGACTCCTCCCGCGCGCGGGCGGCTACCGTTAGGCAGTCGCTTCGGTCGCCATGAGGTGCAGCGCCAGCGATGGGCGAACCAGTTCGGCTCCTGGCCGACGCTGCCGACGTCCACAAAGCGTACACCCTTGAGCTTGGCACACTCCTTCAAGCCACGGAGCGTGGCCATCATCTTGCGCTCCAGCTCTGCGGCTGGAAGAGCAATGCGAGTCGGCAGCTTTATTCTTCTTCGTCTAGGCATAGCAGCTCCTGTCCACACTCGCCCAACCGCGACAAATGTCTAACCCCGGATGTTGGTTCCGCAAAGAGAAGGGCCGCCCAAGGCGAGCGGCCCTTTCCTCTGCTAGGGCGAAAGCGGCATGAAGTGGGAATGGCTTGTCGGCGCTGCTATCGCCCTTGCGTATGCCTACTACTCTGAGAGCCTGTCGGGACTGGAGCGGCTTGCGCTAATTGCACTGGCGCTGTGTGCACTCTGGATTTTCGACTGGCGGAGGTGAAGGACCCACCGCTGCTAGGTCCGGCGGGCTGCCCTGTTCCGCGTTAACCAGCTTCTGCGTTCTGAAGGTTACTATGGCGCTTGAGGATAGCGCCATGACTGTGGACCGCGACCAACTGTTCGCCGAACTTGATAAACTTTCCGCTGACGAAATCGAGGCGGGTCTCTACGCTGGCGTATGGAGTGGCGATAGGCGTCAACTGGTGGAGCATTATCTCGACCAGATGAAGTTGGCCACACTGCAGATGGACATTGCCGACACAGCCAAGGTCGCAGCAAAAGCGGCCGAGGGTCAGTCCAGGAGGGCAACCTCAATTGCAACGGCAGCCTTGATCATCGCTGTCGGCGCGATGATCGCTGCAATGGCGTCGGCCATCATTGCCTTCCTTGCTCTGCGAAGATATGGCTTCCAGCCGCCTTGGTAATGAGCCTGCCGCTCCTAGGACGGCGAGCTGCTCTGCTAGGACAGGTTATGCAGCTTCTTCGGCGCGATCACGTCTTGGCTCGTATCGCCCAAGTTGCTCGGCGCGTACTTGCGCTAATAGTTCCCATACCGCTGCTAGGCTGAGTAGCCTATCTTCTGTGTCTTTGTTTTAGTCGCAAGCTTCTGACGAAATGGTTCGAGGCGATAGTCATCACGCCGAGAAGATCCACGACCAAAAGCGCGCGCTTTATCGAAATCGTGCCACGCTATCGAAATCGTGTCACCAAACGCGCTATCTTGATTTTGAAGGCTCGTTTCACGCCTTCTGGAGATGCTTCAAACGTGCCCGAGCCAGCAACTCCCAAGCCTGGGCCATGTCCGCAAGCTGCTTCTTCTGCTCCGGGTCCTTCATCTGAGCAGCAAGCCTTCGGCACTCCTCGGCGCGGACATTCCGCCACATTACGCATGACGAGTTACCCCCTGGAGGCTCGGGCTGCAGGTCAAACTCTGAACTGTGGAAAATGTTCGGGGGTCGCTGTGGAAAGTGTGACCCCGCTTATTGTGCGGGCCCGCCTACTCCGGGGGAAAGTCCTTCGGCAGTATCTCAACTTCGGGCGGCAGAGCGTGGCTGGCGCGTAGGAACTGCTCAAGGGTCTCGATGAACTCGTAGCTCTTCGCTACGTGCTGCCATTGCTGTTCCAGAGCTAGAAATTGGCCACGAACGCGGTCATCGGTCTCGGCGGCGGCAGCCTCTCTGCATTGATCTGCCCGTTGAAGACAGGCGCTGATGTACTCACCAAGCTGCTGAAGCATTGCCGTATCCCCGATCCGAACCGATCCTACCGTCGTTTCCGCTTAACCTCTGAGCCTCAGTGCGGCAGCCGGCCACGGCGACCGGCTGCCACGGGCCGGGCCAAGCCGGAGGTGTATCGTCGGGAAGCCCGACGAAGCTCTGCACAGTCGGCCGATGATAGCAACCCCTTCCCAAGAGGACCTTCGAGCGAAGGTCCTCTTTCTTTGACCCGAGCCTGGCAGGCTTGGCGGCGTCCCCTTGGCTCCGCTTCCTCCAGCAAGAGAAAATTATTCCGCGCTGTAGAGAAAGACGGGCATTGCTAATTGCAGCCGTGTCCTTCCGTCGCCGCGTGCCCGCGCCCATTTCTCGACAGCGCCATAGCTGGGCTCCGCTCGTCTGCCGCTCATACGGAGACATTAATATGTACGCTGAAGGTGAAGGCCGTGGTATGAAGGATGCGCCCTACGGAGTGTTACCAGCACCCCGTAGGACGACTTGCCGTAGCAACCTGTAAGGAGGCTGCCATGACCACCGATCAGCCTAGCCCTTCTCCCCACAGTCCAGACCCGGAAACGCGGCGGTAAGCTGAAGCCCAAGGCGTGCCCGCCAAGACGGATCACCTATCGCTCCATCCTGAAGGAGCTGAAGGGCAAGCCCAAGGGCAAGTCCATCTGCGACATTGCCGTGGAGGGGCTGAGGTGGAGGCGTAGCGACAACAAGGGTTCCATCGTAGCCGAGTACCGTTATGCAGATCCCGTCACTGGGAAGCAGCGTGGCAAGACCCTGGGCCGCTTGCCCAGTGAGGCGCAGCTTGAGGCTCTGCACGGCAGCTCGGACCAGGCCGCGTTCTGGCTAAACTGTGACGCGCCGGTAGAGAGGCTCCGGAGCGGATTCCCGACGACTTGCTGCCCTGCGGCTATCGGGACATGACCCGGCATCTCGCATCGGACCCCGAGGGGATGACCATGCGGCAGGCGTTCGAAAGCCACAAACAGGGGATGCTCAACAAGGGCGCAAGCTCGCTGAGCATTGCCGAGTATGACCTGGCCTTTCGCCACTTGAACGATTGGGCTGACGTGCCGCTGCGACGGCTCACTGGCACTGTTGGAAGGCGGATGGTGCGCGAGCGCCAGTTGAAGATCGGCAAGACCAAGGGCAAGGCCGCTGCCGACAAGACCATGCGTGGGCTGCGGGCGTGGTGGAACACCGCAAAGCGGGAGGATCTCGGCCTTGGTGAGAGCCCGACCATCAACGTAGCTTGGTACAAGTCGCAGCCGAGGAAGTCGGCGCTGCGAACGCGAGACCTCGAACAGTTCGGCCGCGAGCTGGAGGCGCTGCGGAGGCTGACTTCTTCACGCGACCCTGACAAGCATGTGGCTGACTTACGGGGCGATGGAGCGTTCAGCGACTGGAAGGACGCTGAGGGCAAGCCCGTGAAGTTCACCCCGCACGGTCTACGCGCCACCTTCATCGGTGCTGGTCATGCTGCCGGTGTGACTGATCGCTACGTGGAGTTGCTGGCGAACCATAAGCAGCGAAAGGGCGACGTTCACGGCGGATATGTGCCGGAGGATGATCTTCCGGCCCTGCGAGTTGCTACTCAGAAGATCACCGACTATCTGCGGCAGCGCGGTCTGCCGTTCTAGCTCCGTGCGACACGCGCGTGCTGCCGAGCTTCTAGGAGTGGAGTTCTTGCGGATCCTCGAGCATGGGAGAGTGTGAAAGTAGAGAGGCTTGCCGTCGAGGGGCCAGCCTTGCGCTTTGGGCTTCGCGCGCCTTCCGGTTTTACTCCGCGGTATATTTCTGAGACCAAGCTGAGACCTTGCGTGCGTGTAGCAGCGACCGAAGGGGCGAAGTGGCTGGACAAAAAGCCTTGTTGGCCAACGGATCCGAACGTGAGAAGGGCTTCTGAGAGGACTTAAAATCCTCAGACCCGCAAGGGTCGTGCGAGTTCGACTCTCGCCGTCCGCACCAACCCCGACAGTCAGCGAACTAAGCTAGGAGCCAAGCTGGTGATCCGGCGCGCGACTTTCTGCCTGTTGCGGCGCGGGGAGGAGGGGATTATGACAGATTTGTGACGGGGGCTTCCCATGAGAATCACCATCCTTCTGGCCCTCATTTTTGCCGTTGCGTTTTCGACAGCGACCTGGGCAGGGCCGTCACAAGGCCCCGCCTGGGAGCCATGCGACTACACGACGGGATGGAAGACCAATAGCTGCGGATAGCAGAAGCCAGCCTGGGGTAGCACTTGCGCGAAGACATCGCCTTCAGCCCCGCTTCCGGCGGGGCTTTTTCTTGGCGGAATAAAGAGCCCGAGTTTGCCATCGAGCGCAAAACTCAATCGACAAGACCCGTGCCGCTTTCGTAGGCTGATCCAAATCAGCGCCGGCGAACGGCGCGATCAGCTGGGAGGTATTCATGAACGAGCAGCCTCGACGCACGGCGTTCTTCGGCGGGTGTCCGCACGACTGCCCCGACACTTGCGCCATGATCTACGAGGTCGAGGACGGCCGGCTCGTCGAGGTGAGGGGCAACAAGGAGCACCCGATGACGCGCGGGGGGCTCTGCGTGAAGCTCAAGGACTATCACGACCACCATTACAATCCCAACCGCGTGCTCTACCCCTTGCGCCGAGTCGGGCCCAAGGCGTCGCGCCAGTTCAC
>Ga0157371_10004391_pt1 | contig 12330 bp, 13 predicted proteins | sample C45metaG_FD_113462 | JGI IMG/M metagenome (GOLD analysis project Ga0157371, IMG submission 113462) | Corn rhizosphere microbial communities from Kellogg Biological Station, Michigan, USA - C4-5 metaG | ecosystem: Host-associated > Plants > Roots > Rhizosphere > Soil | place: USA: Michigan... | reverse complement strand
ATCGCGGGCGTTGAGTTGATAAACCATGTGTTCGTTCGGCGCGTAGCGGCCATAGTCGATGACGATGAACCAGGTGCCGTTTTTGTACTTCTCAACGCTGTTCAATTCCGGGTGCAGGTACACGCTGCCGCCAGGTATCGTTTCGTCGACAACCAGGGTTTGCAGCCAGTCGTTGATACGCTTGACCTCCTGATCCATGAACGACTTGGTCAGGTTCTTGGCCATGGCTTTCTGGCCGGCCTTCACCAGCTTGCGGCTGATCGCATCTTCAAGGCCGACGTAGCTGATGAACTTGCCGGTGATGGAGCGGTTACCCAGCAGCGAGAAGCCACCGAGGACCGTGCGGGCGTAGTAGCTGATGCCGTAGCGGTTGAGCAGATCGCCTTCGGTGGAGGTGTCGAGAATGTTGTATTCCACGACTCGCGACACGTCTTCGGCGTAGGTCACCTGGTTGCCGGGGCTCTCCCATTGCTTGACCTTGGCAAGCGCGGCAATGGCCAGGCTCGATGGCGACAGGAAGACGTTTTTCTTCGCCGCCTTGGAGTAAACGGCCGGCATGTTGTGCACGACCAGGCAGCGGTCGAAACCGAGGTCTGCACCGCCCAGTTCCTGACTGTAAGTCACTTGATCAGCGACCGCGGCATCCTTGCCGTCGAGCACCACCCGCGCCTTGATGCGCTTGCCGAACGAAGCGAATTCGCTGGCCACGGCTTTGGTGCCGGTGAAGCCTGGTGCGCCGATGATGGTCAGGTCTTCCGGCACACCGCTCAGTGCGGCCAGGCCGAGTTTGCGACCGGTCACTGGCTCGATGCCGCCAATCACGTTGTTGATGGTGTCAGCCGGGGCCGCGCCCTCTTCGACGATGACCACGTAGACCGGCACCTTGACCACTTTCAGGATCTGGAAGACCGCGTGGAACAAGGTGCCCGATTCGGTGCCGGTCGGATCGAGCAGCGCCTGGGTGGTGAAGCTGTTAATGCGGAACGGGGAGTTACGCGGAATCAGCGGATCGGCCTTCGGCGCGGTGCCGATCAAGCCAATGACATTGTCACCGAGACCACCCATGGCCTCGGGGGATTCGGAAGCATTGACGGTAATGCCGTTGTGCTCGAAGTTCAAAACCTCAGCCATGGTTATTCAGCCTTCTTGGCAGCGGCCGATTCGGCCTGGGTGGATGTGGATTTCAGCTCCAGGCGACCGGCACTTAGCAGCGCATTGGCTTCGACGTCGAGCAGGTCGAGCTCCTGGCCAGCGGTCGACCAGTGACCACGCCCGACAGGGAACGGGACGAGGACGGTGTAGGTTTGGCGTTCTGCCATTTTAGGTTTCTCCATAAACGAAAAAGCCCCTTGGTTTTAAGAAGGGGCTGTTGGGTGTAAATAGCGGATAAGAAAACGCCCCGACGGTGCGGGGCGTTTATTGAGGTAGGGTTATGATCCATTCCGGCTCCGGGGGCCGGTGCTCTTTCAAGGGGAACTCGCCAGATTCTGGCCAGTTACGCAATGCGCGGCGATATGCCTGCAGGTCGGTGTATTGCGCCGGGGTCAGCGTTGTTGGCGAACCTTCTTCCACCTCGTCACGATGGCGAGTGACTGTGGCGTCGGTTGCAGCCAACTGGCTATCGCGCCATGCACGCTCGATCGCCGCGACCTCAGCCGAGGATGGTGGGGGCGAATCCATCAACACCGGATAGCCATCATCCCCCCAGCTAATAACCTGACCCTCAGCCTGTCCCGCCAACAGATCAGCGTGATATTCAGCAGTAATTTCAATCACGTCATCAGGCATCAGCGCATGAATAGACGCATCGTAAAATCCGCGAGTAGATTTTGAAGTAAACATAAAGTCTCCCTTAGAAGCCGACAACTCGATACCCCCCAGCCTGTGTCGCCACAGTGGTGGACTGATTCCAGAACCGAACTTGGGTGGCTGAGACGTTGTAGCAGTTGACCCCAGGTATGCCTGGGCCTGACGCCCCCCCGGCCATCGAATACCCCGCACCGGCGGTTGGGAATGCAATGGGGAAAGTAATTAAAACCGAGCCATTGGCAGGGATAGAAGGAATGATTCCCCACTGTTCGATCAAGCCCGATGGGTTTTTCTGATAGCCGTTCTGCGACATCAGTGCACCAAACGGTGCAGTCTTGCCGATGACACCGGTACCCAGCAAAACCCAGGCCCCGTCGCCAACGAAGATCATATCCAGATAGGTATCTGGTGGAACCGACCTGCTCGCAGCGGAAGGCGGAATAGAGAGACTTTCCTGCATTTTGTCCGCCCCCTGAGTGGACAGAAACAGGGTTGCAATTGACCAGTTCTGCAATCGTATGGTGGCGCCTGCCTGAATGCCATTAGCCACCGAGTCAGGAATACTGTAGGAAACGGGCCCGTTACCGTAACAGTGCACCAGACTGCCCACGTGCGCCGCGATACCGGTTAACGGGGCAACAAACGAGTAAAAACCACCCAGCTCGACCCCTCTGGTCTTGATCCATTCAGTCGTTGCAAGCTTCTTGGTGTTATCAAACCGAGCAGGCGTAGTTGCAGTTGGGCTGATCAGCACCGGCGAGTTGAGCGGTGCAAACCCTTGCGTCACGTTCTGAAACGTCAGTGCCGTAGTACCCAGGACAATCGCCCCATCGGTGATCAACTGCCAGCGAGTATCGGCCAGCGTCGCCCCCTGCTCTACGGAGACGATCAGTCCCGACGTTACGTCCGCACTGACATCCGCGTCTTTCGCCCGGCCCCAGCCAGCAACCGCCGCAACATAGATGCCGTTATCTTTCGCCGCCGTCTGGTTTTTAACCAGAATGCGATCACCCGCAACAACGGCCACGCCATCGATTGCTTGAGGCCCGGCCAGAGTAATGTTGGCGGTAGTCGCCACGCGCACCGATTGCTTGCTGTCGAGTTTTGCAAGTTCGTCAGCGACATAGGAAGTCACCCACGCACGCGTCGCCTTAACAACCGTATCGTCAATCAACAACGTCACCAACGACGCATTACTGGTCTCGAAAATCGAGCGAAGGTAAAACTCTTTCCCCGAACCCGACGTCGCCAAAACCGGTTTGAACGATTCCGGGTATTTGACGATGGCGTACAGAATCCCGGTATCTGTCCAGATCCCGGCCTCGCGCACATACCAGCCGCCAACATCAGGTGGAATGGTCACTTCAGCCAGCAACCAGCTCGGATTCTTCTCATCCTGGAACAGTGCATTGAGTGGCCCGCGCCAGACTTCGCGCTTGAGCGCAGTGTCGGTTGCCGCCGGGTTGTAAACTGCACCACCGCCGTCGCCGACGGAAATCTGCGACAGCTTGATCGGTGTGCCCGCCGCCTTGCAGGCAGTTTCGTAGGCAATCCCCGCATTGGTAAGCAGGGTGTAATAGTCGGCCATTTAGGACCCCTGAGGATAAATAGTGGAGGTTTCGACGGCGTAGAGCCCGGCCGCCATAAAGACCTGACCTGAGGCTTCGAGCCCTTCGAGGACAATCGGATAAATCGTGGCCAGCTCGCCGCACACAGTGGTGGCACCGATGACGTGTTGACCGAAGGCGCTCAGGCCGACGGAGATTTTCAAGGTGTCGCGTTCGCTTTTGGCGTCCGCCAGGCGTCGATCAAGACGCGTATCGATTTCTTCGCTGTAAGGCTGTTCGGTAAAAGCCCTGACGGAAAAGCTGTAAGGCTGACCGGGTGGCGATTGCTCGTACCAGGCACGCACGTCGGGTTGCAGCTGCAAACCTTTGGCGGCGTTTTCCAGTGCTTTGCGAGTACCTGCCTGCCGCGCGGTTGCCCAGGCGAGCTCTACCGTTAAACGCTTTTCCGCTTCGGGTGCTTCGGAGCTCCACTCGCTGACACCGCGATCCGCGCCGAGGTACGGCAAGAACGCCAATGGTGTTTCGCCGGGGTTCATCAACGCTGGAAACGGCGGCGTTATGCGCTCAAGTAGTTTGCCGAACCCGAGATCCAGCGCCCTCTCCAGCGGTGAACTGTTGGCCGGGAGCAGACTCGGCCCAGGTGTGTCGTCACTCATAAAGTATCCACCTCGACCTCGACCCCCGTGCAAAAGGGCGCCTGGAAAGCTGTCGTCACAATTGGCGCCAGCGGTTCAAGGATTTGCAACTGAACCGCACCGGCGTTGTGCAGCGTGTAGTCGATCCAGCTCGGATCGACTCGCCCTTCGAGGCGATGACAGGAATCGGCATAGGCCTGCAACTGTTGCTGCACGGCGACCTTGGTCAGCCCGGAATCGGGACCGGGGTTGATTTTCGCCACCACACGAATTTTGTAGGTCTTGATTTGCGCGCCCTGGACGGTCACCAAGTCTGTTTCGGGCCGCACATCAGGCCGGGCGAAATGCTGGCGAACGCCGTTGAGAAGATCGCCGGACGGCGTGCCATCGCCCTCACGCGCCAACACAGTGACCATCACTTCGCCAGGCGCGGTGCGACGCCCGTTGCCATCCTTGACCTGTGCGGCATAGCCGTCCGGGTTGAAGGTGTACGTGACCGTCACCACGCCCGCCGCCGCCGTTTCGACCTTCACCGCAGGCCGTTCACCCAGGGTGAAAACTTCCCGGCGATACTGCATCCGTGAACCGGCCGCCGGGGCATGGGGCGCAAGGTAATAACGCAACCGGGCGTCGTCGTCGCTTTCAAAAACCGCGGGAACGGGCGGGAACGCCGCCGGATCGCCCGGGTCCAGCAATTGACGCTCAAGGCCCATGTCTGCCAAGCGTGCATCGAGATTGCTGCCGGTGGCCCACCACGCCAGCATTTGCTTGATCCGGGCGTTGTATTTGCGCTCATGGGTTTGCAGTCGCACACAAAATGCCTCGAGGGCCAGGGTCAGCAATTCGCTTTCATTTTCCAGACTGTCCTTGAGCTTCGCCGCGCTCTCGGGAGAACGGGCGCCGACGTATTCAACGACGAAGGTCTTGAACTCTGCGAGCAGGTCCTCAAACGCCTCGACGGTGACGATGGCCGGCTCGGCCAACTGATTCTGGCCGGGGATCAACATACTCATGTCACCACCTCGAAGGTTTGTTGACGGTTTTTCCAGGTGCCGGCGAAGCGCAGCAACAATCCCGCCCCCTGCCGGCTGGCCACAATGACTTGCGGTTGAAAATCGCCGATGCCGTTCTGCTTGTTGTAAAACGCTTGCGCCGCATGGCTCTGGGCAAGCATCAGCAAGTCGTCGCCGAGGTTTTGGCCCAAGAGATTCGGGATCAACGAGCCGTACAAAGGACGCTTCTGACGAGTGCCCAAAGGCGTGGTCAGCGCTCGGGTCGCGCGCTGCACAAATTGCGGCCAGTCATCGACTGATGCGCCGGTGTTTCTATCGATTCCTATCATGGAAAACTCTTTAGGCAGTGCTAATGACTCGACCCTGGTGATCCACCAAGGGGCCGCTCAGGTGCACACCGGATGCGTCGAGCAGTAAACCGCTCGCGCCCAGTTGCAGTTGGATCGCCTCAGTCGTCATGACCAGCCGGGCCGGGCCGATGCTCAGTTCGAGCGATTCGCGAGAGCCAGTGAAGGTTGTCGGGCCGTTTTGCCAGTGCAGAGCATGACTGGCGTCGTCGTAGCCACTTTCGGTGCCGTCCTGATAGCGACGTCGCGTCAGCGAAGCCTGCGTTGAGGCCGGCGGAAACTGACCACCATTGAGACCGAACAGTGCAACGGACTGACCGCTGCTATCGCCGCCGCCATGGTTCAGCAGCACACACTGCTCACCGACCGAGGGAATGCGTGACTCGCTTTGTGCGCCGGCGCTCGGGTTAAAGAATCTGATAGCGGGGCTCAGTAGCTCACCGTGGCGAACCCTGCACGTGTTGCTGGCCGCATCGACTTCCTCGCACACGCCAATCCGGCAGAGACTGTCAGTACGCCGATTCAGGTCTTCAATCTCGGTTTGCATCTGCGCCAGACATTCGATGATCGGGCCCAGGTGCTGACTGATAAGAACATCGAACATGGATTACCCCTCCAGTGCCTGGTATTGGTCTGGATCGTCGATGTTCGACACCTCCCATGTACGGGCAAATTTAGGCGTGCCCACGGGGTCGTCCTGCAGCAACGGACCGAGGTACAAAGTCTGGGTAAATGAAACGGTCCAGGTGTTGTATTCCCGGGCGCCGCTGATGAACGTCGAGGCAATGCCATCAATGTTCAACGGCAGATCGCACTGATCGCCGGGCAGTTTCCAGCGGTTATCAGTGACCAGGTTTTTCAATTCGCTGCCCAGATCGCAGGCTGCCATGCCGGAAACGGGCGACACGACTTGCAGCGAAACCGTCAGCGCATGAGCAATGCGCCCGTCATTGGCCCGACTGCCCGGCGCATCGTGCTGGAGTGCAATCAAAACCCAAGCGAGATTATCTGTGCTGTCGAAATCTTGAGGACTTCCGACATTCAAACCGGGAAGGGCTATGCGCAACGCCTCGGCAATAGCGGAAAACAGCTGTGAAGGTTTTTCAATGACGACCGGCATTACTGGCCTCCTGTCAGAGTTGAATGTGAGGGTTCGAGATGTCGCCTCACTGTTGATCAGGGCGAGATTCGCGCGGCGGTACATCCTTCCGTTTAATTTGCAGGCAGCCGTGTGCTGGCAACACAAGACTGCACTTCCAGTTATCAATAAGTTTCAGGGTTTATATGGTTACGACACTGGCAGGTGAAGCCGGCCAGTCAATGATCAGCGGGAAGTCCGGTTGCTCTTCAATGTCCATCAACTTGAGCGTATAGCGTTTCCACTCTTGCAGAGTGGCCAATTGAACATCGGTGGCCTCACCTAGTTCATAAGCGTATTGCAGCGGCGCGACGCGAATAACAATCTGAAACAGACGACTGTCTCGCTCGGCGTTGGCTCGAGCGATTTTGCCTGTTCGTTCGGCAGCCAAATCCAGCACCCAGTCATCATTCACCCAAAAATAATATTCGCCGGGACGCGGCTTGACGGTCAGATAGTCAGGCAACGGGCCCAACTCGCCCCAGAGTTCAACGCTACCTGTGTCTTTGCGATACACCGTGAGGTTGCGCAAATCGATCAGTTGCAAAGCGGCGCAGTTACGCCAGACCCAAACATAGCCCGTTTCGGCGGCCGGCAATGCTTCCGGCAACTCTATGGCATTGCCTGGCAGGACAACGCCCAAACCAGGGATCTGCGGCAACTCGACCGGACCGACGATTTCCTTCGTTGTTTCATAAACATAGTAATAAAACATAAACACCTCTATTGAAAATCTTGAGAACCTATTAAAACGCAAACTAACGTTCATATCAGATGAGTTTTATTCTGCTTGGGTAGGCGCCATTTCGTGAACGCGTTTCTATACCTCCGGTGACTTCGGTGACTTCGGTAACTTCGGTAAAATCAGACTGGTCGGACCTTGATTGAATAGTTCATCGGGAGCAACTGCCCCGCCTCGTGAGGAAACATCTAACATGTCGCTTGTTAGTTCATGTCTGAGTGACTTCAATATCAACGTTCCAACTAGCAGCCACGCGATTGGCGAGGGTTGGGCGGTGATCACGCAGTTCGGTTGTGAGGTGAGTGATCTTCATGGTGTTTTCACCGGGCAATAGAAAACCGCTCATTGGCGGGTTTGAGTGAAAGGTACGTGCCTAGGGAAACCCGCATCCTTGCAGGTCGGATGCCGGTCGGCACCGCTGCTCGCCAATCCATTGGACTTAGAGTTTCAGCGATCCTGACTGGCGTCGCGCGGCGGCACTTCGCAAACACCAATCCGCTTGGCCGCCCAGCGCTCATACAGGCCAATCGCAACGTCCGCCCCGGCCATCGCCGTCAGGCAACCAAACGCGCAGGCGGCCCAGATCGACACGCCGGCGGCGTACAGCAGCATGATTGCCGAGACCCCGCAGATGACGCAGGCCCCGGAACGCAGGGCCAGGCGCCGCAGCAGCGCCCAGCCTCGAGCGCCGTCCTTGTCGGCGCGCCACATTTCGCCGGACACCCCGCCCACCAGGGCGAGGACGATGACAAGCCAGATCGGCATGTCCAGCAACGCTTGTTGCTCGTTTGTCATGTCACGCCTCCTTGGGTGATTGATGAGTGATGTGTGTGTTTGAACCGGTGCCGATTGAGGAATCGGCGACAGGTAGGCATTCCAAAAAGCCCGGTATTACTCCGGGCTTTTCAGTAATGCGGTCCTGCTGACTTTTCGGCGCTACTGGCGCGGTACGAGTCCATTCGAATTGTTTTTCCGACCGCGGTCCCTGCCCGCCGGATAACTGCTTCTGGTGCTTTACGCTGCACACCCGGGTCAGTTGCCAACCCTCTGAACCGTTGAGGCCGGTTCATCGCTGCCTTTGTGGTGGAACTAAAGAGCTTCGTTTCGAGCTGCTTTGTTGAGCGGCTTGAGACAAAGAATATGCATGGATGCATATACAGTCAATGCACAAATGCATTTATTTATGCACTTGAATTGCACTGATGCATGAGAAGCCTGCAAACAAAGGCGCTGATGGCTTTCGGAGGGCGAAAAAAAACCCGCTCGATGGCGGGTTTTATCTGACGGAGATGAGGTTAACGGGCGTACATGCCCCACCAGAAGACGTGACCGAGGATGACGATTTGCTCTTCCTGGATTTCCTGGAAGGTGTAGTCCTCGTCCGGGTGTTCATCGCGATTGAAGCTGCGCAGGCGAATGCCGGTCGGCAGGCGATACAGCTGCTTAACCCGCAACTGGCCGTTGTGATTGATGGCATAAAGATCGCCATCGACGATGTCGCCAATCGCGCACTTGCCGGCATTCACCCCGACAGTGGCACCATCGCGCAACACCGGCAGCATACTGTTGCCGCGCACCGTCACGCATTTGGCCTGATCGAACTGCACACCGTTGTGACGCAGACTGCGCTTGCCGAAGCGCAGGCTAGAGCGCTCGCTCTCTTCGATGACGAATCTTCCTGATCCAGCAGCCAATTCAACCTCGCGAAGAAAGGGGACAGACACTTCGTCGTCATCGACGGGCGTGTCGTCGTCCCACAGACTTATGTCCTTGAGTTCGGAATGCAATTGATCGCGCCCGGCATTGGCGGTGGTCGCGACATCCGCGCGCCCGCGCAACTGATCGGTGCTCACGGCGAAGTACTCGGCGATTTTCGAGATGTGTTTATCCGAAGGATCGACAATCTTCCCGCTGAGGATCCGCGAGAGCGTGGATTGAGGCACGCCGGTGCGACGGTGAAGCTCCGTGGGGGAGATCCCGTGCTGATCGAGCAGCGCTCTTAAGACGGTAGAAACATTGCGTTTTTGCATAACGCGCATAGTGCTTGATCTTTTTTACGAAGACAAATGCTGTTTTGCATAAATCATGCATAGACAACAGAAAAGACCGGCGAGGTGTTCATGCCTGCGTCGAGCGGACTGCCCATGTTAATCTTGCGCCCATTGCGCAAAAGCCGGCCGACGCCCCTTCCTTTGCCCTACACCTTTGAACGAGTTTTCCTGAATTCCCGATGAATAAAGCCCTCTCCGACCTGTCCTCCCACACGCCAATGATGCAGCAATACTGGCGCCTGAAGAACCAGCACCCCGATCAGCTGATGTTCTATCGCATGGGCGACTTCTACGAGATCTTCTATGAAGACGCGAAGAAGGCCGCCAAGTTGCTGGACATCACCCTGACGGCCCGTGGGCAATCGGCGGGGCAGGCGATTCCGATGTGTGGGATTCCTTACCACGCCGCTGAAGGTTACCTGGCGAAACTGGTCAAGCTGGGCGAGTCGGTGGTGATCTGTGAACAGGTCGGCGACCCGGCCACCAGTAAAGGGCCGGTGGATCGTCAGGTGGTGCGGATCATCACGCCGGGGACGGTCAGTGATGAAGCGCTGCTCGATGAGCGCCGGGATAACCTGATCGCGGCGGTGCTGGGTGACGAGCGTCTGTTCGGCCTCGCTGTGCTCGATATCACCAGCGGCAACTTCACCGTGCTGGAGATCAAAGGCTGGGAAAACCTGCTGGCAGAGTTGGAGCGGGTCAATCCGGTGGAGCTGATGATCCCGGATGACTGGCCGAAGGATTTGCCGGCGGAAAAACGTCGTGGGGTTCGTCGCCGTGCGCCGTGGGATTTCGAGCGCGACTCGGCGTTGAAAAGTCTTTGCCAACAGTTCTCCACCCAGGACCTGAAAGGTTTCGGCTGCGAGAACCTGACCCTGGCCATCGGCGCGGCCGGTTGCTTGCTCAGTTACGCCAAGGAAACCCAGCGCACCGCCCTGCCCCACCTTCGCAGCCTGCGCCATGAGCGCCTGGATGACACCGTAGTGCTCGATGGCGCTAGCCGCCGCAATCTGGAGCTGGACACCAACCTGGCCGGTGGTCGAGACAATACGCTGCAATCGGTGGTCGATCGCTGCCAGACGGCCATGGGCAGTCGTTTGCTGACCCGCTGGCTGAACCGTCCGCTGCGCGATCTCACCGTATTGCTGGCGCGCCAGACGTCGATCACTTGCCTGCTCGACGGTTACCGTTTCGAAAAACTGCAACCGCAGCTCAAGGAAATCGGCGACATCGAGCGGATTCTGGCGCGGATCGGTTTGCGTAACGCCCGTCCCCGTGACCTGGCGCGTCTGCGCGATGCACTCGGCGCACTGCCGGAACTGCAAGCAGCGATGACCGAACTCGAAGCGCCGCACATCGTTCAACTGGCGAAGACCACCAGCACCTACCCGGAACTCGCGGCGCTGTTGGAAAAAGCCATCATCGACAACCCACCTGCGGTCATCCGTGACGGCGGCGTGTTGAAGACCGGCTACGACAGCGAACTCGACGATCTGCAATCGCTCAGCGAGAACGCCGGGCAGTTCCTGATTGATCTGGAAGCACGGGAAAAGGCTCGCACCGGTCTGTCGCACTTGAAGGTCGGTTACAACCGCATTCACGGCTACTTCATCGAACTGCCAAGCAAGCAGGCCGAGTCGGCGCCGGCTGATTACATTCGCCGACAGACGCTCAAAGGTGCCGAGCGTTTCATTACGCCGGAACTCAAAGCGTTTGAGGACAAGGCGCTGTCGGCCAAGAGCCGTGCCCTGGCCCGGGAGAAGATGCTGTACGAAGCGCTGCTCGAAGACCTGATCGCCCAACTGCCACCGTTGCAGGACACTGCCGCTGCACTGGCTGAACTGGACGTGCTGAGCAACCTGGCCGAGCGCGCGCTGAACCTGGACCTGAACTGCCCGCGCTTCGTTGACGAGCCGTGCATGCGTATCACCCAGGGTCGTCACCCGGTGGTCGAGCAAGTGCTGACTACGCCGTTCGTGGCCAACGACCTGAGCCTCGACGACAACACGCGCATGCTGGTGATCACCGGTCCGAACATGGGCGGTAAATCCACTTACATGCGCCAGACCGCGTTGATCGTGTTGCTGGCGCACATCGGCAGTTTCGTGCCGGCGGCCAGTTGCGAATTGTCCCTGGTGGACAGGATCTTTACCCGGATCGGTTCCAGCGACGACCTGGCCGGTGGCCGGTCGACCTTCATGGTCGAAATGAGCGAAACCGCGAACATTCTGCACAACGCCACCGAACGCAGCCTGGTACTGATGGACGAAGTCGGTCGCGGCACCAGCACCTTCGACGGCCTTTCGCTGGCCTGGGCTGCGGCGGAACGTCTGGCGCATCTGCGCGCTTACACACTGTTCGCCACCCACTACTTCGAGCTGACGGTGCTACCAGAGGCGCAACCACTGGTGGCCAACGTTCACCTCAATGCCACCGAGCACAACGAGCGCATCGTGTTCCTGCACCACGTTCTGCCCGGCCCTGCCAGCCAGAGCTACGGCCTGGCGGTTGCGCAGCTGGCAGGCGTGCCAAGTGAAGTGATTGTGCGCGCTCGTGAGCATTTGGGCCGCCTGGAAGCCACCGCACTGCCCCACGAAGTGCCCAAGCCCGCCAAAGGCAAACCGGCCGCGCCGCAGCAAAGCGATATGTTCGCCAGTCTGCCGCATCCGGTGCTCGATGAACTGGCTAAACTTGATCTGGACGACATGACGCCGCGTCGCGCACTAGAAATGCTCTATACACTAAAGACACGGGTCTAACGCACTTGCCTGCGAGCTGTTAGAATCTCGCGCGGTTTGGGATGCTGCTGGCTAATAGCCTGGCCTGCAGATTATCGCTCCCAAACCTGGCGACCCCAACGTGAAGGGGCTCCGCTGCCGCCGCCTGAGGAGAAAATTAGAATGACCTTCGTCGTCACCGACAACTGCATCAAGTGCAAGTACACCGACTGCGTAGAAGTCTGTCCGGTGGACTGCTTTTACGAAGGCCCGAACTTCCTGGTGATTCACCCGGATGAGTGCATCGACT
>Ga0157371_10004389_pt1 | contig 12332 bp, 14 predicted proteins | sample C45metaG_FD_113462 | JGI IMG/M metagenome (GOLD analysis project Ga0157371, IMG submission 113462) | Corn rhizosphere microbial communities from Kellogg Biological Station, Michigan, USA - C4-5 metaG | ecosystem: Host-associated > Plants > Roots > Rhizosphere > Soil | place: USA: Michigan... | reverse complement strand
GCGGTCGCCGGCGGGCTCGAGCTCGCGCTCTGGTGTGACCTGCGGATCTGCTCGCCGCGGTCGAAGTTCGGCTGCCTGGAACGGCGCTGGGGAGTCCCGCTGATCGACGGCGGCACCTGGCGGCTGCCGCGCATCGTCGGCATGGGCCGCGCGCTGGACCTGATCCTCACCGGCCGGACCGTCGAGGCCGACGAAGCGTTGGCGATCGGCCTGGTCACATCGATCGTCGACGAGCCGGTGGCGGCTGCGGTCGCGCTGGGCGAGCAGCTGGCGGCGTACCCGCAGGAGACGATGCTGTCCGACCGGGCGTCGGTGTACGACGGCTGGGGCCTTTCGCGGGACGAGGCGCTGGCGCAGGAGATGCGGCTCGGGCTCGCGGTCGTCGGGGTGGGGCGCGAGGGTGCGGCGAAGTTCGCCGCCGGCGCCGGCCGCGGCGGTCAGTGACGCCCTAGTCAGTGACGCCCTAGTCAGTCACGCGCGCGGTCAGCGACGCTGCGTCGCGCGAATCGCGGCCAGCCACTTCAGGGTTCGATCCCAGAACTCGTCGGTTGCCGGTTCCGGCAGCATGAGCCACATCGGTGCGGCGGTCCCGTCCTTGATGCTGAGATCGGTCTGCGCGACGTACGGCGGTTCGCCGACGCAGCGGTACCACGTGTAGCCCCACGGCTCCATCTCGGCGGTGATCGCCTTGGGGGTGCGGCCGGGCAGCACTTCGACCAGCAGCCACGGTCGGTGGGTGCGCATCGTCTCGTGGGCGCCCGCGAGCACGTCGGGCTCGCCGGTCTCGACGTCGATCTTCACCACCGCGGGCACGAAGCCGTGCTTCTCGACGTACTCGTCGAGGGTGGTGACCGTGACGTCGAGGGTGCGCGTCGACGTACGGAACGCCGGGTTGAGCGAGTTGGACGAGTCGCTGACGTCGGAGATGTAGAACGTCGCCTCGCCGGACTCGCGGCCGAGGGCGTCGCGGCTGACTTCGTACGGCATCCGGTTGGCGGCGGCGGTGGCGATCGCGACGTCGGCGAGCGCCGGCATCGGCTCGAACGCGTGCACCTCGCGGTCGGACAGCGCGCGGGCGAGCAGGCCGTAGACGCCGACGTTGGCGCCGATGTCGAGGACAGCTCCGGGCGGCGCGAGGTCGACCGCGGCGAGGTAGACGGCGAGGGTCTCGGGCTCGTACCCCGCCAGCCCGCCCTCGGCGAGCATGCGCGGGATGAGCAGGCCGCTCGGCGCGTTCATGTGCAGCCGGCGTGGTCTCGTGCTCCCGTCCGGCGGGGCGGGCAGCGCGATGGTCACCCGGCGGACCCGGTGGTAGCGCGTGTCCCGGATCCAGCGCCGCAGCGGCTCGGGCAGAACGGCTCGATAGACGGCGCGCAGGCGGGAATGCACCGCGCCACGCTAGCCGCCTCGGTTAGTACGTCGGTACGTCGTCGACTTCGAGGCGGGCCCAGACGCGCTTGCCGTCGGCCTCCATGACGGCGGCCCATTCGGCGGCGAGCAGGCCGACGAGCAGCAGGCCGTGGCCGCTGCCCTCGCCGGCGGGGCCGCTGGTCCAGCCGGCGTGGTCGGAGACGACGAGCTCGACGGAGTCCTCGTCCACGGCGGCGAAGACGGTGAAGGGAGTCTGCGCGTGTACGACGCTGTTGGTGACGAGCTCGCTCGCGATCAGCTCGGCGGCCTCGCGGGCGCGGCGCGGGAGGTGGCCGGTGACGGTGCCCACGAGCTGGCGGGCGGCGGGGACGGATTCGGCGGTCGGTGGCAGCTCGAGACTCGCGACGTTGAACACAGGTCGTCCCTTCGCCAAGCTGTGGCTCTGGTGTCCTCTCCTGTCCTGTTTGTGGCGGTTCACCAGCGTGCGTCGTCCTAACCGCCACAGTTCGCTGACTCGTCGCGCCGGTTGTCTCGCCGAGAAGAACGTCCGCCAAGGCCGCAACGATCACGGGCTTGGCAGCTCGTTGCTGAACAGCAGAGTGGTGCCCTGCCAAACCCGGCAGCCAGCGTCAGTAGCGGCAACGTCAGCGCCGAGCGCAGTGCCGGCCGCCTGTACCTCGCAGGCCGGACGGCAGGAATCCGCCGAGCACTGGCGAACATCTTCCGAATGGCTGGTGCGACGCGCCTGCGGGCCCTCGTAGCCACCGTCGTCGCGCTCGTCCTGGCGGTGCCTTTGGTCACCGTCGCGGCTCAAGCGAGCGGTGCGGCTGCGAGCCTGGTTGTGCGTGCGAGCCACACGAGCTCCGGGCGTTTGGTGATCACCAGCCCGATAACACTGCCGTGGTACGACGCGGAGACGCCGCCGGTGCCGGCGGGCGTCGTCAAGACGTCCGGAAGCTTCGCCGGCTTCGCGATCTATCGCGGCCAGCGGCTCGTCTATGGATTCGTGCAGGACAAAGACATCGGGTCGCCCGTGACCTGGGGAGAGTCGGATACGACTCTGCGGCGCGGTACGTATTCGGTCGTCGTACTCACCCAGCGCTCCGTTGTGTTCTCGATGCCGTTGACGAAAGCGGCTCACGGCTACACATTGACCGCGTCGAAGCCCGCCAAGGCGCAGCGCATCTACCTCAACGCGAACACTGGCTCTTTGTCGCAGATGGGCTCGGCGAGCTTCCCGCTGCACCTCACGGACGACATGGCGGTCATGGCGGCGTACACCGTGAACGCGGAGCCGAGCATCGCGAACAAGTCCGATCTCTGCCTGTCACACAAGTCCGGTTCGTGCGCCAAGGGCGACATCGTCCAGGGCGCGAGCGACTTCGTGGATGTCGGGCCTGGGTCTCGCTACTACGGGATGACGCTCTTCTTCTATCCGCACACCGCCTATTCGGTGCCGGCTGGTTCGTACTACATGGTCGGCGACGAAACGGATGTGGGTGTGGACGAGCGCGCGCGGCTCGTTACCTACATCTTCGGCTAGGCCTGCGGCGCCGTTTGCTCGACGGGTCTTGGCTACGCTCGGTGCTTCTGGGCCGTTAGCTCAATTGGCAGAGCAGCGGACTTTTAATCCGCGGGTTCAGGGTTCGATCCCCTGGCGGCCCACCCACATCTCCGCAGGTCAGCGGGCTTACATCGCTGCCATGCGTGCATTCGGCGGTGTCGTGGCAGCCATTCCGGCAGCCAATTTGCGCGGAACCTTCCGGCCGCGCGTCGGTCCAAAGGGCTGTCGTTGCCCCGGTGGCGGCGTTCGCCAACTCGGGCACGACGTGGCTGTAGGCGCCGAGAGCGAGGTTGATCCGGCTGTGACCGAGAATCTGCATCATCACGCGCCGGAACGCCTTTAGCCGTCAGGAGCGTGGCAGCCGGGTGGTGTGCGTCGTGGAGACGGGCTCTGCGAACCCGCTGTCTGTCGAAACTTCTGCCGAGCACGGCGGTCATTGCACGGGTCTATATTTCGACCGGTCGGTTGGGATAGATCCTGAACTTCCAAATTGCCGCGTAAGCAGTTGGCTCTCTTGTACGTGTGCGTGGCGGGTGAAGGGTCCTACGGCACGAGAGGAGGGACGCGCACGGTAGAACATGCGGATAGTCCTGAAAGCGACAGTCGGTGGCGTTGCCGCGGTGATCGCCGCGGCAACGCTGACCGCGTGCGGGAACGCGGCGATGCCGTTGCGGATGAACGATTACAACGCCATCGCGCTGCGGCAGTCGTTGTGGCACTTCCGCCACCAGATGTTCCTCGTCGTCCCAACGCCCGCGTTCAACCAGCCGGTCCGCATCCGCAGCGTGGAGCTCCAGACGGTCTACAGCACGGGGCAATTCGATCGCGCCGACGCCTACCTCCTTGTGTTCACCGGCAGCAACTCCTACCACGGCCCGATGCTCACGGACGAGAACGCGTTGTCGGCGTACGCCGAAGCCTCCGAGCCGCATCCGCCACTGGACTCACGCGTCGTGCAGAAGCTCGACAACCAACTCAGCATCGTCATACCGGTGAACATCAACCAGCGGGGCTGCCACGAAGCCCAAGTCATATTCCACGTCACCACCGCCGACGGCAGCAGCCACACCCGTGCGGCCCACTGGTACGTCGCGCTCGACACGGGCATCAGCAAGAGCAAAGACTTCAAGAAGTGCGAAGGACCCCAAGCGAAGCCGACACCGTCAGCTAGCCATCCCGCCTAGACGCGCGTGGTCAACGGCGCAACCTCGCCACGCTCGGCAGCCGGACCGGGGGCTGCCTGCCACCGTCGCCCTCACCATCAAACCGAGGCTTCGCGCGTCTAGCGCCGCGCGCTCGGCGCACACGTGCGCCTCTGCTCGATTTGACGGCGAGCCTCTGCGACGGCGACGGACGGCAGCGGTCGGCAGGCACACTGGTCCGCGAGTTGGGCAAGCGGGGGTCGATCCGCTGCCGAGTGAGTCGGCGGTCTACCGAGCGCTGGTGCGCGCCGGGGTGGTTGACGGCCGCCCGCGGCAGCGTCGGCGGGAGGATTGGAAGCGCTGGGCGCGTTCGGCGCCGAACGAGCTGTGGCAGCTGGACGTGGTCGGCGGGTTCCTGCTCGCGGACGGCAGCACGGCCAAAGCGCTGACGGGCATCGACGATCACTTGCGGTTCTGCGTGTCCGCCTGGTTGATGCCCCGCGAGCGCAACCAGCCGGTCTGTGACGCTTTCGCCGACGCGATGGGTCGCCACGGCGTGCCGCAGCAGCCGAAGTAGATCCGTCGAGGATCAGCTGAAGGACGACAGGCCCACCATTTTCGTGACTACTCCGGTTGAGCTTGCCCGGCGTTCACATCCGTCACCGTGGCCCAGGAGCGCAAAGCGCGCATGAACTTGCAAACCAACCTCTCTTGCGCACATCGAACATGGCTACCTAGCATCAGTCATCAAGCGCGTGGTGTCTCCGCCGGGCGAGCGGCCTTCACGCACTAGACGAGCACTGGTCGCAGAAGCGTGGCGGGGGACGTGCTCTTGATGTCGAGTCCGTGGGGGGACATGAGATGACTGCGCAATTGTTAGCTGCTGTCGGAATCGCCATCGCGGGGCTTGGACCGGTTGGCCCAGCGCCTGCGCTCGATCGAGTCATGAACTCTCCGGAGAGCCTGACCGCTCCGGCCGGCTCGACGAACCTGACCTCCGGCGTGATTCTCGATGCCTATGACGCGTCGGGTCACCCGCTCGTCGCTGGCGATGTCGAGGTCTTCCATGCCGAACTGGCGGGCGTTCAGGTGCCCGTGGCGGAGCTGCCGCTTCCCGCCGCGGGGGCGGTGAGCATTTCGCTTCCGACGCCCTCGGCGATACCTGACGCCGCCGGCAACTACTTCGCGGTGGTTACCGGCCACAACAGTGACGGACAATGGTCGTCTGGCATTCACTACTTCGATCTGACGGCGGAGCGGCCCGTCGCTCGGATGGACGTCAAGCCCAATCTGTTCAACCCTCCGGCCGGCGGGGCGGCCGCTGGTCCGACTGGTCCATGCGGGTTCGACCCCGATGCCGTCCCGCCGCCGCCTCCTCCCTACTTCACCATCACCCAGCAGACCGATGGGTACTTGCCTGGGACGGTGGACGTGGGCCACGCGCACGGCGCCGGAGTCTTCGCGTACCCGATGCAGCCTGGAGCCCTGCTGGGCTCGTCCGCGAAAGCCGTAGGTGAGCAGTTGCAGAGCCAGTGGGCCCGTGCCACCGAGTCCAGCGTGGAAATGCACACCTCCTTCACAGGTTCCATTTCTGTCGAGGGGGTCACCGTAATCACGGGAAACCTGCACTTCAGTTTGGCGACGAGCGAAGCGACCGACGCGACGAGGTCCGCCTTCACCGAGCAGGCGGGGACCGGCGCCCGAGGCCTCGTCGTCTCCGCAAACTGGCTGCACCAGCAGATCACGTTCCACTGCAACTACGGCGACCACACGTCTGAGACTCACGACGTCTACCAGCCCCACCAGTGGGACACGAGTATCTCGACCGACACTCCGGCCGTGTCGGCGGCGAACGACTCCGCTGCAGCCTTGAGCCAGCAGACGGGAGCGATCGTCTATCCGTTGGCGGCGAATCAACACAATGCGCTGGGCGGCGGCGTCACCGAAATCTACGACAACGGGGGCGGTTTAGGCGTTGGCTCCGGACCGGTCGGTATAGGAATCGACGTCCACTCCCAGACGACGTACGCCAACTCACACATCTTGAACTACTGGTCGGGCGGAGGCTGCGGGACGACGACACAGCCTCTCTGCTACTTGTGGACCAGCCGGGATCCCCAACCGGTTTGCGCCGAATACCAGCTGTCCTGTGGCTCTGACTACTACGGGGCGGTGCTCCCGACTCCGACAACCGTGCCGAACCCGGAGCCGCAGCCCTGTTCGAAGTTTGAGCCGCACGGCGCGTGCGACTAACACGGATGCGCGTGGGCCGCGGACTGATCGCTGCCGCCGTTGCGAGCTTGGTCGCTTGCGGCGGCGGCGGTGCCGGGCCACCGAAGATGAACGACTTCAACGCGTACGAGCTCGATCAGTCCGTTTGGGAATTCGAACACCCCATGTTGTTCGTGATGCCGGTACCCGTGTTCAGCATGCCCGTCCGAATCACTCGGGTGGAACTGCAGGCAGTGAACAGCACGGGTACGTTCGACCCGCCGGCGGCGTATCTGCTGGTCTTCCCTCCCGGGCAGTATTACCAAGGGACGAAGCTCACCTATGAGTTGACACCATCCAACATCGCCGGCGCCGGGAGAGAGCCTCTCGGGAAACGCCGCGTATCCACCGCCGACAACTCGCTCAGTCTGGTGATCCCGGTCAATATCCACCTTCGCGGCTGTCACGAGGCGCAGGTCGTGCTCGACGTGAAGGATGCGGACGGCCACACCTATCGGCTGCGAACTCGTTGGTTTGTCGGTGTGGACACTGGAGTTAGCAAGAAGAAGGATCTCAATGCCTGTGCGGGCCCTGCTCCAGCCCCCACCCCGACATCGACGGCCGCGTAGCCAAGCGCGGCCACCGGCAGGAACCAAGGCGCCGACGGCGAAGCAGTCTCGTTAACCAGTCGGGAGGGTGGGCATGCGGCGAGTCGGAATGTGGTTCGCAGTGATCGCTGCTGCATCAGCCATCCCGCTGGCGTCCACGGCGAGTACTCCACGCCCGGCGGCGCTCGGTAGCTGCACCAACCTGCTGTTCTCGCCCGCATTCTCGACCGACGGCTCGGCGTACTGCGTCGGCCTCGACGGCGGAGGCAAGGGCAGCACGCTGCGGCTCTACGTCACTCGCGACCACGGGCGTTCGTGGACCACGACCGTGCCCGGTGGTGCCGCCCTCACCAGCACGGGGACCGTCGACGACGCGATGATCTCCCCGGACTTTTCCTTCGACAAGCTCATCGTCGTCAAGGCCGACAGCCTCGACGCCTACTACAGTACCGACGCCGGTGCCACGTTCGACCCGTTGCCGCTGGCGTCGGTGCTGGGTGCGGGCCGAATGGCACTGTTGCCCGGGGTGAGCACGCCGATCGATCTCCCCGGCGCGTCGCCACATGCGCTGGTAATGAATGCGATTCCCGGCGCGATGGCCGGCCAGAACAAGAGTTACCTTTTCGATCCGGTTGTTCCTAGCGTTCGACTCGTCGCCGGCACTTCTGAGTTTGACCAGGGCTACTTCCCCTCACCTACCTACGCGAATGATCACGTCCTGTTGGCGGCGGCACACAGCGGAGGTTCCCCAGCGGCGGACCACGCCGACTTCTTCAGTTGCGACCTCACGATGACGTGCACGACGAAGCTGGGCTCCTTGCCGGCCGGCTATTCGTGGGTCGACCAGGTCCGATTCGCGGCCGACTATGCACACAGTCAGACGCTGATCGTGTCTGCGGCGACCGCGAGCAACAGGTACAACGTGTTCGTCTCGGTCGACGGGGGCAAGCATTTCGCGCCAGTGAGCACGCTGAGCCGCGCTCTCGGTGAGTTGTACGGGGCCGGCACCCAGCCGTTTGTCGCGTTGACGGCTGGCCCGGCGGGTAGCCGATTGCTGTACGCCCGGGTAAGTGGCGGCGTCGGCGGTCAGGGTCCTCCGTCCGAGCGGCTGTACACGTCTCGCGACGGCGGTCGCACGTGGCGGCTGACCGCGTTTGGGCGCGCCGTGTTGGCGCCGGGGTCGCGAGGCACGATGCCGTACGGCTACCTCCACAGCGGGCTCTGGCAATCGCCGACTCCCAGCGGCATGCTCACTTACGCAAATGCGCGGCTCTGGATGACCGCCGACTGGTGGCCGCGGGCCTCTTCCACTCCCTTTGTCACGGCGTGGTGCTCCGCCGACGGCGGTCTCCGGTGGAAAGACCCATGTTCCTGACGACTCCTGGTTCTGGCTAGAAGCAACGCGTCGAACGAGGCACGTTCGGCGAATCCGAGGGGGGAAGCATGCTTGGCGCACGATCTCTGTCCAACTGCCGTGGCCTGCTGGTGCGAGCGGCTCTGGCCGCTGTGCTCTGCGCGGTTGGCCTCGGTGGCCTAGGGCCGGCAAGTGCGGCGACCACCGTGGCCAGCGACACGATGGGGCCGCACTGGGCATCCGGGAGCAAGCCCGCTCCGGGGCACCAATTTGATTGCAGCTACACCAACTCTGCTTGGTCGAGCAATGGTTGCACCGTGAGCATCTGGACCGTGAGTACGGGTCAGAACTGCTACTACGAGACGGTCGGAGACCCTGCGGATAGCGTGACCGGCAGCGTGCTTTACACGAACACGGCGTGCATGGTGCAACTGAACGGCACGGCGAAGGGGACCACCAACGCGTTGGGAGTTTGCGGATACACGATGAATCTCACGGCTTCATGGGCCAGTGGTGTGCGAAGTGAGGTGTTCTCGGGTAGCGGCGTCCCTGTGGCGGCAACTATGTCAGGCGGTACTAACGGTCTCTATCGGTTGCATGTCCATTCGACGCCGACCGGAACGGTCACAAGCGGACAGCATCAAGTGACCCTTCTCGATGACTTCAACGTTCAGATGCCCGTGTCGGGCTGCCCGCATTCGATACAGGTCGGCTTCAAGGGCAATACTCGCGACAAGGTACCCGACGCTGTCCCAACTACGCCGTCGGCGGGGTTCTTCGAGGACACCATCGTCGCTTGATGCAGCGGTCGAAGCGTGTTGGCGAGCGCTTCTAGTGGACGTTTCTGACTGACCAAATACATCCGGCGGAGCACCCGTCGATCTCCTGGGGGGAAGAATGGCTCGATCAGTATGCGGCCGCGGCAGGCTTATTCGAGTGGTCATGTGTCTGGTGATGTGCGCAATGGGTGTGGCCGACTTAGCGCCAGCAAACGCGGCAAACGTCTTGGCGACCGACATAATGGGACCACACTGGGCATCCGGCGCCAGCCCGGCGCCCGGGCATCAGTTCGACTGCACCTACACGAATTCGAATTGGTCGAACAACGGTTGCACTGTCAGCATCTGGACCGTTAGCACCGGTCAGAACTGCTACTACGAAAACTTCGTCGATCCGAGCGTTACCGGGAGCTTGCTGTACACCAATACCGCGTGCGTTGTGCAATTCAACGGCACCGCTACGGGTGTGTTGGCTCCGGGCGGCACGCACTGCTCGTACAGCCTCAATCTCAAGGCCTCGTGGGCAAGTGGCGTCCGAAGCGAGGTGTTCTCCGGAAGCGGCTTCCCGTTGTCGGCGTCCATGGAGGGGGGGCCCGGTGGCATCTATCGCATGCAGGCCTACACCACGCCTTCCACTCCCACCCCCACGGTGTCAGGACAACATCAACTGACTGTGTTCGACGACTTCAGTGTCAAGATGCCCACGATGGGTTGCCCTCGATCGACGCAGACCGGCTTCAAGGGCAACGTGCGTGACATCGCGCCGGATACTGCGCCGGGCGACTACTCGGTCGGCTTTTTCGCAGACAACGTGGTGCTCTGACCAGCGGCAGCTACGAATGCGCGCGTTAACCCGGCTGGCGGCCGACGAAGGCGATGAAGCGGTCCAGCGCCGGCGCATCAGCTGGCACCGGCACGATCTCGCCGAAGCCCTTGCCTTCGCCGCGAAACTCGGGCTTCAACGTCTGCTGCGACCGGCGCAGTGTCTCCTCGGCTTCGTCGTCGGAGTACGGCACCGGCAGGCCCGCACCGCGAGCGAGATCCCAGCCGTGCGTCAGATACTCGATCGCTGTCATCGTCACCAACATCGACGCCGGCATCTCGCGGCCCGGGCTGAGTTGCACGGTCCGGTCCACGCCGAGCGATGACCACGCCGCGATCATCCGATCGGAGGCCGACCGGAACCGCCCCGCCGAATCCGGCCCGCCGTCACAAGCGTTCGGATCCTGATCCGGCACCTCGCCTTCCGCTGCGGTCGCGAACACCTCGGACCAGCCGACGATGTGACCGAGCAGCGTCCGCACGTCGTAGTCGGGGCACGGCGTCGGCCGGTCCCAAGCAGCGGCCGGCACCGCGTCCACCAGGTCGGCCGTCTTCGTCAGTACGCTGCGAAGCAAGGTGATGTCGTCCACGGCCGCGACCCTAACGGCGGCACTCGTCGTCGCGACCGTCGGCTGTTCGGACACCTCCGCACGCACACCGCCGCACGTCAGCATTCGGGAAACGCTCGGCCCGCATGAGGTCGCGCTCCCGTCCGACACACACACGTCCGGGCACTTCGCCGTACGGCTCCTGCTCGGCCGCTGCGGCATCACGTTCCTCACCGGGACACACGCCGAGTTCGAGCCGAAGAACCCGCTCTGCCGGATCCGCGAGCGAGTCGAGTCGACCGACGCGGCGTACCACGACTTCAGTACGTCGAAGCAGCGCCTCGTCTCGGCCGACGGTACGGCGGTCGCGCCGAGCATCGACGCCATGCAGATCAAACGACAGCCCGACGCCGTCACCGTCGGCGGCCACGACGTCGTCGAGATCGACGTCTACTTCGAGGTCCCGCCGGCCCAACAACCGCGAGTGCTTCGCTTCTACGGCGACACCGACACCGGCAAGTCGGTGGCCCCGCCGGGACCGCCGTCGATCGACCTGCCGCTCGGCTCGCTGGCGAACAACTAGCGAGAAGACGTCACCGGCCGCGCCGCTGGCGTCGTAGCTCGCGCGCATGCGCATGCACCGCCGGCACGAACCACGCGGGTAGCTGCCCGCTCGCACGCACCGTCGCCAGTTCGTCCGCCGTCAGCCGCTCGCCGACTTCGTCGCAGGCGAGCACCAGCGACCGCATGTTCTCGCCGCGCCCTTCGGTGGTCATGTCCCGGCCGGCGATACCCCGCGAGCCGCCGCCGCGAGTCGTGTTCGGCGCACCGCGCTCGAAGACGCTCATCAGTAATCCGAGCCGCGACTGCGAGAGCACGAGCAACGCCGGCTTCGCGGCGAGGAAGATCAACCGGTGGTCGGCGAGGCCGTGACCCGGCGGCCATGCCGCCGGCGGCCATGCCGCCGGCGGCTTCACGAGCTTCCGGCACGCGCGCCGTACCTGGCTGGGCAGCGGCGCCGGACTATTAACGCTCACCGAGGCATTGTGGCGCCCAAGCGGGCTTGATCAGGGCGAAACCGGACGATCGATGACACCCGAATGGCGCTCAATTTCGCGGTTACCATTGCCGACAGTACGAAGAGCAAATCAGGACAAATGCTGATTCATTAGGCACGGAGGCAAGTCGTGAGCAAGACCGTTCGCCGCGCGACACTGGTACTCGCGCTGACACCGTTGTTGTCGTTGCCCGCCACCGCCGCGTTCGCCGGCGTGACCATCCCGGCCCCGACCGCACCGACGACCACGACGACGACCTCGACGCCTGCTCCCGGCGCAACCGCGTCCGCCAGCGCGGCGCAGGTCACCGGCATCATCACCGTCGGCGGTACCAGCACCAGCGCGAACGGCGGCGGCGGCAGTGCCAGCGCCGACTCGCTCGACATCCTCGGCACCCGCGTCGCCGGCGGCAGCACGAGCGACCCGTCGAAGCCGTCGAAGGGTCAGCTCATCGGCACCGGCACCACGCCGGTCGGCGACGCCGAGGTCGCGCCGTGGGCCGCGAGCGTGACCCACAGCGGCAGCAACTCCTCCGCCGACGCCGACGCCGCGCTCGCACACGCGGGCCTCGCCGGCCTGCTCGAGGTCTGGGTGCTGCACTCGCACTCGCACTCCGACTACAGCACGGACCAGTCGTCCGGCTCGTCCAGCAGCGACGGCGCGGAGGTCAAGGGCCCGAACGGCATCGACATCAAGGTGCTGCACGCCGAGGCCAGCAGCGGCCACACCGGCAAGTCCGACCTGCTCGTCGTCAACGGCACCGAGATCGGCTCCAGCGACCAGGCCAACGGCAGCTGCAAGCTCGACCTGGAGCCCCTGCTCAACCTGTTGTGCCTCCAGGCCAGCGGTGGGCCGGGCAAGGACGGTTTGACGTC
>Ga0157371_10004388_pt1 | contig 12332 bp, 13 predicted proteins | sample C45metaG_FD_113462 | JGI IMG/M metagenome (GOLD analysis project Ga0157371, IMG submission 113462) | Corn rhizosphere microbial communities from Kellogg Biological Station, Michigan, USA - C4-5 metaG | ecosystem: Host-associated > Plants > Roots > Rhizosphere > Soil | place: USA: Michigan... | reverse complement strand
AACCGAGCAACGTACCTATCGTGTAACGCTATGTGACGGTCCCGTACTGTTGACCGAACATGACAAAGCAAAATGGGTATGTCCTGTTGAACTGAACGATATCAGGATGTCAGAAGAGACCAGGGAAGTTATAAAAAATGCGCTATGTGACGATTAGGAGCTGGGATGAAGAGGTCAGGGCAAGTGGTTGTCTCGACCGACCTGCAGTCGTCCGTGCCGGAGAACTCTATAGCTATGGTGATCTACTCGATCGCGTGGAAAGTAGAAGTAGAGAGCTACGGAATCTGGGACTGCGAGAAGGCTCAGTAGTTGCGTTGACGTTAGAGCGTCCGATCGACGTGTACGCGACCTACCTTGCAGTTCTAAGTAGCAAGGCCATTGACTGCCCAATACCAAAAAGTATGCCCGCAGAGAGGCGTAGGATCATACTTGAGGAGTTGGGAGCAGATTTTATTGCGTGTCCCGGGAGAATTAGCCGTGTTGGTAATGATCGCGCAAACTCTCAGCCGCACTGGACTCGGCAGTATCCTGAGTCTTCTGTAGGGGGGTACGTTATTTTTACTTCAGGGTCTACTGGTCGCCCCAAAGGAGTTTTTATCCCTACAAGCGCCCTTGAGGTTTTCCTTAAGGAGGTGAGAGGGACAATTTCACCGCATCCGGGAGATCGTTGGCTGCAGCATATCGATATAGGATTTGATCTTTCGATAGTGGAAATATTTACTGCTCTAACGACCTTTGGTGCATTGGTGCCAGTTCGAGGGTATGCGGAGAAGACGAGGTGGACGAATATCGTAGAAAGTTTTGCCGTTAACCACATCGCCATCGTTCCGAGTCAATTGTCCTGTCTTGCTCAGTCTAGATGTTCTGGGGAATTGTCGGAAGTTAAATCGCTTATGTTCTGCGGCGAACCTCTGTATGGGCATCATGTGCAGAGTGCCGCACGACTAATGCCGAATGCCAGCCTATTCAATTGTTATGGGCCTACCGAGGCTACAGTATGGGTTGCTGCTTCTCAGTTAGATCGGCACCAATGGGTCAATGAGCCTGGGCATAAGCCGGTCCCGGTGAGTGGATTTTACCGTAGCACTGTTGTAATTCTTGAGCCGGCCAAGGATGATCTTGTTCATTTGAAACTTAGCGGTCCCCAGCTGGCTGCGGGATACCTTCATCCTTCGAAAGATAGCAATTTTTCTATCACTGAGCACGCTGAAAAAATCTATGCGACCGGAGATATGTTCCATCGGTACGGTAGTTCTCTTGAGTTTGCTTGTCGGCATGACAGGCAAGTAAAGATCAATGGTGTAAGGATCGAACTCGGCGAAGTGGATGCAGTTATTTCAACTTATTATGGTGTGCCTGCGTCTTGTTGTGTTCATGATGGCAGGGTCATTGCGTGGGTGGAATTGGCATTAAGTGATGCTAGAGCCGTATATGACTCTCATGTGAAAGTGTATGTAGGGCGGTTTTTGCGAAATGCAGAAGTTCCCTCGGACGTATACTTCTTGTCTTTGTTGCCCAGGTTGCCGAGTGGCAAGATAGACATTAATGCGTTGTTTTCCAGCATGGAAAATTAAAGGGAATTTGGCGTGGGGGTGGTTCGATGGATAATCCTCTGTTCTCGATTGTTGTGCCTACTCATAACCGAGCCAATGCGGTAAAGGACGCTGTGGAGAGTGCGCTTGCACAAACCATGAGTATGTTTGAGGTTATAGTCGTTGACGATGGCTCCAGTGTATTGCCAACGTTTAATGATGATCCCAGGGTTCGACTAGTACGCCTTCCGCGAAACTTTGGAGCAGGCCATGCGCGAAATGTGGGGGTGTCTCTTTCGCGTGGGAGCTACATAACATTCCTTGATGACGATGACTTTCTTGACCCGAATTTTTTAAGGTCCGTACAAGAATTGATCGAGTCTCAAGGGGCTGTTTCTCCTCTCGTGTGGTCAAGTATAAAGTTTGTGAGCGACGTCGAACTCGAGAAGGTCGTTGATGTGCGTGACTATTTTGATCGAGGTGATGACTATGTATCTGCGGTTACCGATGCACTTTCCATTGGCGTTGGTTTTGGGCTTACCGTCTCTAGAAGAGTGTTGAATCAAATCGGTGGCTTTGATACGAGCTTTCGCTATGTGGATGACACGGAACTCATCATTCGGTTGTTGTGTGCAGGTCTTCAGCCACACCTTTGTCGAAGCGATACGTTGTGGTGCGCCGCTTGAGCGGCCCACATTTAACAAGCTCGGAAAATGACTGTGCCAGGTCTAGAGAAATTGGCCGCCTCTTGGCGAAGCACCGAGTATTCCTAGCACGGCATCCGTTCGCAGCCGCGCAGCTTGAATCCTATATGCGCCATCTAGGTGGAACAGTCGATGCTCGGTAGCAGATTGCTGTCGCTGAGCTGCATAGAAGGCCTTGCAGTTGGGGTCTATATCTATGCGCTTCCCCTGCATCTTCTCGGGAGATTTGAACCCGCTGAGGCCATATCATTACTGGGATTGGCTGCGGCGATATGGGGGGTAAGCCGCCTTCTCATCGCTCCCGTACTGTTTAGCAAGTTGGCCGGCTCTCGATCTGACTACGTTTACAAGCTAGGGATCTTGCTACTCGCTGCGGAGATATGTGTAGTGTCTGTCAGCACCGATTTGTGGGGGCTGTATATCGGGAGTGCTGTTGGTGGTGCAGGTGGTTTCACTCAGGCGATCTTGTCCGCCGACGCTAATCATGGCGGCAAGCATCGTCTCTCTAAAGGAATGGTGGATATCAGCTTGGGGACCACGTTGGGCTGTTTGGTTGCGGGGGCATTCACGGCGCTCTGGCAGGGGCTGTATTACACCCCGACTCCATTAGTCATACCACTTGCCATAGCTCTATTTTGTTTTCTCTATGCGGGCACGCATTGCTGGTCGCCGATTGGGGTTAGGCGCCCCCTCAGTATGGCGGAGTTGTTGCGTGTTTTGGCGTCATTGAAAATTCGTCCGTTGTGGGTTCTGCTTTGCGTCCAAGCTATCTGGTCATCGCAGGCAACTGTACTGCTGATTGGGGTTTGGTCTATATCTACAGCACGAGCAACACTCATTATGGCTCTGTCCGGGGTAGTCAGTACTATCGTACTGCTTCTCTCAAAAGTATCAATAAGCGTTCGGCGACCATTTGTGATATCTGCTGTTATGGGCGCTGTAGCAGTTTTGGGTTTTTTCATTTCCCCGGCACTTCCTAGTTGGCTCGGACCCTACATGATGATGCTGTCGGTTTGCATGTTGTCCGCTGTGCCACCAGTTCTTACCGCGCGGTTGCTGGGATCCACGTTTGGCAATATCGGGGCGGTGAGTTTGGCGGTGATCTCGCCCAGTGCCAGTTTTTTAGGTGGAATATTAATTTGGATACTGACTTCATTCACCGCAGCTGTCTTTGTGCCTTGGGTAGTCAGCGTTGCCTGTGTTGTCCTGCTGATTATTTGTAGCTTAATATTGTACCTTGATGTGAGGTCGGGAGGGAGCAGTGAATAGTCTGCCGAACCGAAGTAATTTTCTGGGCCGTCGCGGTCCTTATGTTGCTGACTGGAACATCTATTCATCGATGTTTTGTATTCATAGCAAAGCCAGTATTCAAATGTTGGAGGGTAGAGTAAGAAGCCTGCTTTCGTGGGCGCCTACGCTACTACAGACATATACCGTTGACGAGGTCGGAGTGCCAAGGGTTTCCCGGCGGTATTCAGTAACTGAGGTGTTATTCGTTGGTCGGCCGAGCGGCATGCCAACTATCGCGGATCTTGGATTGGTTAGTCCGAAATCTTCCGACCAATGTACCTCCACTCCAACCTGTTTCTATCTGGCCAAGTTGCAGCCGGACTTAGCTTTCCTCTGTTATCGGATAAGCCATTTACTTGCCGATGCAGTAAGTATGCGCATAGTGTCTGACTATTTGTCCGCGGACTGGTGTCCAACTGTGTCGAGTAATGATGATCTGCTTGCGATCTATGTCAATGCGAAGATTGCCAGTATCAATAACTCGCTGACAGATTTTAGAATTTCCGAATGGGATGGTTTTGAGAATATGTACTTGAATGGCGCCGGTGATTTTCTGGGGTACGAGAGTCAATCCAGGTCGATTCGTCGTGCAGCCTGCCTACCGGCTGTCGAATCTGCGGCAGCCACTGTTGTACGTATTGGAATGGCTATAGGTCAGATTACTCGTAGCGGTACGGCGTATCTTGCGTTGAACTGTCACGGACGTGAATGGATTAAAAAGGGGTTGGATACGACGACGATCATTGGGTGGTTGAATGAGCATCGGCCGCTATTTTTTGATCGTAGGACTCTGTGTGAGAGTGACGAATCTGCGGTTCATACGGTCAATAGAACTGTCAATAACGGAGCGGCGCTAAGTTCAATTTGGGTTGACTCGTCTCCTTTAGAATTTCCCCTGTTTGGTCTTAACTTAATAAAAGTCGGGACTTCACCGTACAATTCAAGGTGGCCTGTTGTTGAAATAGCGCCGCGTACAAGCCTCGATTCCCCTGGTGCGAAAAGGGTAGTGGCGTTCGGTATTGGTTGCTTGGTTGACGGTAAGAGGGTGTCGCTGTCCGTGGACTATTGCTCTATTAATGCTAGTTCAAGGAAGATTGCGTCGGATCTTATTGTTGCATTGTGTAAGCAGTTCGTTCCTTGCTGACTAATGGTGGTGACAGTGATGAGTATGAGTATGGATCAGGCTTTAGTTGGCGCATTGAGGGAGTTGTTCGGTGAGAGATCCTCAGTCGATAGCTATTTTCCAATCGAGTCGCTTGATGCTGTCAGGCTGCTGATTTATCTAGAGGACTCGATCAATCTTGATGTTGAGAAGCTAAGCCCGTCAACGGCAGATTTTGTATCAATAGAGTCGCTTTGTGACCTGGTAAGGAGGGGGCAGTGATGAATCCTATATTGAGTATTAATGAAACTAAGTGCTTGCAGGTTCTGCTGGCTCTGACGGCGCCAGAACGCTCACCTCTGCACTGTGGGGGGGGATCAATTGTTGATGTTATTAAGGAGTTTGATGGCTGGGATTATTTGTTAGGTCTTCTGATAAGGCACAAAGTTGCCGGTGTGGCTTTCTCGCGTCTTGTGGAATTACAGATGTGTGATTGCGTTCCGTATCGGTTTTTTGTCACGCTGAAATCAATCCACTCATTTTGGACTCATAGAACTGAGTATATGCTCGGCGAGGCAGTAAGAGTAATTGATGCACTGAACTCCCATGGGGTGTTGGCGGTTCCGTTAAAGGGCACGGTACTGGCGGAGGTTGTTTATAGGGACTACGGGTGTCGATTTCTTAATGATATAGATGTATTGGTTCGATCCGTTGATAGAAAAGCAGTACTGAACATCCTTCATTCCGAGGGGTTTCTGGAGGGTAATTATTCTCGTGATAAGCATCTGGTAGAGCCGCTGTCGAGAAGTGATCAGGTTTTATGGGGGCTGAAGATGTTTAATATGCCTCCACTTATTTATATGTCAGATAATTTGTATGAGCCAAGTCTTCATGTTGATGTGGCGTTTGGAGTTTCGTACAAGGCGAGCGAGTCAGCCGTTGACTTGATGCTTTCAAGATCCTATGACTACGGTGTGTTTAAGTCATTACACCCAGAGGATTTCTTTCTTCACATATGTAGTCATCTTCATAAAGAAGCTACGAACGAGGCGTGGGGCGCAGTCGGGCAGTCCGAGAACTTGATTAAGTACATTGATGCTCTTAATTTTTACTGTGCGTTTGACGAGAGCCTGCAAGGGGGGCGACTGACTGAGCGCGCACTTGAACTAGGGCTAGTCGTTCCATTGAGTCATACGGTATATGCCTTGGAGTTGTTGTATGTTAATTCCATAGTTTCCTCTGTTCGTGAAAGTCTGGTCGAAAGGAAATTGTCTGTCGAGTTCGATGCGAACATTTATCGCCAAGGAGACTCTCCGGTGTCAAGAAACGTAACGCCTCTGATAAGGCAGTTGGTTTCCCTGTAGGCGAAACGTATGCGTCTACATCAGTCAGTGCGATAATCGTCAATGTCGGTACTTCATTGCGTATACGGCTGATGTACAGGTCGATGAGATGCCTGCGCCGCAGTGGCGTGTTCGGTATGTGCCAGCACACATCTATTTGAAAACTACGAATCCATAGTGTTACCAGGTGGGCTTGCTGTTTATGGCTGATCCCTAGCGACATGCAGTAATTGAGTTCACCCTTGCTTTGGCTGTAACGTCTAAATGTTTAGTTTCGATGTTTGGGTAAAGGATGCTGCCTGATTGGAATTTGTCGTTAGCTTATGCGCTTAGTGGGAGCGGAAATGAGCCAGAAGCTGTCGGAGGGCTCTGTGAGTCTGTATTTGGAATTGCTGCGTGCGGAATCCGGAATCTCTTCTGAAGTTCTTGAGAGGGTTCGACGTCGGCCTGATGAGTTTCTTGCATATCACCCGCGGGTGCGATTTCCAGGTCGTGTGGTTAGGGATTTTAACTCAGGATCACCTATCAGTGAGGCTATGACCGGGCGACAATGGCTATTGTCAGTCGGTATTGAGGAGGTGCCTGAGTCATTACTTCCAAATGAATGGGAGAGGTACGCCGTGAAGGTTGTAAATGCATTAGGATTTCGAGGGGTGCAATTTGGTGAGTCGGCAATGACCGCTTTGGGGCTATATGTACCCGTTGTGGTCAATGTCAATGGTGTAAGAGTTCCGCGGTATTACGATTATGTGTTTTCAGACTCCGTCTGGGCCGGTGGGGTAGTGGAGCGTCTATGCAGGGATGAGCATGGCACACCTAAATTCATGTGTACTGATGTGAATCGTTGGGATGGTGAATGGACTGGCAGAATTGGCGTATTTCATCTGTCTGATCTTTGCGACGTGAGTAAGCATCTCGCTGTGGCGTGCGCGTTGTGGGCGTTCAATGTTAGGCGTACGTTTGAATATTTAAGAGTTCGTTCTTCTACGTGCCTTCTTGAGAGTCTAGAGGAACCTTGCAATGTGCTTGGCAGGCGGGTCGGATTCCATGTTTCACTACCTGGATTGGTCGCCGGAATGCACTTGGTTGGTCCTAATCGAATGATGAGGTTCTTGCGTGGCGGCGATAGCCCAAGTGATGAATACGGCACCGATGTTATTTTATACCTCAAGAAGTTTAGTACCTATGGGCTGCCGGAGTTGTTTTATTCGATGCTAGATGACCCCTCATTGGCACAGTAGGTGGAATACCACTCCATTGCTGTTGGGCTGATGGGCTGATGCGTTAACGCATTGGCGCGGAGAAGGCGAATAACCCGATTACCCAGCGAAGTTTCGACTGGTTTGTGTTGCCGAGAACGTTGCTGGAAGAGCGGGAGGGGAAAGCGACGACAGGCAAGCTTACGCAACGCTGATAGGTAACGACTTACTCGTCCGTAAAGGCGAGCTTGGCGGTGCCGCGCGTGATCAAAATGCCCACGGCAACCACCGCGATTCCGGCGTAGGTGGTCCACTGAATCACCTCACCAAACATCCATGCCGCCCAGATCAAGGTCACCGGCGGCTCCAGGTACACCAGTGCCGCCGCGCGGGTCGCTGACATCCCTTTCAGCAGGCTCCACAGGCTGAGGTAGGCGATGAACGTGGAGAATACCGTCAGCCAGATGACGGCCACCCAAACCTGCGGGCTGCTCGGTACCTCGATCAAACCCAGTGGCAGGCCTGTGCCCGTTAGCAGGATCAGTGTCGCTACCGATTGCAAATACAGCGGCATGAGTAACCCATCTCTGCTGTGATCGGTGGCCAGCAAGGCTTGCCGTCGTTGGTACAGCGTGGCGATGGACAGGGTGATCGCGGCGATCAGCGGCAGGGCGTACAGCCCGAGGCTGAGACGCTGGGTGGAGAGGCTGTATTCGCCAGCAATCACCACACTGACCCCGGCGAACCCGACCCCCAGTCCCAGCCATTCCTGCACGCCGCTGCGTTCATGCTGGCCGCGACTGTTGATGGCCGCCGTGATCAAGGGCTGCAAGGCACAGATGATCGCGGCGATCCCGGCTGGCAGACCGCCGCGAATGGCAATGTACACGCTGACCAGATAGGCAAACTGAGCCAGAAAACCGATGACTGCGTTGTAGCGCACCTGCGCCCAGGTCAGCGCCCGTAGCCGGTGCAGCACCCACGGTAGCAGGCAAAGGCAAACCAGCAGAAAACGCCAGAACAGCAGGTTGATTGCCCCTGCGTCCTCGGTGCCAAGGCGCGCACCGATAAAACCGGAGCTCCATGACAGCACGAACACCCCCTGCAGCAGGAGCAGGTACAGCGGATGCGCTAACACGCGGGCGCCGTGGCCCGACCTAACTCTTCAAAGGTAATCGGCTCGATACCGAGCGCCGCGTACTGGCGTGCAGCGTTTCGGCGCAGGCTCCATTGCAGGTGCAGCCAGTTGGGCAGCGTCGCGGGAATGCCGTCGTCGGAGGCCAGGTGCCAAAAGCGGTTGGCGTCCTCGGTGGTGTAGGGGCAGTGGAAGGACAGCACCAGTGACAGCCGACGCCCCGATTTTACCGGTCGCACGCCGTGGAACAGGTGGCTGCCATAGATAAACAACGCATCGCCAGGTTCGGCCAATGCGGCAGTTTCGAAAGTGCGATGGTCCAAGGCATCGAAGGTGTCGATGGTGCGGTTGTGGAACACAAATTCGCCACCGATGAAGTCGGATGGATCGGATAGCAGGATGTTCAGCACGTAGTGGGTGCCGTCGGTGTGCCACATGCCGAGCTGTTCCCGTGGCTGTTCGGCTGACTTGGGGTAGAAATAGTTGACCTGCGCGCGGGCGTTGAGCAGGGGGTAGGGCACCAGCGGCACTCCGGCAATGCGCGAGATTGCCAGCAGGAATGCGCGGCTGCGCATCATGTCGTGGAGGAACGGCGACAGTGCGGTGACCCCGCGTGTGCGGCGCGAAATGATCCAGTCGCTGTCGCCTGCGCAGTGTTCAAGATCGGCGGCGATGCGTTGCAACGCTGCTACTGCGTCGTGGGTGAACAGGCCATGCACGGCGCTCAGGCCGGTAATGCTTTGCACCGCGATATTGGCGTGGGGGCTGCGCGTGTAGCCCAGCTCGGCCAAGGTACGACTGTCGCTGATCAATGGCCCGGTCGGTGACAGCAGGCTGTCCTGCCACTGCAGGTGCTCAAGCGGTGGGGCGGGCAATTTGCGCGTGCGCTGCAAGGTCGACTTCAACGCCAGTTTCAGGCGACCCAGCCCGCGTTCAAAGAGGGGATGCGTATTTGTGCGATCCATGGTTGTTCGCTCCGCAGTGAGGTGGCAGGTACTGGGCGATCTAGTAACGCACCGAGCCATCGCCGCTGACCAGTTCATCCAGCACGGTGCAGTTGCCATGCAGTGAGCGCATGCGGCGAAATTGTTCGGGCGTGTATTTGATGCAGCTATTGGTCAGCAGGTAGCCGTGGTGGTCCAGGTGCTGCACGGGTTGCAAGGTGACGGCGACATGCAACAGGTCATCGGGGACTTTCAGCCGCAGCAGGGTGGTTTCGTGCTCGCCGATGGGAAGAAAACCCTGCTGACGCGCAATCAGTTGCGAGAAACTGTGCATATGCGGGTTGGCGTAGAAGGCATGGATGCACGACTCCGGGCCTTCGTCGTAGACCTGCATCTCCGAGATGATGTAGGTCGCGTCGCCGGCGAGGGTTCGAATCAGGCGTCCGGTAGCGGCGGGGGTTTCGTTGCCTTCCTGGAAGCCGAGCATGGTGATCAGGGTCAGGTCTTGATCATGACGCAGTTGTTCGTGGGATACGGTGCGATAGTCAGCGGCAAGATAATGAACGCTGCCGCGCTCGGCGACGATGGGCGTGACCGCATCGCGCATGATGCTTTCGGACGTGGCATTGATGTCGATGGCCGTGTAGCGCAGGTTGTTGGCGGCCCGGGCAATCTGCGTCAGTAGAGGCACGGTCTTGATCGGCTCCGGCCCCAGTTCGACGTAGTGTTCCCGTTGACCTTGGCTCAGCCTGGCGAGTCGGTCGGCCAGTTGGGTGAGGAGGCTATTGAGCGAGCCGTGGCCCTGAGCGTCGGCGCACAGCCCCTCGGTGTTGACGCCTTGCTCGTTGAGGGCGCACATCAGCAGGAAAAGCTGATGGTTGATGCGCTGCTCCTGCTGGGGGGTGTTTGCGGTATGTTTCAAGGTCGAGTACTTGGCGTGGTTCTCGACGCTCCAGAAGACGTGGCCTTGATACGGCGGGGTGTGTGCCAGCGCCTGGATCACAAGGTTGTTCAAGTTCATCCCTGGGACTCCCTTTCTTGGTTTTGTGGGGTGTTCACTCCTGTTGAGCGGCTAAGTGGGGCAGGGGATCTGCCTTGACCGCACCATAGTCAGGGCGGAAAAATCTGTACAGACGAATAAAGTGAATCGGTGATTCAAGGCAACGAAATCAGGTGATCCCATGGGCACAAGCTTCAATGTCGAGGTGCTGAGAACTTTCCAGGCTGTGGCGCGGCTCGGGCGCTTCAAGGATGCGGCCGAGTACGTGCACCGCAGCCCCTCGGCAGTGACGGCGCAGATCCAGAAATTGGAAGAACAGGTCGGGCAGCAACTGCTCCTGCGCAGCAACCAGTCGGTCACGCTGACTCCGGCGGGGCAGCAACTGTTGAATGAGGCAACGCGTTTTTTGCTGGCGCATGACCGCCTACAAGCGACGCTCTCGCCCCAAAAAATGATTGGCAAGGTGCGGCTGGGCGTGCCCGAGGGGTATGCGGCAAACGTGATGAATGACCTGTTGCCAGCAGTGGCCGCCAGTCAGCCGAATCTTGCGCTGGAAGTGGTGGTTCGTTCCAGCGCGGAACTCATGGCGCTGTTTGCGCGCCAGCAATTGGACCTGAGTGTGGTCGTCAGTCGTGAGGCGTTGGCGCAGGGTGAGAGGCTCGGTGCAACCCAACCGTGCTGGGCATCGGCACCGGGGTTCCGTCACGATCCGCGCGTGCCCTTGCCACTGGCGCTGCCGTTGAAAGGCTGTCCGTACCGAGAGATGGCGCTGGAGGCGTTGAAAACGCAGGGGATCGCACACCGCGTGCTGCTGGAAAGCGCCAATTGGCAGGCGGTGCGGGCGTGCATGGAAAGTGGTTTGGCGGTGGGCATTGTCGAGCGGCTGGACACTGCGCAGACGTCGCTGGTGTCGGTCAAAGGGATGCACCTGCCGCGTCTGCCGCACCATCACGTGTACCTGCTGGCGAATCCCGATCAGCCTGTCGCTTACCCGTTACAGGCGCTGATGGTATCGTTCAGGGGATAGTCGGTGCCCCCTTGAGTTGCTGCACCGTGTGCATGAGCAATTCGGACTGGCGATTCAGGTGCTTGAGCTGGCGCTGATAACGCTGCAAATCGCGGTGTGCCTGTACCAGATGCTCAGGAGTCAGCGGCGTCAGGTGGCGCTCGCCGGTCAGCACATACAGCACATCCACCCCAACAGCAGCAATCGCAGCGAGGTAGTTGGCCTTGGGCGACCGGCTGGGATCCTCGTAGTGCCGCTGGGCATTGGCTTCCACGCCGCCGGCCTCCCCCAAGGCACGCTGGGACAGTGTCAGGCGTAGTCGTTCTTCGCGTAAGCGTGCGCCGATCGTCATCGTGGTACGTCCCTGTGTGCGCCTGCGTGATCCATCCTTGGTGAGCCACATTGGGCAGGCAAAGAGCCTGGAACGTCAATGGTTTTGCCTAGGCCTCGGCGGGCGTGGCCGGTTGAGCCTGGCTGGCCAGCTCTGGCCGAGGGCGTTGCAACGCTTGCAGCAGGCAGCGGGTGGCCACGCGGTCGGTGTCTGACAGGTCGCGGTAGTACTGCAGCACCTGCACCTCATCACGGGTCAGGCGCAGCACGCCCTGCGCACTGCTGCGGGACGCGGGTTTGGCGGATGACTGAACCGTGGTCGACATCACGGGGTTCCTCCTCGGGTGGGTCAGTGGGACAGGCGTTCGCCGGGCAGGTCGCGGCCGAACGCGTCGGTACGGGTGACTACATAGCGCATTTGCCTGCAGCTGGCCTGGGCTTTTTCGCCTGGCGTTGCGTTTTCAGAACGGGCTGTCGGCGACACCGCACAAGCGTCTCAGACGTGACTGACACGCGAGGCCGGTAGGGCGTGCAACGCCTCCGCCGGGAGGGGGGTTGCCAGCGTAAAAGAGTGAGTACATAATTGCGTACATCGAAACCGCTGAAGTTGAAAAAACTCTATCTATTTCAAGGAGATAGAGCGGGGGTCTGAGTCTCGTTTCCCGCTCCAAACACAAAAAAAAGCCACTCTAACGAGTGGCTTTTTTTTGCCTGCAATTTACTGGGTGAGCGCTTCGTCCTCTTTTT
>Ga0157371_10004386_pt1 | contig 12336 bp, 13 predicted proteins | sample C45metaG_FD_113462 | JGI IMG/M metagenome (GOLD analysis project Ga0157371, IMG submission 113462) | Corn rhizosphere microbial communities from Kellogg Biological Station, Michigan, USA - C4-5 metaG | ecosystem: Host-associated > Plants > Roots > Rhizosphere > Soil | place: USA: Michigan... | reverse complement strand
TGTGGGCCTTGATGCCCCGTGAGACTTCATGAAACGTCACTTCTCGATGCTGCGCGAGTTCCATCTGGCGGACTGGTTCACCCTCGCCAACGCTTTCTGCGGCACCGGCGCGGTGTTTGCCGCGATGCGTTTCCTGCAGGATGGCGAGCGCGGCTATCTGCTGTTCGGCATGGCGCTGATCCCGCTGGCTTTCATTTTCGATGCACTGGACGGCCGCATCGCGCGCTGGCGCAAGTCCAGTTCGACGCTGGGCCGCGAGCTGGACTCGCTGTCGGACGTGATTTCCTTCGGTGTCGCACCCGCAGCGCTGGCCTATGCCTGTGGCATGCAGGGCGGCTGGGACTGGCTGGTGCTGAGCTACTTCGTCTGCTGCGGCGTCAGCCGCCTGGCCCGTTACAACGTGACCGCCGAGGCGATGAGCGGTGACGAAGGCAAGGTGAAGTACTTCGAGGGAACGCCGATTCCCACCAGCCTGGCGCTGGTGATTGTGCTGGCGATTGCCGCCGGCACCGATGCCATCGGCCACGACCTGTGGCTGGGCCAGTGGCAGATCGGCCCCTGGCAGCTGCATCCGTTGGTGCTGCTGTTCGCGCTGTCCGGGTCGCTGATGATCAGCAAGACCCTGCGCATTCCCAAGCCATGATCCAGCCCTGCGGAGGAGCGCGATGACCAGCTCGGCCAACGACCCCGGCAGCAGCGATTTCGAGAACCTGGCCCGGCAGTACTTCGGCGCCTGGGGCGATGCCCTGCGCCACGCGGCTGTGCCAGGGACCCCCGCTGGCGACGACCCGGGCAGCTGGAAGCACCTGTTCGACTGGTGGGGCCAACTGCTGCCCGAGACCGGCGCGGCCGCGCCGGAAGAGGCGGTGCGGCGGTTCCGTGAACAGGCTGGCAGCTGGTACGGCACCATGCAGGAAGTGGCTGCACGCTTTGCCGGCCGCGATGCCAGCAGTGCCGAGGTTGCCCAGGCCTGGCGTGAAGCGGTGAAGGGGCAGGGCGACGGCATGCTGCAGTGGATGCTGCAGGGCGCCCGCGGCAGCACCCACGCCGGCGCTGCTCCGCCCGAGTTCACGGCGTGGTTCCAGCAGTTGCAGACGCTGGCCGGTCCTTGGCTGCAGAGCCCGGCGTTCGGGCCCGGCCGCGAGCACCAGGCGCGGTGGCAGGCCCTGCTGCGCGCGCAGGAGGAATACCAGCATCACTCGCAGGCCTATGTCGAGCAGATCAAGCAGGCACTGGAAGAGGCATTCGACCTGTTCGAGCAGCGCCTGGCCGAGCATGAGCAGCCCGGCAGCCAGCTGACCAGCGCACGGGCGATGTTCGACCTGTGGATCGAAGTGGCCGAGGAGGCCTACGCCAAGGTCGCCATGTCTGCTCCGTTCCAGCAGATCTACGCGGCGCTGGGCAATGCGCAGATGCGCCTGCGCGCGGGGCTGCAACGCGAGGTGGAACAGATGAGTGAACGCATCGGCCTGCCGACCCGCACCGAGATGGATGCCGCCCACCGTCGCATCGCCGAGCTCGAGCGCAATCTGCGCCGGCTGCAGGCACAGGTGGCGGTGCTTGCCGGTACCGATGCGGTCGATCCGGTGGCCCAGCCGGCGCCTGCGAGGGTGAAGCCCGTCGCGCGCAAGCCTGCCGCGAAAAAGGCACCAGCAAAGAAGGCCGCCGCGAAGAAGGCGCCAGCCAAGAAGGCCACCTCGCGCACTACCACGCGGAAGTCGTAAGCCATGAAAGGACCGCTGGGCTTCAATGCCGATGACCTGATGCAGGAGACCCTGGCCATGCAGCGCAAGCTGATGGAAGGGTTGAAGCTGTTGCCGCAGGTGGAGGATGTCGACTATGGCGCCACCGCCCGCGAGGAAGTCTGGCGCGATGGCAAGGTGGTGCTGTATCGCTTCGTCGGCGAGAACGCGCCGGTCCGTCGCCCGCCGCTGCTGATCGTGTACGCGCTGGTCAACCGCCCGTACATGGTGGACCTGCAGGCCGATCGCTCACTGGTGCAGAAACTGCTGGCGCTGGGCCAGGACGTGTACGTGCTGGACTGGGGCTATCCGGATCGTTCCGAGCGCTACCAGACGCTTGAGGATTACCTGCTGCGCTACATCGATGGCGCGGTGGATGCGCTGCGCGCGCGCAGCGGTGGCCCGGTCGATATGCTCGGCATCTGCCAGGGCGGCGTGTTCGCGCTGTGCTACGCCGCATTGCGCCGGCAGAAGCTGGGCAACCTGATCACCATGGTCACCCCGGTCGATTTCCAGACCGCCGACAACATGCTGTCGCACTGGGCGCAGCAGGTGGACGTGGATCTGCTGGTGGACACGCTGGGCAACATCCCGGCCGATCTGATGAATGCCAGCTACCTGATGCTCAAGCCGTTCCGCCTGAACGTGCAGAAGTACGTGGGCCTGCTCGACATCCTCGATGACAAGGCGGCGCTGGAAGATTTCCTGCGCATGGAAAAGTGGATCTTCGACTCGCCCGATCTGGCGGGCGAGGCGTTCCGCGAGTTCATCAAGCAGTTCTACCAGGGCAACGGACTGGTCAACGGCACCGTGCATATCGGTGAGGAGGCGGTGGACCTGGCCAAGGTGACCCTGCCCGTGCTCAACATCTACGCCGAACAGGATCACCTGGTGCCGCCGGATGCATCACGTGCGATGCGTGGCCGGCTGGGTACGCAGGACTACACCGAGTCCAGTTTCCGCGGTGGGCATATTGGTATTTACGTGTCCGGGCGCGCGCAGCGCGAAGTGCCGGCGACCATCGACAACTGGCTGAAGGAACGCACGCCATGAAGTATCCCCCCCTGGTCGCAATTGCTCTGGCTCTGGCGCCGGGCCTTGCCGACGCAGCGCCGAGCACCGATGCGCGTCGCGAGATCACGCAGCTGATTGGCAGCCTGGACGGCTCCCATTGCCAGTTCCAGCGTAGCGGCAGCTGGTACGGTCCCGCCGAAGCGCGTTCGCACCTGCAGCGCAAGTACGACTACCTGCTGAAGAAGGACATGGTCGACAGCGCCGAGCAGTTCATCGAGCGTGCGGCCAGCCAGAGCAGCATGAGTGGCAAGGCGTACCGGATCCGCTGCCCCGGCCAGCCCGAACAGACCTCTGCGGCGTGGTTCGGCGCGCGCCTGCAGGCGTTGCGCCAACGCACGCCGTAGACACGGCCGGCGCTACAGTGGCCGCAGCCAGTCAGCCGGGAGACCTCGCCATGAACGCTGTGCCGCGCACCCTGTCGCGCTCGCTGAACGACCGCATGATTGCCGGGGTGATGGGCGGCATCGCCCACCGTTTCGGCTGGAACCCGACCTTGGTACGGGTGCTGTACGTGGTGATCTCGCTGGCGTCGGCCGCCTTCCCGGGCATCCTGGTCTACCTGCTCCTGTGGCTGCTGATTCCCAACGAGGCCGATTGAACGCCGTTGACCGCCCCTGGCCGATCTGGCTGCGCGCGCTGCAGGTGCTGGGCGCGCTGTGGACCGTGCCCAATACCCTGATCGGCCTGCTTGGCGGTTTGGCCGGGTTGCTGGGGGGGGCGAAGATGCGCTGGAGCGGTCGCGACTGCGCGGTGGTGTTCGACCATTGGCCGTGGGGGCCGGGCGGAGCGATCACCCTGGGCAACGTGATCCTGCACACCGGCTACGATCTGGGCATGTGCTGCCGTACCTACGCGCATCAGGCGGGGTGGGGCGTGGAACCGTTGATCCGGCTGGATGACCACGAGCGTGCGCACGTATACCAGTACCTGGTGCTGGGGCCGCTGTACCTGCCGGTGTATCTGTTGTGTGGTGGCGTCAGTGCGCGCAATCCGTTCGAGCGCGCGGCTGATCATTACGCGCGGTTCGGGCATGGCTGGTGGCCGTAGTTTCCAGCCAACGGCGGAGCCCCTCGTGGGTGGTCGCGAAATGCGGTTCATGTGATGGGGCCGGGCGGGGTGGGTTCGCGGGACACGCCGTAAACCCATCCCTGGGGGCTCGATGGCGCCATCCATGGCGCCAACGGTCCCGCGAACCCGCCCCGCCCGGCCCCTGACAGTTTCTCGGCGCGTCCAGCCACGGAGAAGAAAAAGAACAGCAGAAGCGGGTCGCGCGCTGCGCTTGCTCGTGTAGAGCCGAGCCTGCGCTCGGCTTCGCGGACTGGCTTGAACGCAGCCGAGCGTGGGCTCGGCTCTACAAAAAAGCGGCCAGCCAAGCCGCTTTTGCTTTTGATCTTCTTTTTCTTTTCCGTGGGTGGCAGCAGACACCAGAAATCTGTCAGCGGGCGGGTGGGTAGGCATTGCGGGGTGTCCGCGGCATGGATGCCGCGGCCAAGCCCCCAGGGATGGGTTTACGGCGTCCCCGTAATGCCTACCCACCCGGCCAGCCCCAGTAATCCGGCTTTTGCATTCCGCGACCAACCCACCCACCCACGAGGGGCTGCGCCGTTGGCTGAAAACCCTCCATTCGTTAGACGGAAGTTAAAGATCCGTAAGCATTCTGCTGCTATCCCGCAGTCATCTGCATGCAACCGATCGTCATTAGTCTTCGTGACGTTCCAGTCAGCTTGGTCGCGGTAAGCTCTATCCCGATGGGCTCGCAAGTACCGCTCATCGTGTGCAGTACGCAGTAGCAATTTGGAGGAATACATCACATGGCAATCGTTCTTTATGTCGGTGGTAGCAAGGATGGCGAGAAGGGCGTGGTGCCCTATGGCTTCAGCAAATCCCGCGCCGATACCGCGCTGGGGCCGGAGTTCTACACGGAGCGGTTCATGGAACTGCAGGGTGTCGGCAAGGTCCGCTTGATGGCGCTGGAGAGCCTGCGTGACGACATCGTCATGCAGCGTGCCGCTCGCCACTACCGCTGACCTTCGCACTACGCGGCAGGACGCGCCTCACCATCGCGCGTCCGCGCCGGCATCCCAGCCCCGGGGCCAGTCCGAGCCCCCTTTGCCAGGATGCCGGCGTCCAATCCGGACCCGCCGCCTGAACCGCCGTTCTGTCAACGCCTTGTCCCTGCCGCCCGCGCATTGCAAGAATGGGCCTTTCCCGCAATGCGGCCCAGGCCGGAAACAATGCACGACGCCAAGCACGCCCAGCGCCAGCTCGCCCAACAGATCGCCCAGACCATCGCCGTTGAAATCGGTGCCCAGACCGCCCAGGTCAGCGCCGCCGTCGGCCTGCTCGATGAAGGCGCCAGCGTTCCGTTCATCGCCCGCTACCGCAAGGAAGTCACCGGCGGCCTGGACGATACCCAGCTGCGCAACCTGGAAACCCGCCTGACCTACCTGCGCGAACTGGAAGACCGCCGTGCGGCGGTGCTGGCCAGCATCGGCGAACAGGGCAAGCTCAGCGATGAGCTGCGCAACGAGATCCTCGCTGCCGACACCAAGAGCCGGCTGGAAGACCTGTACCTGCCGTACAAGCCCAAGCGTCGCACCCGCGCGCAGATCGCCCGCGAAGCCGGGCTGGAGCCGCTGGCCGATGGTCTGCTGGGTGATCCGACCCAGGACCCGCAGGTCGTTGCGGCCACGTTCGTGGATGCCGACAAGGGTGTGGCCGATACCAAGGCCGCGCTGGAAGGTGCCCGCGCGATCCTGATGGAGCGCTGGGGCGAGGACGCCACGCTGGTGGGTGAACTGCGCAGCTGGTTGAGCGAGCAGGGCGTGATCCGTGCCCGCGTTGCCGAGGGCAAGGAAACCGAGGGCGCCAAGTACCGCGATTATTTCGAACATGCCGAGTCACTGGCGAAGATCCCCTCGCACCGGTTGTTGGCGCTGTTCCGCGCGCGTCGCGAGGAGATCCTGTTCCTGGAACTGGACCCGGGCAAAGATGCCGAGGCCGGTCATCAGTACGCCGAAGGGCGCGTGGCGCACAACGCCGGCATCCGCGATGCGGGACGCCCCGGTGATCGCTGGCTGCTGGATGCCTGCCGCCTGACCTGGCGGGCGAAGCTGCACATGCACCTGCTGCTGGACCTGTTCAACCAGGCTCGCGAGAAGGCCGAGGCCGAAGCCATCGCCGTGTTTGGCGACAACCTCAAGGATCTGCTGCTGGCCGCGCCGGCCGGCCCGAAAAGCGTGCTGGGGCTGGACCCGGGCATCCGCACCGGCTGCAAGATCGCCGTGGTCGACGCCACCGGCAAGCTGGTTGCCACCGATACCATCTACCCGCACGAACCCCGTCGGCAGTGGGAGCAGTCGCTGCAGACGATCAAGCAGCTCTGTGCCAAGCACAACGTACAGCTGATCGCGATCGGCAACGGCACCGCCAGCCGCGAGACCGACAAGCTGGCCGGAGAAGCCATCAAGGCGCTGGGTGACAACGCACCGCAGAAAATCGTGGTCAGCGAAGCCGGGGCGTCGGTCTATTCGGCGTCGGAAACGGCGGCCAAGGAGTTCCCGGACCTGGACGTGTCGATCCGTGGCGCGGTGTCGATCGCGCGCCGCCTGCAGGACCCGCTGGCCGAGCTGGTGAAGATCGAGCCGAAGGCGATCGGTGTCGGGCAGTACCAGCACGACGTGGACCAGTACCGCCTGGCGCGTGCGCTGGATGCGCGCGTGGAAGACTGCGTGAATGCTGTGGGCGTGTACGTGAACACTGCTTCGGCGGCGCTGCTGTCGCGCGTGTCGGGCCTGTCGTCGACGGTGGCCGAGAACATCGTGCGCCACCGCGATGACAACGGTCCGTTCAAGCGTCGCAAGGACCTGTTGAAGGTGTCGCGGTTGGGCGAGAAGACGTTCGAGCAATGTGCAGGCTTCCTGCGTATCGCCGATGGTGATGAGCCGCTGGACGCATCGTCGGTGCATCCGGAAGCTTATCCAGTGGTCGAGCGCATCGTGGCCAGCACCGCGCGCCCGATCAAGGCGCTGATCGGCGACGGCAGTTTCCTGCGCGGATTGAAGGCCGAGCAGTTCACCGACGAAACGTTCGGTGTGCCGACCGTGCGCGACATCCTCAAGGAACTGGAAAAGCCCGGCCGTGATCCGCGCCCGGAGTTCAAGGCGGCCCGTTTTGCCGATGGCGTCGAGGACATCAAGGACCTGCGCGAGGGCATGGTGCTGGAAGGTGTGGTCAGCAACGTGGCCGCATTCGGTGCGTTCGTCGATATCGGTGTGCACCAGGACGGCCTGATCCACATTTCGGCGCTGTCCGATACCTACGTGAAAGATCCGCGCGACGTGGTCAAGGCCGGCGACATCGTCAAGGTGAAGGTGCTGGAGGTGGATGTGCCGCGCAAACGCATTGCCCTGACCCGTCGCCTGGACGATACGCCCGGCCAGGCCACCAGCCGCCCGGGCAGTCGTGACGAACGCAGCCAGGGGCAGGCGCCGCGTCGCGATGCGGGCAACCCCGGGCAGGGACGCGGTGGCCAGAGCCGCACCCCGGGCAACGGCGGACGCCCGGCACAGGCTGCGCCGCCCGCCAACAATGCCCTCGCCGAGGCCTTCGCCCGGGCCAAGCGCAGCTGAGTCTGCCGTCCCCCATCCGGCGCGGGCCGGGTGGGGGGCTTGTCGATGTTCCCCGGCAATGCGCACACTTGCGCTGGAAGGGGCGCCTGGGGCCCCGCTGTCGCTGGGGAGGCCATGCCGTCAGCACCATCCGCCTGGTTCCGTGACCGCTGTGGCACCTCGCCACGGCCCGCGGGCAGCTGCGTCTGCAGGGGAGGTGGCTGATGGCCGATCAGGGCAACAGCGGCAACGCACTGCTGGAGCGCCGGTTGCAGGAACTGGCCGAAGAGCGCCGCCGCCTGGCGATGATCATCGAGGGCACCGCGGCCGGCACCTGGGAATGGAACGTCCAGAGCGGACAGATGCGGGTCAACGAACGCTGGGCCGAGATCGTCGGCTACCGGTTGGACGAGCTGGAGCCGATCTGCCAGAAGACCTTCATCGCGCTGGTCCATCCGGATGACCTGGCGCTGTCCGATGCGGCGTTGCAGGACCACTTCGATGGCCGCACCGACCACTATGTCTGCCTGTTGCGGATGCGCCACAGGAACGGCGAGTGGATCTGGATCCACGACCGCGGACGGGTATTCGAATGGGACGGGCAGGGCCGGCCGCTGTGGATGGCCGGTGCCCACGCCGACGTCACCGAGTTGCAGCAGGCGCGTCAGGATGCGGCCGAAATGCGGCAGCGCCTGCAGGCAGTGGTGGATGCATCCGACGAAGTGGCGGTGATCGCCACCGACACCGACGGCACCATCACCCTGTTCAATACGGGTGCGCAGCGGCTGCTCGGCTACACCGCTGCTGAAGTAGTGGGTGGGCGCCGGCTGGACGCCTTCCACGACCCGGTTGAACTGCAGGCGTGGCTGCAACCGTTGGCAACCGCTGATGGCCAGGTTCCGGGTGTGTTCGAGGCACTCAGTACGCGCGCCGATGGCCAGACGTATTCGCGGCAGTGGACGTTGTTGCGCAAGGATGGCCAGCGTCGCCAGGTGCGCCTGTCGATCAGCCGCATGGATGGCGCCGATGGCGAGCGCATCGGCTACGTCGGCATGGCCATCGACATCACCGAAATCCTGCAGGCCCGCGCCGAGGCACGACTTGCCGCGGACAAATTCGCCGGTGCGTTCACCTCGGCGGCACTGGGCATGGCACTGGTGTCGCTGGAAGGTCGCTGGCTGGACGTCAACGATGCGCTGTGCCGCATTCTTGGTTATCCGCGCGAGGAGCTGCTGCAGGTCGATTTCCAGCGGTTGACCCATCCGGCCGATCTGCAGACCGACCTGGCGCTGGTGCAGGATCTGCTGGCGGGGCGGCGCACCCACTATCACCTTGAAAAGCGCTATGTGGGCCGGGACGGCAACACCATCTGGGCACGGCTGTCGGTATCGCGGGTACGCAACGAGCGCGGCGAGCCGCTGCATTTCGTGTCGCAGATCCAGGATGTCAGCGCCCAGCGCAGCAGCGAGCAGCGCCTGTTCGAAAGCGAACAGCGCAGTCGAATCACTCTGGATGCCGTCGCCGACCTGGTGCTCAGCGTTGCACTGGATGGCCGCATCGAATATGCCAACGCCGCTGCGGTGCGTCTGCTTGCCGGCGATGGCGCGCTGTCGCTGGCCGGGCACAACGTGCAGGATGTGTTGGCACTGACCACCGAGTATGCCCCGCAGTCGTTGCTGGACGTAGCGGTGCTGCTTGATCCAGAGGGCAATGCGGTGGACCTGCATGCGGATCTGCTGTTGCAGATAGGAGCGGCGACAGTACCGGTGGACCTGACCCGGGCCTGGCTGCGCGACGATGAGGGCCATGTACGCGGCGCCGTGTGGGTACTGCGCGATGACACGCAACAGCGCGCCCGACAACGTGAGGCGCGGCACTTGGCCGAGATGGATCCGCTGACCGAACTGGGCAACCGCCGCGGCTTCGAAGTGCATCTGCAGCAGGCGATCACCCGCGTCGAGCGGACCGGCCAGGCGGCGTCGTTGATGTATATCGATCTTGACCGGTTCAAGCCAGTCAACGATACCTTTGGCCACCTGGCAGGCGATGCCGTGCTGTGGGCCGTGGCCAGCGTGCTGCGCCATGGTGTCCGCGATTCGGATGTAGTGGCGCGCCTGGGCGGTGACGAATTCGCGGTGATCCTGTCCGGGTGCAGCCCACGGCGAGCCGCGCGCATCGGCGGTGAGTTGCTGCATACCCTGTCCAACCTGTCCATACCTTGGGACCAGCACCATCTGCGGATCGGCGCCAGCATCGGCATCGCGCCGCTTGCTGCCGGGATGAGCGTGGACCAGGCCGTCGCGGCGGCGGATGCCCAGTGCTACCGGGCCAAGGCGATGGGCCGCAACAACGTGCAGGTGCAGGGCGAAACCAGCGAACTTCCCGGCGGCTCGCCCGCGGACGGCAGCGACCTCGGCGACGGTTGATCTCAGCCTGTGAGAGGGGCGCGGCGAATACTGCGCCAACGCCCGCCTTCGCAGGAGAACGAAATGACGTCCTGGAACCTGAGTGCAGTTCGTGCCTATGCGCCAGCCGTTGTCGGCTGGCTCCTGGCTGTCTCCGGCTGGCTCCGTCTGGAGCAGCTGCGCAATGATCAGCAGGCCCGGATGCTGGTCCCCGTGGTGCAGTGGGGCGTAGCGGTGATGCTGCTGGTCACGCTGGGCTGCATCGTTGCTGCCAGCGTGACCATCTGGCGCGCCGGGCGTCGTGATGCGCAGCAACGCCCTTGATCTGCACGCAGCGCTGGGCGGGCGGTGGACGGCTACAGCGCAGCCGGATCCATCAGCAGGAACGTGCCTGGACTGCGCTGGTGCGCATCGATCAGGGGAACCAGGCGGCGGAAGTGCTCGGTTGCGCAATGAGTGTCCAGCGCTGCGCGATCCGGCCACTGCTCAATGAATATGAAGTGGCCGGGATCTTTCTGGTCGACGAACAGGTCGTAGGCGATGCACAGAGGTTCGCTCCGCGTGCAGGCAACCAGCTCGCGGTATAGCGGCAGGACGATTTCGACCGCGTCAGGATGTATGAAATCCTCGGCGATGACCTTGAGCATGCTGGAACTCCCGTGCAGGAAACTCAACATTGTAGGTGCGCGTCGCCACGGCCTCAGCGCAGCACCGCCTCGGCATCTACCAACTGCACGTCGTGCATCATGTTGAGGTAGGCCTCGCAGTAGCCCTTGTGCGAAGCGCCAACGATGGCCAGCAGGCGGGTTCCTGGCCGCTCGCCCAGCACTTCGCGGATGTTGGCGACCATGCGCAGGTTGCGGGTTTCCCAGTAGCCCACATAGTTGCGACCAAAGCCCTGCGGTGAGGGTTCGGCCAGCGCGGCTCCAAAGTCCGCCTGGTAGGCCTGCAGGCCTACGCCGGGGCGGTTGTAGGCGCGATACTGGTCCAGCACGCCATCGACCTTGCCGATGTTGGCATACAGTGGCTTGTCGGCGTCCCGCCGTGCGTTTGCCTGCGGGTTGTCCCAGGCCTTCATGAGCGCTTCGCCCGCCGCCTTCTCATCCTCGGGCGGAGTTGGCGAATCGGCGGTGTGGTCGTCCACTGCCCACAGGCGTTCCAGCCCCAGCCGGGCAGCGAGGGCTGCCGCCAGCAGGTTGGTTTCGTTGCGGCGGGTCAGGCTCTTGTCGAGCATCTCGACCAGTGCGGCATCCAGACCGTCGCCGGTGATGCGGTCCTGCACAGGCAGGCGCAGCCATTGCACCTGCGCCGACCCGCGCTCGCCAGCGGCCAGGAACACTGCGGCCAGGTGCCGACGCTGCGCTGCTGTCGGGTCTGCCGGCCACGTCGACAGCAGGCGTTCCATCTCGACGTTGGCGCTGGGCACGTCGAGGCCGGTGGCGACGTGGGCTGCATCGGTGTCGAAGCAGTAGGTTTCAACGCTTTCGGCATAGCGGCTGGGATTGCGACGCATGAAGTCGCACTGCAGGCCGGACAGGTTCTCGGTGGCGATCGCGTCCGGGCGCCAACGCGCGAGGCGCTGCAGCAGCGGCTCCAGCATGGCCGGCTGGAAGGTGTTCGGCAGTCCTGACAGATGCGCTGTCCCAAGTACCAGTACTTCATTGCGGCGACCGACGGGCGGCCCCTTCAGCTGGTCGGGATGGAAGCTGGGGCGGAAGCCCGCGTCGCTGGCCAATGCGCCGGCACTGTACAGGCTGAGGATGGCGATGGCGCTCAAGCGTCGAAGCATGCTGCCTCCAGGGGAGAATCCAGTCAGTGGGCGCATGCTGCCGGCAGTTCGCCGGCACGGGATGTCCCGATGGTCATTGCAACCTTCTGCGTGCCTGCCGCATCCCCTTTTCGCTGGTGCTGGTCCAGAATGGTGGCAGGAAGACTTCCGGAAGCGCGTCATGGATGAAATCGCCCCCATCATCGCCGCAGGTGCCGTGCTGGGCGCCTTGGCCGGCTGGATCGGGCCGGGCAGATGGCGGTGGCAGCTGTTGCGGCTGGCGCCGTTGCTGCTGGTGCCGTTCGCGTTGTACATCCTGTCTACTCGCAACTGGTTCCTCGGCGGCGGCGGGCCACTGGTGGAGCCCTCCCTGCTGGTCGTCTGCGGCGGTCTGGGCTACCTGCCGGCGGTGCTGGCAACGATGCTGCTGCGCTGGGGGCTGCGGCGCGCTGCCGACCAGGGGCTGGCCCCCTAAAGTACTTGGCCGCCCCGCCGATACCTTCTCTGGAGCCCGCTGCGGGCCCCCGCTGCCGGGCCCGAGGCTGCCTCCGATGGGCGGCCCGTGCCGTGTGCTCCGCCGCTGTTTGATGCCGATCGCAGCTGCCTTACTGTTTCTGCCAGTCGCTCGAGTGACGCCTTCCGGCGTCTGCAGTCCCAGGCAATCGAAGTTGCCGCCGGGCATCCCGCCCGGCGGGTCGCAACCGCTACCCGGACACCGAGGATCAGACGATGCTTAT
>Ga0157371_10004385_pt1 | contig 12336 bp, 10 predicted proteins | sample C45metaG_FD_113462 | JGI IMG/M metagenome (GOLD analysis project Ga0157371, IMG submission 113462) | Corn rhizosphere microbial communities from Kellogg Biological Station, Michigan, USA - C4-5 metaG | ecosystem: Host-associated > Plants > Roots > Rhizosphere > Soil | place: USA: Michigan... | reverse complement strand
GAGAACATCCAGTCGTCGCCCTGCCAGCGGAAGTCGATGGAATCCACGCCGTTTCCAAGCGCCTTTATCTTCTTACCAAGCGCGATGACCTCGTCCCAGGTCTTCGGCGGCTGGTCAGGATCGCCGCCGGCGGCCTTCACCAGATCGGCGTTGTAGTACATGATCGGGTTTGAGGTTGCGAAAGCAAGACCAACCTGTTTGCCATTGACTTGGGCGAGCTTCAGGATCGTGTCCGAGAAGCCTTGATCCGCCATGCTCTGCTTGTCCTTGGCGATCATCGGTCCCATGTCGACAGGAATGTTGCGCTCGTCGGCCATGCGCAGACGATTGAGACCGATGAAGGTCACGTCAGGCATTTCGGCGGTGCCCACCTGGCGCATGATTGTCTGGATGCCCTCTTCATAGGTCGCGGAAGGGTTGGCGAACTGGATCTTGATATCCGGGTTCTCTTCCATGAACTTCTTCGAAATCGTGTCCATCACGTCCTTGAAGAAACCCGGCATAGGGTAGTGGACCGTGATGGTCGTTTCGGCATGGGCCGGTAGAGCCGCCATCATGGAGACGGCGGCGGCAGTGAGTATCTTGGTGAAATGCTTCATGGCATGTCTCCTTGTGTGAGAGGTAACCGGTCAGCCCTTGAGACCGGTCATGGTAATGCCCTCGACGAAGCGCTTTTGGGCGAACAAAAACGCCAGGACGAGAGGAAGGGTGATGATGAGGGTTGCGGCCATAAGCGCGCCGTAGTCGTCGCCTGCCTCTGCTGCACGGAAATAGAGTAGACCGAGCGGAGGGGTGGCGTAGGTTTGGTTAGAGACGACGATCAGTGGCCAGTAGAGATCGTTCCAGTGAGCCACCACCGAGAAAATGGCGAAGGCTGTAATCGCCGGCCAGGCGTTGGGCACAATGACCCGGGCAACGATGCCCATCTCCGACATTCCATCCAGCCTTGCGGCATGAATGAGATCATCCGGCATGGCGCGGAAGAACTGCAGAAAAAGGAAGATGCCGAACACCGAGATGGAGAAGGGCGCGACGAGCGCGGTGTAGCTGTTGAGCACCGCCAGATTGTTGAAGGCCACATAAAGTGGAAGCGCTGTCGCGTGAATGGGGACCAGCAGGCCTAGCATAACAAGCGCCATCATCAGCCTTGCGGCGCGAAAATTCAGCTTGGCAAGCGCATAGGCGCAAGGAACCGCAATCAGAACCTGGAAGAAGAGGATAAGACAGCAGACCACGACGCCGTTGAACAGCAGGCCCAGCATATTCACCCGCGTAAAGGCCTTCATGAAATTCTGCACGAAGAAGGAGTGTTGCGGAATGAGGGAGAGCGACGAGGTGAAGATCTCGCTCTGGCCCTTGCCGGCAGTCGACAGCATGAACACGTAGGGTGCCAGGAACATCAGCGCGCCGAGGCAGAGCAGGCCAAGACGCAAGGCCCGACCGAAAGTGAAAGTGGCTTGCGGGTTCATGTGTAGTGCACCTCGCGGTCGAGCAGGCGGTATTGGATGAACATCATGACGACGAGGACGGCGAGGAAGATAACCGTCATGGCGGAAGCGTAGCCGACCCGCAGATAGACGAAGCCCTCTTGGTAGATGGTGAAGAGAAGCACCTCAGAGGACTTGTTGGGTCCGCCTTCAGTCAGCGTCTTCACTGTCTCGAACACCTTGACGGCGTTGATGACGCTGATTGTGATGACGAAGAGCGTGGTGGGTCCCAACATGGGCCATGTCACGAGGAAGAAGCGATCGAGACCGGATTTTGCCCCATCGACATTTGCCGCGGCATAGAGGTCGCGTGGGATCGCGGTCAGGCCCGCCAGAAAGAGGACCATGTTGAAGCCGGCGCTCTGCCAGATACCGATGATCGCCAAGCTGTAGAGCACGGTGCTTGATGAACCGAGCCAATTCGGGCCGGTGAGCCCGACCAGTTGCAGGGCGGCGTTGATCGGCCCAATGGTCGGATGAAACAGGTATTGCCAGACGGTGGCCATGGCGACGAGCAGCGAAGCGACAGGCAAGAAATAGGCGGTGCGGAAGAAGGACTGACCGATCTTTTCGCTTTCGATCAAAAGCGCGATGCCAAGTCCTAGGAACAGTGAGACGGGTGCCACGATGGCGCTGTAGATCGCCGTGTTCCACAGAGACTGCCGGAACGTGCGATCAAAGAAGAGTTCGGCATAGTTTTCGAAGCCGACGAAGCGGAAGCTGCCGTAGCCCAGCTCGAAATCCGTAAATCCAAGGAAGACCACAGCGGCAAGCGGGGCGAGAATGAAGGCGATCATCAGTATGACAGCCGGCAGTGCGAGCAACCAGGCGGTTCTTGCCTGCCGCGCAGCGCCGAGATCCGGCAGGGCGAGGGGCGTTGCGGGATAGGTTGCCTCAACCATGAGCAACCTCCAGTGCGTCCGCCGTCACGTGCTGAGAAGACAGGCGTTTGCCATCCTGTGCGAAAAGAAGCGCGCGGCCCGGTTCTGCAAGGATGGAGACCGGCATGCTCGCGGAAATGCCTTTGGCTTCAGCAGGTGTCAGCTTCGCGACAATCGGCTGGTTCAGTCCATCGATCACCATATAGACGATGACCTCGGAGCCGAGGAACTCCAGGCGCTCTACATGGGCGGCAACGCCGCTTGGATTAGGGGGCGACACGCGCAGATGTTCCGGCCTGATTGCGATGGTAACTTCGTCCCCTTCGCGTGCAGCACCACTCACCGTCAGACAGATGTTCCCGAGCTTCACTGTCCTGTCCGACGTTACCCGCGTCGTGAGCGTGTTGATCCGGGGTTGACCAAGAAAACGGGCGACCTCGATATGGGCCGGATCGTCATAAATGGCCTGGGGTGAGGCGAGCTGGAGAAGATTGCCCGCAATCATCACGGCAACCCGGTCCGCCATCGACAGGGCCTCCGCCTGGTCGTGGGTAACGTAAAGGGTCGGTACGCCTGCGCGTCGATGCAGATCGACGATTTCTCCGCGGGCATGCACACGCAGATTGGCGTCGAGGTTGGAAAGCGGCTCATCCATCAGGAAGAGGGCCGGACGCCGTACCATCGCCCGTGCCAATGCCACGCGCTGACGCTGACCGCCGGACATCTGGCCGGGCTTGCGATCGAGCAAATGCTCGATCTTCAGGGATTGCGCCATGTCCTGAACCTGCCGTTGGATGGCGCTGCGGGCTTCTTTTTGACCGGGCAGCAGATTGCCAAGGATCGGCAGCCGCTGAACACTTGTCAGTTTGCGCATCGCCAGCGGAACGGCGATGTTTTGTGCAGCGGTTAGATGGGGATAGAGCGCATATGACTGGAAGACCATCGCGACATTTCGCTCGGCCGGCGCGAGCGCCGTCAGTTCACGGCCGTCCGCCACGACGCTGCCCGAGGTGGGATGCTCAAGGCCCGCCACGATGCGTAGAAGCGTGCTCTTGCCGCAGCCGGAAGGGCCGACCAGCGCGATGAATTCGCCAGGCTCCGCCTCCAGGCTGATGCCTTTGAGGATGGCGTTGTCGCCGAAGGATTTGGTAATGCCGGAAAGACGAAGCGCGCTCATTCAGCAGCCTCCCCGGCCGGTTGCGGCTTCGGGTAAACCTCGTCAATGACATCGTCGATGTAGTAGGACGTCATGCCTGGAACGGCGACGATCTCGCTCGATACTGTGGCACCTTCGAAGGTATGAATGACGGCGCCGATGAGGCGCTCTCCTGGCATTTCACGCTCCAGCGTGTCGATGAGGAAAGCGGCCGACGGTCCCCAGACAAGACTGGTCTGGTTCAGCGTACCTTGCCAAGCCCAGTGTAGGTGACCGGTGGCAACGAGACCGACATCGTGCTGGCGCATCAAGTCGTAGAGCCGCGCGCGCGGCGCGGGGCGGATGCCCCAGTAACCTGTGTCGCCTTCCAGGGGTTCGTCCACAAATATTGGCTTGTGGGTAAAGAGAGCGATACGACGATCGCCCGCAGCGGCGAAGGCCTGCTCCAGCCAAGCGAGCTGAGCGTCCTCATTTTCGTCTTCCATGCCAAGAAGGAGGGAGTTGAAGCCAATCAGCCGCCAGCCGTCGATATCGTAAGTGAACCGATCTGGACCGACGAGACTGAGCCAGCGATCAAGACGTGTTTGTGTAACCGGCTGTGGTGATCCCCGCAGGTGGCCGACATCATGATTTCCCGGAACAATTAGGACCGGCGCCGGAGCCTGATGCATCAGCTCCATGCAAAATGTCATGTCGTCGGCGTGATCGGCACCGTCGACGGTGAGATCGCCGGTATGAATGATCAAATCCGGCTTCTCCGTCTCGAGCCAGGCCAGCAAAGGCGCCCAATTGCTGTTGAAATGCGTCTTGGACGGGCTAAAGTGGGTATCTGTGATTTGGATGACCTTCACGGGCAAAACTCCGATGCGTGGGATGAAGGCAATCTGCCTCACCGTCTTCGGGCCCTGATAGAGGCTGAGCTTGTCAGGCGCGTTACAGCGCTTTCCAGTTCCTTTCCATTTTTGTCATAAAACGGTTACAAGCGCCTTTGGTTATGGTGCTCTCCTTCTTTCAGAGATTGGGCTCTTCGGTCGGTTGGCACCGCCAGTGGCATCGTAAACTTAAGTGCAATTAGGCCACGGGTATGATGCCGACTAATTTTATCATTCACGCCCGAGCGATTTTCGCCCCCCTAGGTTCATCGCCCGTACGCGCAGTTTCCGATGATCACTGGATGTAATGTCGTGACGCGGGACGCGGAGCAAGTAGGCAATTGGGTGGTCATGGACAGAGGCCAGTTGCGCCGTCGTCGCCTGGCAGTCGGGCGAGGCATTCCTCGCCGTAATGGGAGCGTCGCTCCTCGACCGTCAGGCGGGTCGAAATTCTTTGCATGGGAGATCGAGGCAGGATGCCTGACGGCCAGCACGGATCAGGGCCGCCTCATCAGGTTTGGCCACTCCCGCCGCGAAGCTTTCCGGCAAGGGCCGGGCGAGAACGAAGAGAGCCTTCATGCCGCTTTCTCTGATGTTTGGTTAGAGCACTGGACTGAAAACACTACCCGGCCCGATGCTCAAGGTGTGAGCTTTTGGGAAGTTATCCATTTGGGACTCATCAGGGAAGTTGGAGTTACCAGACCTCAGTTCCCGGATCGGATGCCTCGAATGAAAACCCATAAGATTGCCCGACTGCCACCGTTGCGTCGAGAAGACACGGCGCCCCCAATTGTTGCTTCGAAGCCGTTAACTTTACTGTGCCTCATGACGGAACGTTGAAGTGTCTTCTGGGACCGGATCGTCTTATGAACCGAACCAGAAGTTCTCTATCGTTAAACCTGATCGTGCCGATTTGAAGCTTGCCAACTTCTAAGCTGAGTTTGCGCCCTTTCCATTTGCGAGATCTTACCAGTAGGACCAAGCGTGGTGAGTTTTCATGAGGGCCTGTGCTAATGGCGCAGTTGCGGGCGGCCGGTCAGTCGGACAAGGCAACGCGATGAGAGACAGGTCGTTTGTCGGCGATTGGAATGGTTCGACCCGGCCGGTCATGTTGAGGACGAAGATGGTGGCTATGATAAACCAGATGGTTAAGGGAAAAGCATGGCCTAAAATCGTAGCAGGTGGAGGTCCACCCGGATCCTTAGTCTTCAGGATCAGCATCTTGCGGTCTGCGCTTTTGTGGCCGCGTTTCTCGACGTTGCGCTCAGAAGAGGCATCTCGAAACCATCTAGAATTTCATGCTGTAAAAAAAGTTTCTTAGAAGCACGCGGTCGAACTGACCTTCCTGCTTGAGCATAAATTTCACTGCATCATCTGATGTCCACGCCTTTTTATAGGCCCGTCTCGATGTGAGCGCGTCATAGACGTCGCAAATAGAGGCGATACGCACTTGCGGTCTAATTCCTTCCCCTAACAGCCCGTCTGGGTAACCTTTGCCATCCGTCCTTTCGTGATGATGCAAGCAGATGTCGAGGACAGCCTCAGAGATATTGCCGTGGCGAGACAAGATCTCAAAACTGTTCTGAGGGTGTTGACGAACTGTTATCATTTCAGCGTCCGTCAGTGGTCCGGATTTTTGTAATATCTCCGGCGGAATTTTCACTTTCCCCACGTCGTGAAGTAATCCACCTAGGGCCAATTCCTTAACGGTCGCATCGGTCATTTTGATCGAACGGCCGAAATGGACCATCAAAGCGGCCACAGCGATCGAATGCAGAAATGTGTACTCATCCCGTGCCTTGAGTCTGGTGACCTGTATCAATGCCTGTGAACTGTCCCGCATGCAGGCTTCAATATCGTCGACAACCTGCATTGCTACGTCGATGGGCAACGAGTTACCGTCGCGAGCATCTTCGAATATGGATTTGATAAGCGGCTTTGACTGCTCCACGGTTTTAAGAGCGCGAGTCAACTGAGCTTCGGCTGAGGGACATCTCGCCTTGACGTCGGCAAAAGCGACGTCGGTACCCTTTTCGGTATTAATCACAACCCACTCAACACGGCTTGCCCTCAGCGTATCCGCCTCCTCGGGACTGGCTAGAAGAAACCGGCTTCGCCAGAACCTCTGGCCTTTCCAGTTGCCGTCGATTGCCTCAATGAACATACCCAAATGGATTTCGTCCGGCTTGATACGCTTGAGCATGTTCGCTGTAACTTTCACGTTGAGTGCTGGCTCGGGCTCAGACAACTGCTTAAGAGGGAGGCACAGAAACGCTCTAACTGGGCGCTCACTCGTTGATCGCAATGGCGGATAGATTGTGCTTGCCTCGCCGGGTAGACATGAACGTAGCGTTTCTTCGGGAGTCGAATGTAGACTAGGCGGCGATCATTGCCGATGCTTCGACCTTTCCAAACATGCGCTCCAGATTAAGGAAGCATATCATTCCTTCAGGCTGGGCAATAATCCCGTCCGCATAGCGCATTCCGGGCGGCATGCTGATCTCGGGGACCGGTTGCAACAGGCTTTCGGAGATCGTCAGGATGTCGGAGACGCGATCGACCACCAAGCCTATAGCCACGCCGTAAACCTCGGCCACGACAATGGCGCTGCGCTCGTTCGGCTCCGTACTCTTCATCCCAAGCTTGTTGGCCAGATCGATAATCGGGATCACCATGCCGCGCAGGTTCATGACGCCGATTACATCGGCGGGCGCATGTGGGACCGGGGTCGCCGGCCCCCATCCGCGAATCTCGCGGATGGTTGTAGTGCGCACGCAGAATTCCTGGTCGTGGAGGCGAAAGGCGATGATCTCAAGCATCACACCTGCGCCGACCGACATTTGATGCGGACCGTTCATTAAAAGTCCTCCCACGTTTCCTTGGCGGCGGCATTGCCGCTAAACGCCTTGGCGACCCTGCCCGCAAGTTTCCTGACAGGCGACTGGAGCAGGCGATGATCGGGGCCTGCGGCCATGACGGACGCAGTGTGCCGAAGTGCGCCGCCAAGCTGGAACTGAGAGATGAGTTCCCGCAGCTTGCCGCTCTCGTTGGCAAGCGTTGCTCCCGCAGCGCTGGTCTCTTCGACCATGGCCGCGTTCTGCTGGGTGACCTGATCCATTTGGTTGACGGCGGTGTTGACCTCGGCCAGTCCGACGGACTGTTCCTTCGCAGACGTCGCAATCGAGTCCATGTGCTGGTTGACCGTGACGATGTAGGCTTCGATGGTCCTCAAGGCTTCACCGGTGTCGCTGACAAGCTTGACGCCGCTTTGGACCTCAACGGAAGAGTTACGTATCAGATCTTTGATCTCTTTAGCTGCCTGAGCGGAGCGTTGGGCCAGCTCACGAACCTCTTGGGCGACGACGGCGAAGCCCTTGCCAGCATCTCCCGCACGGGCCGCTTCAACGCCAGCGTTGAGAGCCAGAAGATTGGTCTGGAAGGCAATCTCGTCAATCACACCGATGATGTTGGACACTTGGTTGGAAGAGGCCTCGATCTTCTGCATGGCGTCAACAGCATTTGCAACGACCTTGCCAGACTGAGCCGCACTTTCGTTTGCCTGCACCGCAACCTTACGGGCCTCCTCAGCACGCTTGGAAGAATTGGCGACGTTGACTGTAATCTGGTCGAGCGCGGCGGCCGTTTCTTCCAAAGCAGCTGCCTGTTGTTCCGTGCGCTTGGAAAGATCGTCTGCACTGGCGCTAACCTCTCGGCTGCCGGTGTCGATGGCGCCGGTCGCATCCGCAACGGCACGCAGCGTCTCGGACAACTGTGCGACAGCGGCGTTAAAGTCGGCGCGCAGCGTTTCGAAATCGGGAGCGAACGGATCAGCAAGCTGAAAAGTAAGGTCGCCGTTTGCCAGATGCTTCAGCCCTTCGCCAAGACCTGTGGTTGCCTGCGCCATTTGCTGCGCACGTACCCGGTCGGCTTCCGCCGCACGCTGCCGCTGTTCTTCCGACTGGTTTCGATTGGCCACGGCCTCCTGTTCAAGGCGGAGATTGGCCACTGCACTTGCGCGGAAAACCTCGACCGCCGCGGCCATTTCGCCAACCTCGTCTTTGCGTTCCAGACCGGCTATGGCTTCGTCGGTCTTACCGGCAGCAAGTGAAAGCATCCGCGCCCGCAAGGCGGCAATCGGCCCGGTAATGCCGCGGCTGGAGATGTAAAGAGCTGTCATGATTAGGACGGCGAAAAGGGCGACGAGCGAGCCCAAATAGGTGTAGATTGTCGATCGCATGTTGGAAGACATCCGCTTGCTCTCGACCTCCAAATGCGCCAGCATTTCATCTACTTTGTCCCGGATCCGTGTCCTCAGATCGGCTACAAGCGGATCGACTTTTGCGAGAACGGCCTTGGCCTCATCGTCTTTGTCCTTGCTCGCGAAGGCAATAACTTGGTCCGTCATGCCGACGATCGAGTCGGTTGCAACCTTGAGTTCATGCAGCTCGGTAGCCATGTCAGGAGCGATTGTGTGCAGCCGGTCAAACCGTTCGACCATTCTTTTCGAGTTCGTGCTGTAGCTGTCCAGAACGACCTTCATGTAAGGATCTTGCGACGAGTATAGCAGCGACTGGTCGGCATTGTAGGCCGCGACAACCAGCCCGGCGTTCATCCTGGCCAGTTCGACAGCGGCAACGCCGTCGCCCGTGATGAAAGCGCTGTATTCATTGTCCGCGGCCCAGTAGCTGGAGGAGATCGCTGCCACACTGCCGATCCCGGCCACACACAGGGGAACGATCAGTGAGAAGATTTTGGTGCGAATTCCGGTGTCTTTCATGAAGGACATATTGTATTCTCCTGGCAACAGCATCTTTCTCACGCTGTTCACGATGGGCCGGTGAGCAAAATCATTATGCCGACGGCAACAAAAGACGAATCCATCTTCGTCCAACGCATAGAAGTAAGGGGTTACATAGCGTTCAAACGGCTAAGGAGCGCCTCAAGGGACAGCGTCATCGTCAGCATGCCTTGCGCAAGAGCGATAGCGCTCAGGGTATCGTAAGACTCCGCCGAAGTTGCGCCGGACTTAGGATTGGGCTCGTCCTGGGTTCTGTAGATTCTTTCTTCCGGGAAGACTATCAGATTAAGTACAATATTACCTAGATATCATGGTCGCGGTATGCCGATTATTCACAGCGTGAAATATCTATGCTACGCTATTGGAAATAGTAGACGTCCTTTTTCATGTGTTGAGTGGGAATTATCTTTAAGATACTTAACTTTATTGAATAATATTATTCATTATATTGGTTACAAAAATCTGATCGCATCTATCAAATAGCGTAGAGAATTTTGGCAATCGTGAGCTAAAAATGCTCTTTAGAGGGCTGGTTTATTCACCCAGGCGCGGAGAGATGAGCAAATTTTGCGCATAGCCCATCGCAGCAACTTATCATCGTGCCTGTTCTCAGTTTCGGGGTTTATCTGCGCTTTCTCCAGCGCATGACGAACTCCTCGGAAACCCAATCGAAGGAAACTCCCGCCTCGGAAAGGGCTCTTAACACTGATTGCTGAAGATGGGCGCTTACGGATGCACTCTTACCCGCCTCTAACCGGCGAATAGATGAGACCGAAACAGTGGCCCTCGCGGCCAAGTCATCAATGGTCCAATCCAACAGCGCCCTTGCAGCTCTCAGGTAGCGAGCGTCCAGGACGACCGGTGGGTAGTCGCCTCGCTCAGAAGGGGCGTATCCCGCCCCATTCCCCGCGCAAAGCGCGCCAGTCCACTCGCGTAGCGATCCATCAGCGTTCCAAATCGGTGTGACAAGCAAAAGGAATGAGCGATAGAAACCGTCCGCGCAATGGATCCTGCAGTCGACTGTCTGAAAATCATCCTTATTGTGCTGGGACGAGAATAACGACCAGACGAGAGGCCGTTCGTCCGGATGAATCGCTTCGAGCCATCCTGACCCACTAAATTCCGCCTCGGTCTGGCTAGTCAGCGTTTGCCATCCCTCGATGTTGACAAACTCGCCGCTCGCAGTCACGTGTATCTCCATAACCGCGATTGACTCGATCAGCGTTCTGTAACGGAACCAGCCCTCCTCGACGGATTGCCGAGCTGCGCTTTGTTCTGTTATATCGAAGATCACACCGACAGCACGTGCAGGTCGACCTTCTACGCCAACGATAACTTCGGCTTTATTTTGAACCCAACGCAAGGTTCCGTCGGGTCGTATGATCCGAAACTGTCGGTCGATAGCATGGCCCGAACGCAATAGTTCGCACATGTCAGAATGGATCGGGCGGTCGTCAGGATGCAGTACTGCCAACAGGTCGTGGAATCCAAACGGTGTTGACGGATCTATTCCAAGAAGACGATAGTATCCGATTGATATCGTGCAAACCGAAGTGATTACATCCGACGTCCAGAAACCAACCTGCCCACGATCTTCTATCAGCTTTAAAAAATGGCTTGAGGACACGCCCCTTACGCCATGACTGGTACGGGACACGCCGTCGGCGCTTACTTCCTCACTTACGCCAGTGGGAGAAAATTTCATAAGTCGGGTTGTGGGCATTTGATACCTAGCAGGAAAAATTAAGTTATCAGCGAGGCATAAGGCAACGTCGCCGGGCAGCATACCTCCAAAGCTTCTACATGAGAACAATTTGTCGACTACTTTGTTTCTGCTACGCACCTAGTGTAATAGAGCACAGTTCTCCTAGGTTTATTGTTCCGACCGTGGCCTGATGGCGCCGGACCCATGCACGGCAGCCCCGTCGCCCGTGAGTTAAAAGTGCCGCGCGCGATGGTGCCCCCAACGCCTGGTATCCTGTGTGCGCTCGGCCAGCTGATATCGGATTTGCGTCATGACTTCGTCGAGACTCATGTGGTTGCCTATGAGGCAATGACGGAAACTGAAGCCTCAGTTCGTATCAGGCGCCTGACGGGCCGGGCGGACGCCCATCTAGACCACGACGGCGTTGCCCGGGAAAATCGCGAGATGGAAGTGCGCATCGATATGCGCTACCGGGGCCAATCTTTTGAGTTGCCAGTCACGGTCGATCCCGTGAAGCCAGGCTGGGGGCAATGCTTCCCGACCGCTTCCACGGGTGGCGATGGTGAGCGGTGCGTCGCGCGGCATCGGTGCAGCGATCGCGGAGACACTGCTCTCTGCTGGCTGGAACGTCAGCCTTGGGGTTCGCGCGCCTACATCGTCGCGTTTTTCGGATCATCCCGATGCCTTGGTCTGCCCATTCGATGCGCTTGATCCGGAAAGCGAGAGGGCGTGGGTCGAGGCGACCATCGCCCGTTTTGGCCGTCTGGATGGCCTGGTTCATAATGCTGGTATCATGATACCGAAGTCAGTTCTTGACGCTGGGGACGATGACTTCGACATGATCTTCAATGTGAATGTCAAATCGCCGATGCGGCTGAGCCAGCACGCCTGGCCCTACCTTGCCGATGCGAAGGTCGGGCGCATCGTTACGGTCGCGTCGCTGTCCGGCAAGAGGGTGAAGTCAGCCAGTTCCGGTCTCTACGCAATGTCCAAATTTGCGGTCGTTGCACTCGGCCACGCGCTGCGCCAATGCGGTAAGGAAAGCGGAGTACGTTCGACGATCATTTGCCCGAGCTTCGTGGCAACGGATATGGGTAACGCCCTTGCGGGCAGAGACAGCAATGAGCTAACCCAACCGGAGGATATTGCGCGGATCGTGCATATGGTGCTGGAGCTGCCCGTCACAGCCAGTATCTCTGAGATCCCGGTGCATTTTAGTGTGGAAGACTGTTACTGACATGAACGCTGCCTTTTCGTATCACATGCCCGCGATCACCCCTGTCGCAAACACAGAAGACCTGCCAGAGGCGGTTGATGTGGCAATCATCGGCGGCGGGATCATCGGTGTTTCGGCCGCATTTCAGCTCGCCAGACGTGGCGTCCGGGTCGCAGTCCTGGAAAAAGGCATTGTCGGTGGCGAACAGTCCGGTCGCAACT
>Ga0157371_10004384_pt1 | contig 12339 bp, 11 predicted proteins | sample C45metaG_FD_113462 | JGI IMG/M metagenome (GOLD analysis project Ga0157371, IMG submission 113462) | Corn rhizosphere microbial communities from Kellogg Biological Station, Michigan, USA - C4-5 metaG | ecosystem: Host-associated > Plants > Roots > Rhizosphere > Soil | place: USA: Michigan... | reverse complement strand
GCAACCGGATGAGAAAAGAAAGGAATTGAAAATTCATAGAATACTTACTGTTGCTGATAATATGGGAGAAGTAGATAGCCTGAACGAATTGGAATTGATCAACGGATATGTTTTTGCAAACAGGTGGATGACTGATGATATTGTAAAAATCGATACCGCAACAGGATATGTTATAGGCAAGATGAACCTTACAGGTTTGTTGCAGGAATATGACCCGGGTGCCTCCGTAAATGGCGATGCTGTATTAAATGGTATTGCTTACGACAGTAGTTCCAAAAAATTGTACATTACCGGTAAAGACTGGCCAAAACTTTTTGAAATGCATTTGCAGTAAACAAACTTTTTTGAGCTATTATTTTTTGGTTGAATCTCGCGCAGGATAAACGATAGTCGGGCTTGAACGGCCGCTAGTATTGTCCTTATGAGGATTGGTTGTGATTGCACCTGCACCATAATCATTACTTTCATAAGTTCTGTGGCCAGGAGAACTTCCACCTAACCTTGTTTCGCTGTGCATTTTGTTACTCATATTACTTGAGTCAAACTGTCCTGCCGGGTAATGAGCCATTCCCATGCCTTTATTTGGATCGGTAGTGATAGCTCCTGCTCCATAATCATTTTTCTGATAAGTATTAAAATAAGGGGAACTTCCTCCCAACCTTGTGTCATGGTAAATGTGACGTTTACCGGAAATATTATATTTTCTTTTGTTTGGTCTTATCGGATAAGTATGTTCTTCTGTAAGTTTTTGATTTTGGGAAGTATCCTGTGAGAATGCGGGAGATATCGCTAAAACTGTAAAAGCAATAACAATAGAAAAGGTAGACATTTTGCTTTTCATAGAAATTAATTTATTAATAAAAAGTCCATAAAATGTGCCATAAATGAGCATGTTCTAATCGTTAAGATCTTTTTTAATTGTTATAGGAATTCAAACTCAAATAAAAATTGCTGATTTATTTTGATAATTGAATAATATTATTAGTTTTGTACTTCCTGATCCTCAGAAAACTAACTACCTCCCTTCCTTTTTGAAACCTCTCCAAAGATCCTTTTATTGCAATTGCAATTTGAGTAAAGCCGTAATTCATTTTCCCATTTTCTATTGTTTATCTCTAAAATTTAATTATGAAAAAGAATTTTACGCTCTCAAAAATTTCAATTGGTTCGCTCTTATTTTTATTACTAATGCTGGCTTCTTCAGCTGTTACAGCTCAAATTACTTGTACCAACGCTACCACTGTATGGTCAGAAGATTTTGGTACCGGTACTACTGCTACTTCCAGCCCGGATGTTCTTACAACAGGACTCTTTTACCAGGCCTCGGGAAGTTTGTCAAGTGAAGGAAGCTATCGCGTGATTAATAATACCCAACAAAAGCCTGAATGGCAGATATCTCCTGATCATACCGGTAATACCGATGGAAAAATGCTTGTTGTCAACGGCCAGGCAGAAACTTTTTACCAACACACGGTCACTGATACGCATGGATTTACCTCAGGTGATTATACTGTTAGCTTATTCATTATGAATGTCGATACCGCAGGCATATGTGCACCCAATCCGTTATTACCCGTAATTACATTTAAAGTGGAATACCTTTCTGAAAATAATACGTGGATTTCACTTTCCGGCTCACCCTATACGGCTTCAGCAACACAGCAAACTTCTTCTCCAACATGGGAAAATATTGGCTCTAAGTTTACATTGCCACCCACCGGGGCTTTCTTTCCTACGCAAATCAGAATCACATTGAGCGATGGTACCGTTGGAGGCTGTGGCAATGATTTCGCCATGGATGACATTAATTTCTCTCTTTGTCCTGCAGGAGGTCCCGCCCCGGTTACTTTAACAGCTTTCAGCGCGCGGCATAAAGGTGCTGGAGTTAGTATTGACTGGACTACATCCCAGGAACTTAATAATAATTATTTCCAGGTTGAAAGAAGTTCGGATGGCAGCTCAAATTGGTCTGTTATAGCAACTGTTATTGGAGCAGGAAACAGCCAGGTAGTACGTAATTATAATTCTTACGATGCAACACCCCTTTCAGGCGTTAATTATTATCGGTTGAAACAAGTTGATAATGACGGGAAATTCACTTATTCGAATACCGTTGCTGTTAAAATGGATTTGCAGAAAATGGGCGTTTCGGTGCTTACCAATCCTTTCTATAACACACTTTCGGTTAATTTTGAAAGTTCAACTTCTCAAATGGTTACTGCAAGATTGGTTGATATAACAGGAAAACAACTTGCTGTTGAAAGATGGTCCTTAGAGAACGGCTCAACGAAAAAAGAATTTAGCAGCGTAAATGGGTTACAACATGGAATGTATATTCTTTCAATTGTAAATAAGAACGGTGAAATTCTATTTAACGGTAAAGTCGTTAAGCAATAATATTACACACGCATAAACCGGAAAGGGGGATCATTTTTTTGATTTCCCTTTTTTTATGCCCGCTGCTGTTCGTTTGAATAAATTAAATTGCCAGTGATTTATTTAAACTTTTATGAAAACAGTTTCTTTGAATGATATAAAAAAGGAGTTATCAAATCATGACTCTACGGATCTTTTTGAATATTGCCTTCGTTTGGCAAAGTTTAAAAAGGAAAATAAGGAACTGCTCCAGTTTTTGCTTTTTGAAGCAGAAGACATTTCCAATTACATAAAGGAAGTAAAAAGAGAAATTGAAGAGCAGTTCCTGCAAATGAATAAATCAAATGTTTATTTGATAAAAAAAAGCGTGCGGAAAATTTTACGCAACCTCAATAAGCAAATCCGGTTTTCCATGTCCAGGCAAGTAGAAGCGGAATTGCTAATCGAATTTTGTAATTGCATCAATAAGCATTCAGTTCCAATTAAAAAGAGCAGGCAACTTTATAACATATATCAAAACCAATTGAAGAAAATTGATAAAACATTATGTTCCCTTCATCCGGATCTACAGTATGATTTGAAACGGCAGATAATTATATAACTTATTTTCCCTTTATTTTTTTATGTTTTTTTACTATCTTTATAGCTCACCAAAAAAAAGGAGGTATTCATGCTATCTACAGACAGATCAGGGATGCCTTGTTCTAAATTTTAATTAGAAAAGGTATCCGCATAATAATCTGCGACGCAAAAGAGCGTCATTAACCACCGGAGCGTTTCGGTGGTTTTTTATTATTCTTTTTTAAAATAAAAACAGGAATGATTGTTGTAAATAGTTTTATTAACAAATTAGTAATTATTTCATTTAAAATTCATTTATTATGAGTACAAAAAAAATTATTCCAGTCTTATTAATGGCCTTCTGTATTTCATTCGTTACCCCAACATTTGCCACTAAAGAAACTCCTGTAAAAACAGAAGTACCAAAAGAAGTTCGTGCTCAACAAATTGAACACCGGCTTATTGAAATTCGCGATATGGATAAAAGTAATTTATCCAAGGCAGAGAAAAAGGATTTGAGAAAAGAAGTGAAAGGCCTCAAGAAAGAAGCCCGTCATGCAGGTATATATCTTTCTGTAGGCGCTATCATTATTATTATTTTACTCTTGATTCTTTTATTATAATATTTGAAGCAATCGCCAGTAAAAAAAATGCCCGTTAGGAATACGGGCTTTTTTGTTTTTACCTCATATGTCTTAAGTCTTTTTAGCGCTTACCACCATTACTACTCCAACAATTGCAAGAACACCCCCCACATAAGTGGGCCAGCCATACCAGTGATTTTCTGTCTTACTTACATGAATAGGCCCTGCATCAATAATATTCTTTTGTTCCGGAATTGAAACGCCTTTGATTATTATCATTACAATTCCAATAGCGATTAACACCCAACCAACTGCTTTCATAATTTGTTATTTTTAAAGTGAATACAATATATAAATTGCTGCACTACAATTAAGATGCCGATTACGGCCGGTAGGTTTCCTTTCTTACCTGGTTGATTGCCTCATCTACAAATTCTACAGGCAACTGGCAACTTTTATTTTTGCACACGTAGATCATTGTCTTTCCTTCAACCGCTTTATTTTGCAGCAGAGACAGATCGCTCTTGCTTTCACATCCTGAATAGATCACATCCGGTAAAAAAAATTTATGCAATTCAGATAATTTGCCTTTCCAGCTTTTTCCAACAATAGCAATTTCAATAGCAGTAAAAATTTCGTGGTTAACGGCAAGTGCCCAATTACTATAATAACCCAAATTTTTCTTCATATCTTCAAATACATTTTTGACAAGTTGTATTGCTAGCTTTTCATATTTCTCTTCATCAAAATACAAACTCAAAACAAATAAATTCTTTGACATTTCACTATTCGAAGAAGGAATTACGTTATCTGTTACTTCCATTTTGCGCGCTATCAGCTCACTATATTTATCATCAGTATACAGGAACATTCCATTGCTTTCATCAAAAAAATGCTCTACAACATATTCTGTAAGCGTTTTTGCCTTAAATAGATATTTTTCATCAAAGCTTATCTGGTAAAATCGGATCAAGGCACTAATGAAAAAAGCATAATCATCTAAAAACCCATGAATAGTTGCCAAACCATTCTTATAATTTCTAAACACGTCATTATTTTGACCACAAACGTTTCTCAATAAGAAATCAATGTTTTGTTTTGCTGAACCAAACAATGATTCTTCTCCAAATGCACGATAAGCATCAATGAAACCCTTTGCCATTAAGGCGTTCCATGAGGTTAAAATCTTATCGTCCGTTCCCGGCCGTACTCTCTTTTTTCTTTCAGTAAATAATTTTTTATTAAGAGAAATGACTTTTTGACGTGTTTCCCTGTCTACTGTCAGATCATGTTTTCCATAATTCAAATCCGGAATGTTTTTGCCTTCTTCCCAATTTCCTTCTTCTGTTATCCCATAATAGTCTATAAAAAGTTGCGCGTCTTCCTTTAATATTTCTTTGATCTCCTCTGCAGTCCACACATAAAACTTTCCTTCTTCACCTTCACTGTCTGCATCCAAAGAAGAATAGAATCCGCCTTCAGGTGAGGTTAGTTCTCTTTTCACAAAATCCAAAGTTTCAAAAACCACTTTTCTGTATAATGGATTTCCGGTTACCTGAAAAGCATGTGAATAAAGGCTTACCAGTTGCCCGTTATCATAAAGCATTTTTTCGAAATGAGGTGCATGCCATTTTGAATCGGTTGCATACCGGGAAAATCCACCACCAACCTGGTCATAAATCCCGCCTTTGGCAATATTATCTAAAGTGACTTCTACGGCTCTTAGTGCTTTTTCATTTCTTGAAAAATAATGGAATTGCAATAAAAATTCCCAAATCGAAGGCATTGGAAATTTCATCGAAGCTTTCGTGCCGCCGCGTTCCCAATCAATCCTGTTTTCAAAATTAGAAAACATTTCATCTAAGTCATTTTTATTAAAGGAAAGGTCATTATTGTTAATAGGAATATACTCTATTTCTCTTATCCCTCTGGAAACACTTTCCGCCTGTTCTTGTAATTTCGCTCTGTCATTTTTATAAATACCTGCAAAATATTCAAGCAATCTTATCCAGTTTTCTTTTGGAAAATAAGTTCCGGCAAAGAAAGGTTTCCCATCAGGCATTGCAAGCGCATTCAGCGGCCAGCCGCCATTTCCGTTAATTAAATAGGCAGCGTTCATGTAAACCTGGTCCACATCAGGCCGTTCTTCGCGGTCTACTTTAACGCAAATAAAATTTTCATTCATCACACCTGCCACTTGTTGATCTTCAAAACTCTGATGCTCCATTACATGGCACCAGTGACACGCTGCATAACCAATACTAATGAGCAACATTTTGTTTTCATCTTTTGCTCTCTGCAAAGTTTTGGGGTTCCATGCATACCAATCTACCGGGTTCTGTGCATGTTGTAACAGGTAAGGCGAACTTTCTTTTATGAGTGCATTAGCCATTGATTCTATTATTTTATTATTTACTCGTATACCTCAAATATCGTACAGGAAACAGGATCGGTAAAAAAATCGAACGCCAACACCTTTTTCCATAATTTAGCTTTTAATGGCTACACAAATATTTACGAACATTTCATTGTTGGCAAATACAAGAGAACAATCTGAATTTGTAAGAGGTAAAGAACTAGCATTTTTGCCTTCTGTTGAAAATGCTTACTTAATTATAGAGGATGAAATAATTGCCGAATTTGGAAAGATGGAAGATTACCGGTTTGGTAAAGAAAGTAGACAGCTTCCGGATAATACAATCGTTTTGCCGTGCTGGTGTGACAGTCATACACACTTGGTTTTTGCTGGAAGCCGGGAAGAAGAATTTATCGACAAAATAAAAGGTTTGAGTTATGCTGAAATAGCAACGAAAGGTGGTGGCATTCTTAACTCAGCAAAAAAGCTGAATGCAACTTCTGATGAAGAACTTTTTTATCAATCATGGAAAAGGATTGAGGAAGTGAGTAAACTCGGAACAGGCGCCATTGAAATAAAAAGCGGGTACGGATTGACGTTAGAAAACGAATTAAAGATCCTGCGAGTGATCAAAAGAGTGAAAGAGAAAAGTTCGCTGGAAATAAAATCCACTTTTTTAGGAGCCCATGCTTTTCCTACGGAGTATAAAGAAAATCATCAGGGATACATAGATTTAATTATCAACGAAATGCTTCCGGTTATTGCGAATGAAAAACTGGCCGATTTTATTGATGTTTTTTGTGAAAAAGAATTTTTTTCGCCGCAAGAAATGAAAACAATTTGCGAGGCAGGAAAGAATTTTGGTTTAAACGCAAAATTGCATGTAAACCAATTGAACAGCATTCGAGGAATCGAAACCGGAATTTCTGTCGATGCTCTATCACTCGATCATTTGGAAACTTTGACTGAGCAGGAAATACAAATGTTGGGAAATTTTAAAGGTTCCTCCACACTTTTACCAACGGCTGCTTTTTTTTTGAGAAGTCCTTTGCCACCAGCTAGGAGCCTTATCAATGCTGACGCTGCCGTTACACTTGCCTCAGATTATAATCCCGGTTCTTCACCTTCAGGCAATATGAATTTCGTAGTTTCTTTAAGTTGCATTCAAATGAAAATGCTTCCGGCAGAAGCGATAAATGCCGCTACGATCAATGGTGCATGTGCAATGGGAATTGCGGAAAATTATGGAAGTATTATGGTGGGCAAAAAGGCCAATCTTATTTTTACCAAACCCGTGCCGTCCCTGGCTTTTCTTCCATATTCATTTAGCAACAACCTTATTGATAAAGTAATGATCAAGGGTTCATTTATTTAAAATCGAATTTTAATTTTTTAAACAAGAAATATGATTTCACAGTTTAAACGTTACGACAAAAAAGAAATTCTTTCGCGTACTCATATGAGGCGATATGAAACCAAACTGGGAGAAATAATTCTCTGCAATGCAGCAGGGGATATAGAGAACGCGATTTCAGAAACACCAGCTAACTATATTCTCTTTGGCATTCCGGAGGATATTGGTGTGAAAGCCAACCATGGAAACGGCGGTGCAGACTCTACATGGTTTCCTTTTCTGGAATCTTTTCTTAATATTCAAAGCAATGATTTTTTACAAGGAGAAAACATTTTTCTCGCAGGCCAATTTGATTTTTCCGATGCAGAAAAACTGATCAACGTAAACGCAGCCAATGAAGATGAAAAAATTGCCGCTTACCGCTCTTTAGTTTCCAGGATGGATGATTCAGTAGAAGAATTAGTTAAAATAATTTCTCAGAACCAAAAAATTCCAATCATTATTGGCGGCGGCCATAACAATGCGTATCCTGCTATAAAGGGGGCTGCCAAAGGGTTGTACAAGGCTGAACAAATTCCACTGGCACAAATAAATTGTGTAAATCTTGATGCACATACTGATTACCGGCCATTGGAAGGAAGGCATTCCGGTAATGCTTTTCGTTATGCAGATGAGGATGGCTATTTGAATAAATATTGCGTTGTCGCAGTACATGAAAATTATTTACAGCAAAATGTTTGGATTGATATTGTGAACAATCCCTTCATTGATTTTATCTCTTATGAAGATATTTTTATTCATGAAAAAAGAAATTTTATCCAGGCTGTTGCTCATGCCACCGGTTTTACAGAGGACAATTACACAGGTGTAGAACTTGATCTTGATTCTATAGAAAATGTCTTAAGCAGTGCATCTACCCCTTGTGGGGTTACGCCTTTACATGCAAGGCAATATTTAAATTTTGCTGCTGTCGATTGTAAAATTGCATACTTACACATTTGCGAAGGCGCTAGTCGATCAGATACCGGTGAATCAGGTACTTTGACTGGAAAGTTGATCAGTTATTTGGTGAGCGATTTTATAAAAGCTCATCAGAGAGTGAGGTCAACCTAATCTTTGCAAATTCAAAATCAGTAAACAAACAAATCTGAATTATTTTTATTTTCTCCTTCTTTGATGTGATCGGGAATTACAGCTTATTTTTTTTCACATCGTGTTTACAACATTACCTTCGATTTGCTTTTGCCTTTGAGTATATTTGGAAGGTTGAGCAGGAAGCCATAAAACCTTACTGTTCTTAAAATTCAATCATTGTAAAATAAAGTCTTTAAAATTTCTTTCTTTTGCGAAAAATTATATAAAAATTTAAATGGCTGATAAAAACTTATTTGATTATAACGAAGAATCCATCAAAAGTTTAGACTGGAAAGAACATATTCGTCTTCGACCCGGAATGTATATTGGAAAGTTAGGCGATGGAAGCAGTCCCGATGATGGAATTTATGTTTTGCTTAAAGAGGTAATCGATAATTGTATTGATGAACATACTATGGGCTTTGGTAAACATGTGGATGTTTCTATCGAAAATAAAACCGTTTCCATCAGAGATTATGGTCGGGGCATTCCTCTTGGGAAAGTAGTAGATGTAGTGAGTAAAATAAATACTGGCGCGAAGTATGACAGTAAAGCTTTCCAAAAAAGTGTTGGTCTTAACGGCGTAGGAACCAAAGCAGTAAACGCTTTGAGCGAATATTTTAAAGTTACTTCAATAAGAGAAGGCAAACAAAAAACTGCTGAATTTGAAAGAGGAAAATTAATAAATGACAATAAGGAAGTAAAAACTGCAGAAGAAAATGGAACTGAAGTTACTTTTATTCCTGACGAAAAAATATTTAAAAATTATCATTACATCCGTGAGTTTATCGACAATCAATTTTGGAATTATTGTTTCCTTAATGCCGGCTTGGTTATTAATTACAATGGAAAAAGATATGTAAGTAAAAATGGATTACTCGATCTGCTTGAGCGTAAAACCAATGAGGATGAACTTCGTTACCCTATTATTCATTTAAAGGGAGAAGATATTGAAGTCGCGATCACCCACAACAATCAATATGGCGAGGAATATTACAGCTTTGTAAATGGCCAGTTTACCACGCAGGGAGGAACGCATCTCTCTGGTTTCAGGGAAGGTTATGTAAAAACAATACGCGACTTTTATAAAAAGGATTATGATGCTGCTGATGTGCGGGGAAGCATTTGCGCGGCAATCAGTATTCGTGTTCAGGAACCGGTTTTTGAAAGCCAGACAAAAACAAAGCTCGGGTCAACGCTGATGTATGAAAAAGGGCCGGCTGTAAAAACATTCATTAGTGATTTTTTGGGCAAAGAGCTTAATAATTTTCTTCATAAAAATCCTGCAACTGCCGATGAATTGAAGAAGAGAATTGAACAAAATGAAAGAGAGCGAAAAGATATGGCAGGAATTAAAAAGCTCGCCAACGAACGTGCGAAAAAAGCTAATCTTCATAATAAGAAATTGCGTGATTGCCGCTATCATTTTAATGATGAAGCTGAAGGAAAAAATAAAGAGGAGATCAATGCCAGGCGAATGGAAACAACACTTTTCATTACAGAAGGCGACAGTGCCAGCGGATCTATTACTAAATCACGAAACGTAGAAACACAGGCTGTTTTCAGCCTTCGGGGAAAGCCATTAAATAGTTTTGGATTGACCAAAAAGATCGTTTATGAAAATGAAGAATTTAATTTATTGCAGCATGCCTTGAATATTGAAACCGGATATGAGGACCTACGTTATAACAACATTGTAATTGCTACTGATGCAGATGTTGATGGAATGCACATTCGCCTTTTGCTGATGACTTTTTTCCTCCAGTTTTTTCCTGATCTGGTAAAAAATGGTCACGTTTATATTTTGGAAACTCCTTTGTTTCGTGTAAGAACTATGCCTGGAAAAAACAAAGAAAAACAAGAAACAATTTATTGTTATAACGAAGAGCAAAAGGAGAAAGCGGTTTTAAAGTTAGGAGGCAAGCCAGAAATAACAAGATTTAAAGGCCTCGGGGAAATTTCGCCGGAAGAGTTTGGAAAATTTATTGGTGATGACATCAGGCTACAACCTGTAATGCTTTTGCCTGAAATACACATCCAGCAATTACTTGAATATTATATGGGAAAGAATTCTCCTTCACGGCAGGATTTTATTATTGATAACCTGAAAGTGGAAGTTGACTTGGCAGAGGTATAATATTAGAATTGAATTAAAATTTACTACAATAAAATTGCGTATTGAATGCAGCACGTTGTTTTTCAGCAGGAGGATGTAAAAACGCTTAGAAAAAGCTTCGAATTAGATGGAACTTTAAACGGTAAGATTTATGAAATTAAAGATGATTTTGCGGTAGGTCCGTTAAAAGATATTTACACTCAAAATGGAATTGAAATGAGGAAAGAATGGTGGCGAAAGGTTTTAGCCGGTGGAGATCTTGATGGCAAAGTGGATACAGATGAAGTGAATGATCCAAAAACGACAGAAGAAATTAAGGAGCAATTACGATCAGACCAGGATGAAACACTATGGATTTGGGTTGCGCCAAATAAACATGACGTTACTGGTTATTACTGGCTGATGGCTCAGTTGACGGAATTTGTAGGAAGAATTTATGTTTTGTCTTTAAATAATCTTCCTTTCATAAATGAGAAAGGACATATTTTTTATCCAAAAAATTTATCTGAAATTCCTGCACGCGAATTTATAAAAGCGAAAAAACTTGCACGCGCGATCACTTTATCTGAATTTGAAGTTGACCCTGATGAATGGTCAAAAATTTGTAATGAAAATAAAATGGTCCGTATTCTTGAAGGCGCCAAAAAGTTATCGCAGCATGATGCTGACTTTTTTGACAAATATCTTCTGGGCTTTATCACACCAGACTGGCAAAAGGCTCATAAAGTAATTCTTAATGTTCTAAACAAGGCCGGACAAACTACCGGTGATGCATACCTGCTATGGAGAATAAAAGAATTGATTGCCCAGGAAAAAATTGATGTGCAGGGTGAAATAAAGAAGATGAAAGATTTTGAGGTGAAACAAAAAATTGCTAAAACCGAATCTGAATGAAAATAAAATCGATCCATCATGTTGCAATACTGACTGACGATTATCAGAGAAGTAAAGAGTTTTATACCGCCGTATTGGGTTTTACGATTTTAGGAGAAACCTACAGAGAAGAAAGGAGATCGTACAAATTGGATCTTGCAATTAATGGCCTTTATCAAATTGAACTGTTCTCATTTCCTGAATTTAAAGAGCGGCAGTCATTTCCCGAAGCAAAAGGATTGAGACATCTGGCTTTTGCGGTGGATAATATCGAAGAGGCAGTAAACGAACTAATTTCAAAGAAAGTAAATGTGCAGGCAATAAGAACAGATGAATTAACGAATAAAAGATTTTGTTTTTTCTATGATCCAAATGGTCAGCCATTGGAATTATATGAAATGAAAACGAATTGAAGTGAAACGAAAATAAAGATGGCAAAAACAAACAAACAGGAATATGAGCACAGTGATTCGGGTATTTCCGGGCAATATAAAACCTGGTTTCTCGATTATGCGAGCTATGTAATATTGGAACGCGCCGTTCCTGCCATTGAAGATGGTTTGAAACCGGTGCAGCGTCGTATTCTTCACGCTATGAAAGAAATGGATGATGGTCGCTTCAATAAAGTAGCAAATATCATTGGTCAAAGTATGCAATATCATCCTCATGGCGATGCAAGCATTGGCGATGCAATTGTCAATCTTGGTCAAAAAGATCTGCTGATTGAAACCCAGGGAAACTGGGGTGATGTGCGAACAGGAGATGAAGCCGCTGCTGCAAGGTATATTGAAGCGAGACCAAGCAAATTTGCACTGGAGGTGGCTTATAATAATAAAACCACCAACTGGCAATTGAGTTATGATGGAAGAAAAAATGAACCTATTACTTTACCAATGAAATTTCCTTTATTGCTGGCGCAAGGTGCTGAAGGTATTGCTGTAGGCTTGGCAACAAAAATTCTTCCACACAATTTTTGTGAACTGAT
>Ga0157371_10004382_pt1 | contig 12343 bp, 15 predicted proteins | sample C45metaG_FD_113462 | JGI IMG/M metagenome (GOLD analysis project Ga0157371, IMG submission 113462) | Corn rhizosphere microbial communities from Kellogg Biological Station, Michigan, USA - C4-5 metaG | ecosystem: Host-associated > Plants > Roots > Rhizosphere > Soil | place: USA: Michigan... | reverse complement strand
TGGCGTTGCCGTACTTATCATTGCCTTTGTGTTTAACCACACGATTGCATCGACCATTATTATCGCGATACCAGGACTCTTTAGTATTTACCTGTCGCTGATGGCTAATAATGAATAGCTACTCAGCCAACGCCTGCACGGGGTCTTGCCGGGCCGCACGATATGCAGGATAAACACCGGCAATAATACCAAAGATCGTCGTTACCATAATCGTACCACCCGCTAACCAAGGTGGTACGATTGCTATATTAGCAAGTGTGAGGCCTTGATTTTGTAGTAATACGCCAACATATTCATTTACGAAGCGACTGGCGAACATGCCGATTGCCACACCAAGCGCACCACCGATAAAGCCGAGGAGCGCAGATTCTGTCAGAAAGAGTGCGACCACCGTGCGCCTACGCGCACCACAGGCACGCCATACGCCAATAGTGTAGCGCTGTTCTGATACGGCCATGAGCATGGTGTTTACGACGCCCAGCGCGGCTGCAATGACCGCAATGACTGCTACCGCGCCCAGTACCATCCACATAGTGGCAGATAATTGCTGCAGGCGCTGCACCTGCGATAGTGTGGACACTTGGCCGTAGCCAAGCGCCTCGATCGCCGATGACACCGACGCAACATTCGCTGTGCTATCTGCGGTTACTTTTATAGTAGTGTAGCCACTTTCTGCAATTTGATCCGTTTGCTTTGCTACGCCGGCGTCGTAATAATGAATTGTTCTGATTGCGTGTGCCCAGCCGATTGGCACAAATAGTCCGTTTTGGTTCGGGCCAGTAGTCGTTACGCCCACAATCTGCATTTTTAGTGTTGTTGTTTGCTGGTTGAAGTCGTCGAGCTCGGCCTTGGTTGCGGATATACCCGGTATCGACGCAGCTACGCCGCGGTAACCCTTTTGGGTTGTGACGTTGATGGTTTTGCCGATGAGCCCAGATGGGTTGTCGCCGAATCCAAGAGCCTTTGCATAGCTAAGGCCAATGATTGCCACGTTTGTTTGGTCGTTAGTGGTAAACGCAGCTCCTGCGGCAAGCGCTAATGGAGCATCGCTTGGCACGCCTTCAGCTTGGGCGACAAATTGTTTGTCGCTGCCATCGAGCGAGAAGTTAGCGAGTTCCCATATGTGTGCCTGAGGGCTTGCCGATGCAACATGCGGTAGTTTAGCAAGCGTTGCCACCGTGGCGTCGTCGAGCTTCGTTGCCTTGCTATTCACCTCTTGCACACCACCGAATGGACTCAGCGATGCGTTGCTTTGGTTTGGCGTGACAGCAATGCTCGTAAGTCCACTATCAGGCCCGAATTGCTCGGTAATTGCCTGCCGGCCCCCAACACTGATTGCGGCCATAAGTACCAAAATTACTGTGCTAATAATGAGCGCAAATAGTGTAAGACTTGTGCGCAAGGGTTGGCGCCGAATATCTTTCAGTGCGACTGCAAGGTAATCACCGGTTCGCATGTGATTCCTCCTTTACCATGTGCCCGTCTTGTATATGAATACTGCGGTCGGCGCGTGCTGCGAGCTTAGGGTCGTGCGTTACCATCAGCACAGTAATACCACGTTTGTGACTGAGCGTTTCGAGCATAGACATGATTTCGTTACCGCGGGCTGAATCGAGGCTGCCTGTTGGCTCGTCGGCAATAATGATCTTTGGGCGATTCACGAGCGCACGGGCAATCGCTACGCGCTGCCGCTCGCCGCCAGATAGTTCATTGGCGCGTTGATGAATCTTGGTTTCGAGTCCGACGAGTTTGAGGTATTCTTTGGCGAGGTCGTGACGTTCGTGCGGTGGCATCTTTGCTATTACCAGCGGTATCGTGACGTTTTCGAGCACGGTGTAATATGGTATAAGGCTGAAGTTTTGGAACACGAAGCCAACTTCGCTGTTACGAAAATTAGAGAGCTGCTTATCCCGGCGACCTTTTAGTGCCTTGCCCTGCACCTCTACCGTGCCGGTATCTGGCGTAATAAGCCCGCCGACGATGTGTGTTAATGTGGTTTTACCCGACCCAGAGGGGCCGACGATTGCGAGTAATTCGCCTTTATAGATGTCCAACGAGATATTATGAAGTGCATCTACCGATTCGTGCCCCCGACGGTATTTTTTAGATACATCACTGATGCGTATAAGTATATCGTTAGACTTAATACTCATCTTTTTAGTATATAGGATTCGACGGACAGTATCAAAGTTGTGTGGACTACGCGTGAAGAAGTTGTAGCACGTGATACAGCACGTAAGCTGGCCAGACAGCAGCCTTAAGCAGGGCCAAGATTACTGCCCAAAATCCAGATGCTTGTTGGATGAAGTAGATCGCGGCACCAACATACGCTACAAATAATACAAATCCAGATGATCCACGATCGACGATTTTGATTGTTTTATTATTACCTGTCATAGTCTTATCTCCTTTTATTAGTAAGCTACCTATTATTTAAGCCATCCAGACGAAGCGTACTGCTTTCGTCGCGGTGAACGCCGTCGCTGCCGACGTGCTTTTCGCTGATTACAGGACCTTTTTTAATTACATGGACGAGCGCCTTTGCGTGACCATGGCCGAGTTTGAAATCTTCTTTCAGCCAAGTGACGATTTCGCCTGATTTCGTTTCGGCGTTAAAGCCCTTCTCTTTTGCGAGGGCGAGAAATTCGTTGGGTGTTTTACCTGTTTGCTTTTCGATGTTATCTAAGTAGGCCTGGAATGACATACTTTTATTCTAGCATCCTTAGAGATTAGGCCCTTGCACTCTATAAAGTCGAGTCCAGTTCAGCCCGGTCGTCTTCGCTGCGTCGCTGGCGATTGCTTTTTGTGCGCCGATTATTGAGTCGGGCAAGCTCCATTTGCTTAGTCTTTAGGCTCGCAAGCTCTTGTTTCATTTTGAGATAGCTCGCATAGTGACTACGGCTAAGCGCCCCGCTCTGGAGGGCGGCCTGCACTGCACAGCCTTCTTCGTGCTGATGCCTGCAAGTACGGTATTTACAGGTGCTAACAAGTGCCGCTACATCGTCAAAATTTTCAGCTAAATCCTCTTCGGTTCCCCATAATTGCAGCTCACGGATGCCAGGAGTATCTATTAGTAGCCCGCCACCAGGCAATGTGAACAGTTCACGGTGTACTGTTGTATGCTTACCTGTTGCGTCTGACTCGCGTACGGATTGGGTAGCCTGCGCTTCACGGCCGAGCAGCTGGTTTGTCAGGGTTGATTTGCCTACCCCTGACGAGCCTAAAAGAACGGCAGTCTGGCCGGCAGGTATATAGGAAAGTATCTGGTCGACGCCCGTACCCTTCGTGGCGGTTGTTACGATGGTTGGAAGTTCGAAGCTACTCAGCTTTTCAATATATCCGTCGATGACATTTGATTTATCCGCCTTATTAAGAACAATGACTGGGCGAATGGCATCGATCGATAGCTGGTAGAGAAATCGCTGTAGTCGCTCGACGCTAAAGTCATTATCAAGCGCCAATATCACGAACGCGACGTCTACATTCGCAGCAATCGTCTGCTTAACAACCTTTTTGCCGGCAACTTTGCGGGCTATTTCGTTACGTCGCGGCACGAGCGCCTCTACCGTTGTATTACCAAAGTCGGATGGCCGCACCGCAACCCAGTCGCCAACCTTAGGCACGTCTTCGCGGCTTGCGTAATGAGCTAGTTTACCCGATAACACAGCAGTCATTGTCTCTGGCATAGCTATCTTAAGTGATGTACCAAAATCGGCAACTACACGTGCAGGCTGCATGTCTACAAGCTCAAGCTTCTCCCACTTTGCATAAAACTCTTTAGTCCAACCGAGTTGCGTGAGATTCACATAAGGATCCGGCATGCTATCGACTGCCTTGTTCGACTATGCCAAGTGGTGCGTATCGAGAGATCATGGTATTAGTATAACGCACTACGGTATTAAGCAGTGGTAGACCGAGCTAAAATTTGCTAAGTTATGGATTATACGATATAATTATGGTAATACTTATTTCCTTTCGTCGCTAAATCACAGCACACTGGTTTATATCAAATAAACAAACATATTTGAGACTGTATTCTTAATACCAGCCATTGTTGAGGAGGATACTAGCAATGAAAATCGATAAACACATTGAGATTGTTGGGTCGAACAACCCCCAGCTCAGCGCCATGACGCCAAGCTCACGGCAGACTATTTTAGATGTTTTACGCAAGCACTACACAAGAGTTTCCATCACTATCGTTGAGAATGTGGCTGACCTCGAAGCGTTAGTTGCCAAACAGCCTGATCTTGTCATACTAGGCATGAAGTTTGTACTGCTTGACCCTACGCTCGGCTACGAGGATAGCCCGAAGATTTGGCTTTCAGCATATTTAGATAGTCATGACATTGCCTCTACAGGTTCAGATGCGAAAGCCATGGCTTTACAACTTGATAAGCACGTTGCTAAGCAAGCAGTACTCGACGCTGGGCTGCAAAGTTCTGCCTATTTTATCTCGAGCATTAATAATCCGAGTTTTTTACACAATTTAACGTTCCCTCTTTTCGTAAAGCCTGCCAACCGAGGCGGCAGCAGTGGAATCGATGAACAATCAGTTGTATACACCGATGCTGAATTGCAAGCTAAAATCACGTCCCTTCATGACACATACGCCTCAGACGTACTTATTGAAGAATATTTAGCAGGGCGCGAATTTAGCGTTGCAGTTATTAAGCAGTCGGTGTCTGGCGAACTGGTTGCGATGCCGATTGAAATAAGAACCCCTGCAGACACGCAAGGTAATAGATTCCTGAGCTCCGCCGTTAAGGAGGCTGATCTAGAAAAAGTTCTCGCCCTGGATGACCCGCTCCTTAAAGCTGCCGTAGGCACATTTGCTATCGCCGCCTTTAAAGCACTCAGTTCACGAGATTTCGGCCGAATTGATATGCGCCTTGATGCGCAGGGTATGCCGAGTTTTATAGAAGCCAACCTCATGCCCGGCCTTTCTAATCATGGTTACCTGTTTCGGTGCCTCAACCTAAACGCGGGCATAACGTATGATGATATGATTTTGTCGATTGTCGACGTGAGCCTTCAGCGATCACTCGCAGGTAGTTTGCAAGCCACAGAAGGCATCAATGCAGCGCCAATACCCTCTGTGAGAGTATAGCCATTAGCTAGTTAAACATACTCCACTTGCGGCGGACAGCCCAAAACCAGAATATGCCGCCAAGAACAGTGGTTACGAAAACCATCATTTGCTTTTCGGGTAGCACGTACATGAGATCGACAAGGAATTTTGAAGCAAAATATGCGATCAGTAGGTAGGCTGACCATTTTTTCATGCGCCACATGCCGATAATAATTGCCACATTGCTCGCAAGACCAAGGAGTGCGTATGCTGGATACCACGCCGGAATACTGCTATAGACGGTTTTCAATGCGTCGGGGTTAGCAAGATAATATGGTATCTGCAAATCACCGATGATCAAGAATAAGATCATGATGCTTAAAAAGATACCCTGTTTTTTACGAATTTGTTTCATAGTTGCTCCTTATGAATTTATCTTTATATTCAAGATACTCTATTATTAAGTTATTTACAATAGCAAAGCTACACCATCCTAATCAAATAAATACCCGGCCTTCCTGAAGAAAGTCGGGTATTTAGATGGCTGAAGCTATTTATTTATGTATAGATGGCGCTCACCTTATATTGTTGGAGGTCGGTTATTGGGACTCTTATCGACATGGCGTGGGCCAAAACCGATCCATTGCATTTGATCTCCGCTTTCGGTTTGCTCTAGGAGCAGTTGCTCAATTATGTCTCTTGCCTCCCGTGCCTTATTTTTTGGAAGCCATGAATGTTTAATTCATGGGCGACATTCTTTCCAAGAATTTGAATGCCAGCAAAAAACGGCGCGTCGACATACACGACGCGGCCAATATCTCGCACTGGCATAGTCTCCACGAATGAAACCAGGAGACTATTTCGAATAATGGAAATTGTCTTTTCTTGGACAATGAGCTCATCACGAAAAAGCTGCGTGAGCCACGAGGCTCGAACGCGGCATAGCTCACGGTTCCCTTCCCCTGCGACAGGTAAATTACTTGATTCAACCAAACCTGATTGGATCTCGGCGGGGTATGCTAGCTTCCGTCCAGTAGACGGAGAATCTTCCTTCATAGGCACTCTCCCTCCTTAAGCGTTTGGGCTTGTCGCGTGGGATTGAGCCTCCGTTGACACTCAATCCCACACTTGGCCATAAAAGCTACTTGTCTGCTAGCTTCTTTTGCTTGGCGTCACTGCCACTTTGAATCGCTACCTTCTTAGGCTCTGGGAGTGGCTTAAGCGGCACAACAACTTTGAGCACGCCGCCATCAAGATGCGCTTTGACGCTATCACCGTCAGCACGCTCCGGGAGCGCAATCCGACGGTAGAAGCTATTAGAGCTTTCGCGGACGACGTATTTCTTATCCTTGTCCTCTTCGCGTTCGTGCTTTTCAGCTTGAATTACAAGAGCACTGCCGTTGTCGTCCACATGAATATCGATGTCCTCTTGGTTGAAGTTAGGAAGGTGAGCCTCAACAATGAGCTCTTTTCCGCCCTTGGTGTAGACATCCGTAGTTGGGATAGTGCCACCTTTAACCGGCGTAAGCCAGTCGTCTCCGAAGAACTGTCGCTGTAGAGCGTTTAGCTCCGCAAAGGGGTCGAACTTAATTAGATTTGCCATTATATTCCTCCTTTCGTTATTTATCGTAAGAAGAAGCTATAACCGCTTCTGTTTCTAGTTAACAAAACTGGCACTCAATTGTCAAGAGTGCCAGTTTTGTCTATTAAATTAAGTCCTGAAGTTTTATGCGAATAGTTTTTCAAGACGATCAAATGTGCTCGAGATGCCTTCGACCATGCCCATTGCAAGCAGCTTTTCGATTTCCTCTGCAGCATTTGCTTGGATTGTTGTTGCAACAGTCGTTTTGCCATCTTTCTCAATAAATTTAATTTCTACATTAACCACTGGCATATTTTCCATTGGCGTACCGTCAGGGTTTGCGAAGAGGTCTGTGTAGCTAAAGCCGTTTGGCTCGTCCATTGTCTGGTACTGCATCACCGCCCATGACTCTTGGCCAAAGAAATCCCCTTGTTTAGGATCGACGCACTTCATCGCGTATAGGTTGTGGCCACCCGGCCTGAAATCGAACTCTTTGACTGTTGTTTCCCAGCCTTCTGGTCCCCACCACTGTGCAAATATATCTTTGTCGGCATATGCGCCCCAGACCTTTTGCTTTGGTGCGTTAATTTCACGCTCTATTGTTAGCGTTTTTGCTTCGAGATCTTTTACTACTTTAGTCTTTTCCATATTAGCCCTCCTTTAATATTGTTTCTAATTTGTCGTAGCGGCTTTCCCACATTTGGCGATATTGTTCCAAATATTTGTCGGCTTCGGCTAGCGCTTCTGGCGCGAGTGTCACCATATATTTTTGGCCCTCCTTGCGTTTGTGAATCAAGTTCGCTTTCTCCAAAACCTTTAGGTGTTTGGAGATGGCTGCAAAACTCACCTCGTATTTTTCGACTAATTCGCCAACTGACAGCTCGCATTCCATGACGCGGTGCAGTATATCCCTCCGGATGGGATCAGCGAGTGAGTGAAAAATTGTATCGAGTTGTAATGCTTGTTCAACCATATGGTTAAATATATAGCACTCAGTATTTTGTGTCAATAGAACGTACAGTGACCTCTATTAAGCCTTCATTTTTGTCTTAATGAGCCCTGGCTATCTCGGCTAGCTTATGCTATAATATATTTAATTCCCAACGATTTCATCTGAGGGAACCGCAATCCGTCCGCAACGCTCATAGGATGAGCGGGAAGCAGGTTTGATATGAGTGACACCGCCACGGCCGGTACCACTGTCGGCGTCGGCCAGGCATCGGAGCCGCGCATCTGCAAGGTGACGGGCGTCGTCCGCCGCGACGAGGGCCGCCTCACCATCGAGGCGCACAGTGCCCATCTGCTCGACTCAGTCGAGGCGGGCGCCTTCGCGGCCTCGGTCGCCGACTACGCCGTAACCCACGGACTCACCTGCGTGCGCAGCGGCTCGACACTGTTCGACCTCTTCGCGCATGCAGGTGATCTGCTGCCGCAGGACAGCGGCGACATTCGCGTGATCATCCACATGATCGTCACCAAGACCATGCGCACGATCCAGATGGCCGAGCGCGGCACGTCGCTGCCGCGCTTCAAGACCACCGACAACGATGTCGACGTCTACACCATCGAGGATGTCACCGTTTGATCCGCCTGCCGTTCCTGGCAGGGTCGCGAGCACGACGCTCGCGGCCCTGCCGCCGGCATACCTCTTCCACCCGGACGGATTGCATAATCCGAAATCATTATAAAATAACCACCGCAATTGGTGGTTATTTCTATCTACAATAGGCTATGTCAGGCGTGCAGTAAGCTTTACAAAAAAATCATCCATATCTTTGTACTCAATGACCTCATTTGTTATGAAGCGTAGGGAGCTGGATGGTTTAGAGCCGGTTTTGTAAAAACAAACAACCGGCACGCCTGCTGCTTCTGCCTGGGCAAGCTCGATACCTTGGCCTGTTGAAGGAAGAGAGCTTTCAGCTACCAATATATCCGTATGCTTCAGTTCTGTTTTGGCATCCGTGTCTAGATTCTCGGGCTCGTGTGGCAAGAAGAAATGATGCGTTTTAGCGAGCTCTGATTCTTTGAGAGGCTTATATAGATCATTTTCATAGTCATAAGCGCCAGAATGAGAAATATAGATATTCATGATTATAGTCTAGCAGTTTACATCAAAAGCAGGGCAATAAAATAAGACTCAAGATGAGTCTATTGTGCGTATCGGGATGCGAGCGGGAGGAGCCCGCCGGTGCCAGACATGTTACTGTCGGCGACCGGCGGAACTCCTCCGCGCCAGACCTGGAGCGCGCGTGGCTCAGGTCAGCATCCGTTGGATCAGTCCTGCACGCGGACGTGCAGGAGCGCGTGCGGGTTCGGGCCGAACGGGACCCAGCTCTGCTGCGCGAGCAACTCCTCGGGGTCGAACAGCTCCCCGTGCAGGTGCTCGGGGGTGTTGTCCGGGGTGAGCTGGCGCATGAAGACGCCGGCCAGCTCGCGGAGTGCCCAGACCGTCAGGCCCTTGTCGTCGAGCATCATCTCGGCCGGCCGCAGGTGCGGCTGGTAGATGTTGCCCATCGTCAGGGTGCCCATCGGGTCGATGGTGGCCGTCTGCATGCTCCGGATGTCCTGCACGTGGAACACCAGGTGTCCCTCGGCCCCGCGCTTGCTGCACACCACCCGGAAGGCGGTGCCCAGGTAGGTCGCGAGCTGGTTCATGACGAGCTGCGCGCGGTCCCGGTCGGTCTTGTCGAACGCCTGGGGCGTGTCGTCTGCGACGGGGGCGGGGCAGCTTGCGGTGAACGCGGTCATCGCCGGTCTCCTTGAGTCGGTGCCGTGATCCACTTGTCAATTACAGGTCCGTAGTCGTACGGTCCTTGACGTCGCGGGTCCTCTTGCGAGTGGCAAACAAGGCATAGTTTTACTCTGCTCTGTTTGCTACCCACAAGAAGCCTCCAACGGATGCTTCACTCATACGAGTGATTGGTATTAATTATACAAGAAATATCGTATAAACGCAATACCTTAACATGGTTTCCTGCAGACACTTGACCTATCTATACATAGATTGTAGAATAAATAAGTTACAGCCACCGAGTAGAATCTGGAGCACGTACATGTCCCACCCTTCGGCAGTTGACATCACACCCAAGGTCAGCAACGCCCGCGAGTCGATCGCCTACACGTCAGCCGACGAGGCCGTCAAGCACGTCATCGCCGAGCGCCTCGGCGCCACGAACGTCAGGATGACGGTCGGCCCCAGCCAGTACTTCTGGCCCGCCGGTGGGAGGATCCGCGTCTACATGAGCGGCCTGCCCGAGGACTGCCACGACCTCATGGTCGCGATCTACGAGCGCCTGGAGACAACCGACGATGCCGGGTACGTGCTGTTCCCGGTCAAGTCGATCGAGCTCGACCGCGAGGACGAGATGATCCGGGTCATCGGCGACGAGTGCCGCATCACCCAGATGCGCCCGATGCCGAGCTGACAACACCACCCCGCCTCACCCCGTCGAAGCGTCACCCTGTCTGGCGCCTCCGGGTACCAGGCGGGGTTTCGCTTTGCTATAAAACTAGAGAATGAAAAACGGTTACTACACCATAAATTAGTGCTTTCAGATGAGTGTGCTGGTCGTCATTTTCTGTGGATTAGAGATACATCAACTTCCCCACTTCCAGCCGCTTATTTCAGGCATATCAATGCCGTGAATCCGAATATAGTCGCGATGTTCTATAAGCTTAGTCTGCATGAGCTCCTTTAACTGAATCGCTTCGTCACTGTCTAGATCAAGACGGTCAATTACATCGATTACCAGGTGGAACCGGTCCATATCATTCTGTACTGTCATGTCGAATGCGGTCGTGATTGTACCTTCCTCTTTGTAGCCCCGGACGTGCATATTGCGGTTGGTGCGACGATATGTTAAGCGATGAATTACCCAAGGGTACCCGTGAAATGCAAAGACGATTTCTTTATCTTTTGTAAATAATTCGTCGTATTCTGGATCGCTTAAGCCGTGCGAATGCTCGGTGTCGGATTCGAGCCGCATTAGGTCGACGACATTCACGACCCGAACTTTGAGATCTGGTAGGTATTGTCGAAGAATCGATGTCGCGGCAAGCACCTCAAGTGTTGGCACATCGCCAGCACATGCCAGAACAACGTCCGGCTCGCCACCTTGGTCGCTACTCGCCCAATCCCAGACGCCGATTCCCCTGCTACAGTGCTCGACTGCTTCGTCCATTGAAAGCCACTGCGGGCTATCATGTTTGCCGGTAATCGTAAGGTTGATGTAATTACGGCTGCGTAGACAGTGGTCCATAGTCGATAGTAACGTGTTGGCATCTGGCGGCAGGTATATACGAACAACCGAGGCCTTTTTATTGAGTAAGTGGTCAATAAAACCTGGGTCCTGGTGAGTAAATCCATTGTGGTCTTGGCGCCATACGTGGGATGTGAGCAAGAAGTTAAGCGATGCAATTTGGTGTCGCCACGGTAACTCACTCGACATTTTCAGCCATTTAGCGTGTTGATTTACCATTGAGTCAATAATGCGGATGAACGCCTCGTAACTATGCAGCAAGCCATGCCGACCTGTCAGCAAATAGCCCTCTAGCCAGCCTTCGGCTTGGTGCTCGCTGAGCATAGAGTCGAGCACCATGCCATCTGTCGCTAGGTTTTCATCATTCGGGCGAACGCGCGCAGACCATTGCCGGTTAGTTACCTCAAGAACTGCCTCCATGCGGTTTGACACAAGCTCGTCTGGACCAAAAATCCTAAAATTACGGTGGGTCTGGTTGTATTTAACGACGTCACGCAAATATGGACCGACCGCGTGCACGTTACCTTCATTAACAATTCCACGGTACTCAACGTCAACACCATAGTCGCGGAAGTCCGGCAGCATAAGCTCACGAATGAAACCGCCGCCATTAGCGTGCGGATTAGCACCCATACGTCGATTGCCTGTTGGTGCGAGTGCTCTTAGCTCTGGCAGCAATGCGCCTTGCTCATCGAATAGCTCCTCTGGGCGATAGCTCTTGAGCCACTGCTCGAGTACTGCAACATTATCAGGATGAGCCGCGTCGACCGCAAGTGGCACTTGGTGCGACCTGAAGTTGCCTTCGATTTGCTTGCCATCAATCTCTTTTGGACCCGTCCAGCCCTTTGGTGAGTTGAGCACAATCATCGGCCAGCGCGGACGCGTCGTATCATTATTTTCGCGTGCTGCACTCTGAATCCGTTTGATTTCATTTACTGCATCGTCAAGCTTCGCCGCCATTAACTGATGCATGACCATAGGATCGTCGCCCTCAACAAAGTATGGCGTCCAGCCGTAGCCACGTAGCAGTTGGTCGAGCTCCTCGCGCTCGATACGCGCAAGAATTGTCGGGTTGCTGATTTTGTACCCATTAAGATGAAGGATCGGCAACACCGCCCCATCGGTTTTTGGGTTAATAAATTTATTTGAATGCCAAGCGGTCGCAAGCGGACCAGTCTCGGCCTCGCCGTCACCGACGATACAAGCAGTGATAAGATCAGGGTTATCCAAAATGGCACCGAAAGCATGGCTTAATGAATACCCAAGCTCCCCGCCCTCGTGAATGGAGCCTGGCACCTGTGGTGAAACATGGCTTGAGAGTCCGCCGGGGAATGAGAACATCTGAAAGAGTTTCTTGAGGCCTGCCTCGTTCTCTGGGACATTTGGGTAATACTCACTGAATGTTCCTTCTAGATATACGTTGCCGACAAG
>Ga0157371_10004375_pt1 | contig 12357 bp, 10 predicted proteins | sample C45metaG_FD_113462 | JGI IMG/M metagenome (GOLD analysis project Ga0157371, IMG submission 113462) | Corn rhizosphere microbial communities from Kellogg Biological Station, Michigan, USA - C4-5 metaG | ecosystem: Host-associated > Plants > Roots > Rhizosphere > Soil | place: USA: Michigan... | reverse complement strand
GAATTCGCCAGGGGAGAGTAAACGTTGCATCAGACCCGAAAGGCTGCGAAAGAGGGTGCCAAACACCAGGCCCGTTAACAGTACCCGGTGAAGATCCAGCCCACTGCGGTTAAATAGCCAGCGATAGAGCAGCGTGGCAAAGATCATCAACAGTGCCGTTTCGCCAAGAAACGGCACCATACTTCCTACCTGGCTCAGTTGCGAAAGCTGAACAAAAAATACCAGCAGGGTTTGGATAAACACAAAAAGCGACTCAAGGCCCATGACCGAGGGCGACAAAATGCGATTTTGCGTGATGGTTTGAAAAAGCAACGTACTGATGCCGGATGCAAAGGCGACCAGCACGATGGTGAATAAAATCTGCCCCCGATGTTTTAATACGTAGCTGATGTTTCCCTGCAGATGCAAGGTCATAAAGACAAAGGAAACAATGACCGCAAGCAGGGCTAACAGGCTGATTCGCCAGACGGGCGAGGAGACGTTTTTCAGGGCGCGGGACAGCGGTGACAGATCAGTTGCCATAGCGCCTTCCTCTGATAATCAGCACCAGAAAAACCGCCGCGCCCAGTACGCCGAGTAAGGCACTGACCGGGACTTCAAAGGGATAAATAATCAGCCGCCCCAGGATATCGCAGCTTAAAACCAGTATGGCACCTGTCATCGCGACCCAGGGCACGGTGCGGCGCAGGTTATCGCCGAAAATCATGCTGACAATATTCGGCACAACCAACCCGAGGAAAGGCAGAACACCGACGACAACGATCACCACGCCGCTGACAATGGCGATCATCGCCATCCCCGTTAACTGGATCTGGCGATAGTTCAGCCCGACGTTAACCGAGAAGTCCTGGCCCAGACCGGCCACCGTGAAGCGATCGGCAATCAAGGCCGCCAGCAGGGTAATCAGTCCGACAATCCAGATCAGCTCATAGCGGCCCTGCATTACACTGGAAAAGTCACCGGATTCCCAACTGCCCAGCGACTGCAGGATATCAAACTGCATCCCCAAAAATGTCGTTACTGAGCTGAAAACGGCGCCCAGCATGATGCCAGCCAGCGGCACAATAAACGCGCTTTTCTGCCGGATACGCTGAATGAGCAGCATAAACAGTACCGTACCGGCCAGCGCAAACAGGGAAGCGATGCACATTTTGACGATAACGGGCGCCGCCGGATACCAGACCATCACCAGCAGAAGCCCCAGGCTTGCGGATTGCGTGGTGCCCACGACTGAAGGCTCAACAAAGCGGTTCTGCGTCAGCATCTGCATGATCTGGCCCGCCACGCTCATCGCGCTACCGGCAAGCACCAGCGCGACGGTACGTGGAAAGCGGCTGACAAACAGAATTTCCCGCATCTCGGTATCGTGCCACAGGTCGATTAATGACATGCGGGTTACGCCCGTGACTAAGCTCAGCATAACCAGCGCAGACAGCAGCCCCAGGCCCATGAGATAAGCCCCGTATTTCATTCAGGCTGCTCTCTGGCAGCGAGCAGTTGCTGTTTGATCTGGCTCATCATGAGGCTGTAGCTCTGGATCCCGCCGGCAATGTACAGCGAGGCGGAATCGAGCCAGATAATCTGCTGCTTTTTCCATGCGGTGGTGCGGCGCACCAGCGGATTATCCAGAACCTGACGGGCCGAGAGGCCTTCTTTACTGCCGATGGCGCTGTCACGGTCCAGAACGAACAGCCAGTCGGGATTCGCCTGCATGATCAACTCGGGTGAAATGGCATTGCCATGTTTGCTGGCGTTGGGCAGAGAGAGTGCAGGCTTGAACTGCAGCACATCAAAAACAAAACCAAAGCGGGAGTGCGGCGTATAGGCGCTGAGTTTGCCGCCGTTAACCATTAACATCATGGCGCTTCCCGACCGGGCGGCGAGGGGGCGAAGGTCTGCAATCTGCGCGTTAAATGCGGTTAAAACGGCTGTTGCCTGCGCCTGTTTGCCAAAGATCTCCCCCAGTTGCGTCGTGCGTTGCGTCAGGCTTTGCATGAAATCATGCGGGTCAATATCCAGAGAAACGGTGGGCGCGATACCGCTGAGTTTATTGTAGGCCGCCAGGGCTCTGCCACCGGCAAAGATCGCCTCCGGTGCGGCGGCGCTTAAGGCTTCATAGGCGGGCTCAAACAGCGTTCCGGCATTGAAATAGCCCTGACCATTATATTTAGCCAGATGCGCCGGATAGGTGAAGCCGGCTTGCGGGACGCCCGCCGGTGTAATGCCTAATGCATCGGCAATATCCAGCGTGGACGGATTGAGGATCACCACGCGTTGAGGGTGCTGCGGCAGCGTCGTGGTTCCCTGCAGATGCGCTACCCTGACCGTTGGTGCTTCACCAGCAGATGCCGGAGGCAAAACCGTCAGTACCCAGGCCAGGGGCAATAAAATCGACAGAAACGGGAAACGCATGTGTTCTCCTTGCGCGTGGTTAGGGTCCGTATAAGGTCATGGGTTTTGGTTTATACGCAGTTCTGATTACCTGCTTTACGCGCCTGTATCACGCAGCGGTCGCAATGCATAAAACGTGATGCCGGGCCAGTTACTGTTCAGGCTGCTCTCTGTCCATCCCACGCTCGCTCAGATAAATCATCCTGTGACGGCACCATTGACGGGGCGGCGTGAAAGCATCAGTGGGGCGATCAGAATGACGCCGTTATTGAGGCATACATCGTGCGGCCGGGAACCGCGTAGTTGTTGCCTGAAACCCCGCTTGAGGATGGATGGTCAGAGACAGGGTTTTTATCAAAAAGATTGTCCAGCCCGGCATTAAACTTAAGGTTTTTCGTTGCCCGGTACTGGCCAGACAGGCCATAAATCATGTAGGCATTGCGGATGCGTGCCGTCGCGGTATTGCCTCTCGCCGCCTGGTCTGCGCTGCTGTTCAGCCCCAGCATCTTTCCGTAGTATTTTGCGGTAAATGAAAGGCTGATGTCGTCATTGACCTGCCAGTCAAGGGAGGACCACGTGGCGAGCGTTGGCGTTGTCACGAGCATCACGCCCAGAGAATCTTCGGCTTTGAGCATTCGCGTGAACGTATTACTCAGCGACAGGCGCTTCATCCAGGGGCCCATTTCTTCTGAAATCAGGGGAAGGGTCACATTGCCTTCCAGGCCCTGAGTTCGCGCCGTATCAAGATTGACGCGTTCAAGCCAGTAGCGGCCTGAGGTATCACCGGGTAAATAGCCAACAGGCGCAGAGGCGATTTTGTCTTTGAAGCGGCTGTCGAAGAACGTCAGCCCCGCGCTCCATCCTTCATAATCGAAGATCGCGCCCACTTCCCAGTTTTGTGACGTTTCAGGCTTGAGTTTATCGCTGCCCATCGTGTAACAGCCGCCGCCGTGGTAATCGGCATAGCCGTTACATCCAGCGCCTTTTGAGGATTCAATAAAGCCTTTACTGGCCTGGCGCACGCTGGGTGCTTTAAAACCTTCTGAATATCCCCCTTTTAACGTCAGCGTATCCGTGGCCTGCCAAACCAGATAGGCGCGTGGCGTTGTCCTGTTACCGTAATCGGTATTATCTTTGCGCAGGCCCAGCGTCAGTGAAACAGTATCCAGCAGGTCGATTTGATCTTCGACAAACAGGCCGGTACTTTTGGCCTGAGCGTGATGTTTGCCATAGCTGCTGGAGGCGTCCGCCACCACGCCAACAGAGCGAGGGTTGTTCAGCTCTTCTTTTTTCCACTGTGCGCCGACAGTCAGGTTATGTGGTAAACCGAATTCAAATGGCAGGTTAATATCGCCTTCAACAATGCGTTCTTGATTCCACAGCGCCACATCCTGACTGCCCGTCACCGTACCGCCAGAAATCACCGGAATATCGGTTACCCAGTTTTTAAATTTATTTTGATAAACGTTCAGCTTTGCCGTGCCGAAATCAAAAATACCGCGATAATCGAGCGCATAATTTTCACGTTCAAGTTTATCCACACCGCGCAGCGCAATTTCACTGCCATCCATGGATTCACCGGGAATACCTCGCTCGGTTCCCTGCTGAGTGGAAACGGCGATGCGCTGATGAGGGGTGATATCCCAGCCGAGTTCTGCGCCGTAATTTTCATTTTTGCGGCCTTCCTGGCCGCTTCCCCAACGCAACGTGTCGGTTTCGCTTTTATCCGCTTCGCGCTTGTTCCACGAACCGTTAACACGCAAATCAAATCCCTGGCCCAGCGGACCACCAATGCTGCCTGTCCAGGTCTGGGTATTGCCCCGGTTGCCATCCTGCGGCCGTCGGGTGCCTGCCGTTAATGCGCCGTGCCAGGTATCGCTATTTTTCTTTGTGATAATATTCACGACTCCGCCCATTGCATCCGAACCATAGAGCGCGGACATGGGCCCTCTGACCACTTCAATGCGTTCAATCGCATCAACGGGGATCCAGTTAATATCGTCGAAATAGTTTTGCTGGGTGCTTTTAATACCGTTACTTGAGCCGATGCGTTTGCCGTCAACCAATAACAGCGTATAAGCCGCGGGCATACCGCGCAGTTGAATACCGGAACTGACGTCTGTGCCAATGGCTTTGGTCACGCCTGCGACACGTTCAAGAATATCGGCCAGGTCCGTGGCGGATTTACCAATGTCTCTTTCCAGCTGTTCTGCCGTGATAACAGAGATTGATGCAGGGGCATCTTTCAGTCGCTGTTCAATCGCCGATGCCGTTACCACCATGACATCTTCACTGTCTTCATTCCTGTCAGACTCAGCCAGAGCGGGGGAGATCATGCCAACAGCGGGAACCAATAAACTCGTGGTAATATGGCGAGTGATTTTTTTCAACGGCATCATAACGATTAATCCTTTAACGATTGTCATCCAGTTGATATATCCCTGAGCGAAAGAAATCATAATTCCATATGCAAATGGGAATCAACTCAATAATCATTATCAATTGCCGGAAAAATAAATCCGTCATGAAACTGAGTGGTTTTTTTAACGAATTAAATTGCCAGCAAGCGTCGTAAGAATACCAGGGTGCCACAAATGCGCCTGAACTAACTGATTAAGATTGCAAGGTTTTGGGATTGTATTTGGCTAAATTTAAATTTTCATTAACGCTGGTTTGAATAATGAGTTGTCTATAAATAACGCTTAAATATTAGATATTCTCTTCTTTGTCTCAGAAGACATATACAGGCAATTAACAATTTCGGGCTTGGTTATTAACTTTCAATAAGCGTTTTATTTATATTTTAACGATGATCAGGCCGGAGTTGCGGTGCAGGTAACGCGTAATCTGAGGGAAACTGGAAAATCAGGCGAATCTTTTATTCAGAATAATGATGAATATCGTATTCAGAGGCGGTGGGAATATTGCAGTGGATTGCGGGCGCATCCGCTAAACGTGTTCCGGGGATGCTCAATCCTCAGACACGTTTTTGACGTCAACGCGCCTTTGACACTCCGCGGCTCTCAGAGGAAAGGGACGCGGCGTTCGGATAGCGCATTCACCTTTATTGTCCACACCGAACGGCCAGCAAAGCTGTGCCGATGGTTTTGTTATCCATGGACAGAGACTGGTCTAATGCCTGTACTGGCCAAAAAACGCGGCCAGGGCGTTGGCAGTGGCTTCGGGCTGTTCCTCCGGCTGAAAGTGCCCGCAATTGGCGATGTGCTGGCCGTGTATATCATCGCCATAGGCTTTCAGCGTCGCCGCCATATCTGCAATCGAGCCTTGATCGGCGGACAGCCCCAGTACCGGCATGACCAGTCGCCCCTGCCTGACCAGCTCCGCATTTTGCGCGGCCGACTGAGACAGCGCTCTGTAAAACGCCAGCCCCGCGCGTAAGCCCCCCGGCGTTTTAAGCAAGCGCTCATATTCGCTCAGTTCAGTCTCGCCATAACAGCTGTGGTTAGCGGCTTTCTCGCGAAAAAACCATTCCAGATAAATGCGCTCACGGCCTGCCAGCAAGGCTTCAGGAAGATCCGCTACGGCATGAAAGGCAAAGTGCCATGTTTTCCAGGATTTGTCAGAAGCCGACGGCAGTTTATCCGGTAACGATATGCCCGGAATACCGGCATCCATCAACGTCAGCGCCCGTATTTCCTCGCCATATAACATCGCATAGGTAAAGGCTACCCAGGCACCGACGTCGTGTGCGGCAAGAAAGTACGATCCTAAACCGAGTGAATCGATAAAGGCATGCAGCCGCGTGGCAACCGTTTGAGTGTCGTAGCCGGAAAGCGGCTTATCGGTGTCGCCTTGGCCCGGCAAATCAACGGCGATAATTCGGTATTGATCAGCCAGAGGCAGCATGACATGTCGCCATGCAAACCAGCTTTCGGGAAAGCCGGCCAGCAACACCAGCGGAAAGCCATCCTCACGACCGCCCGTGACATAGTGAAAGCGCAGACCTTGTATCCGGGAAAAATGGTGACTAAAACCATCGGGTGCAGCAGGGAGCATGAGAGCAGACATAGGGTTTTCCTAAAGTAAAAGTACACTACCGGCTTACAGCCGCCATGGCGCGGTGTAATCATCCGCCGCTTAAAATGGTGAACCAGGTGCATGGATCAAATGAGTCATGAAGACCGCTGCAACGGCAATATTGCCCCGGCGAGTGCGGCTTCAACAATCATGCGTTACGCCAGAACCTTCAACGCCTGAGCCACAAAACGCTCAGCATCGTCGGTGAGGGTTGAGGCTTTACCGATGACGCGCATTCCCTGAAGCAACGCCAGAATCACCTCGGCAGCGGCGGTTTCGTTGGTTGTCGCGGCAATGGAACCATCCTGTTTTCCGCTTTTGATCAATTCCGCAATGTTGCTGCGTCGCTTTGCCAGCTGTTTTTCGAGGCTGGTGGCTGCAGCGCCGAGCTGGTCGACGTTAGTGACACCTGCCACCACCATGCAGCCCAGCTTGCCTTCTTTCCCCTGACTGAGCTCAACGTAATCCCGCAGCAGTTCGGCAAGCTTGTCTTTGCTGGTCGTGGCCTTTTCCAGCCGGGTTTTTATCTGTTCCTCCCGGAGAAACACATACCGCTCAAGCGCCCTAGCAAAAACGCCCTGTTTGTCTTTATAAGCCTTGTAAACGCTACCGGTACTGAGGTTTGTCGCTGCGGTGATGTCGCTGATGCTGACGTCACTAAAACCACGATCGCGAAATAGCCTGATGGCCCCATCCAGAAATTGCGCTTCGTTAAAAGCACGCGGTCGGCCCGCAGAGGATTGCGCACTGCCGGTATGGGAAGGGGATTTCATAGCTAATCTCCAATTAGGAAATGATCGTTTCCTTTTTAGAGCATGGAGGGGGAGGCTGTCAAGGGGAGGAAGAGGGAGGGGGTGACACTGTAGATTCTGATCTCGGGTTCAGGCACAAAGCAGAAGAGACTTGATGAGTGTTAAGACTTAATCAGGCATGCAGCAGATCTATAGTGTCAATCTAGAGCCATCACCAAATTTCACGTATCAAATTGACCTGCTCCCCGTTGATTAACACATCCCGATGTTAGTAATGTCTTCATAAGCCACATGAGGACATTACGTGGGTAGGATCAGATATCCTTAGCGTAATCCGTCGTAACGCTAGCTTTTTTCAAAGCAAACCAGTTAGCTGCCACTGCTGAGAAAATGCTGTTTAACGCTATCTGTTGCTGTTCTGTGTCCTGTTCGGCCTGCGTTTGTGGGTCAATGCCGTTAGCGAATAAGGATAGATAAGCAGCGCGCATGCGTCTAGCATCTGCCAGTGAGAGAGCAGGGAAGGCGCCGAGGCCCATCATGGTACGCTGTTTTGTCGCTGGCCTTTGATAGCGGAAACGCCAAAGCACCTTTCCGGTAGTTTTCACAACCATAAAAAGTCCGTCTCCATCATGTAGCGTCAAATCTTTATCAATGGCTTTGGAGCGAATAACTTCTGTGTTTGTGAGTGGGCGCGTAGTCCTTGCCATGAGGGGCTTTCCTGCGTGAATTGGTATACGTTATTGGCATACATCTTGACGTATACCAATAATCACTGGATTTTCCCGGATTTGCTCGGACGATTACAGACACAAAAAAGCCCGCAAGGCTTTCAACTTGCGGGCTTTCAGGACTTCAGCGGACAATTCTGGTATCGCCGCGAAAGAATTTTGGTGGGCTGGCGGAATCTGAAAGAATCACCTATATATATGAAATTAAATATAAATGTTTAATTTTAAAATAATTGGTATACCTAAACGTATACCAATTGCTTTTGTTAAATGGTTTTTCATGTTGTGGAGGGCGATGGCTTTGCATCTATCGTCAGATACGCTTTCAGACCTGAAGAGCGTTTTACACCACGCGGATCGGAAAAGAAGGGAACACGGAGCTTTGGAGAGTCGTTCACTTTAATTGTCCATACAGACCCACCAATGAAATTAAACTCAATGGTTTTGTGATTGACAGACAGCGCCTCGAAAGAGCCTGACGAATACTCATTGCCAACCTGCAAACTTTCAACAATCCCCTGACTCAGGCTGATGAGAGTAACAGTAAGAAACTCCTCAAAGATCACATCATCAGTTGTGAAAAGAATATACCTGTCATTGTCGACTTTAACTGAGGCTTCGAGTACCTGTCCTTTTATAGCGATACCCGTCGGTTCGTTATCGATCACTACTTCAGAAACGGCCTGCTGAAAATCAGTCGCTTTACTTTTCTCAACAAGCTTTACCGAGAGAGTTTGTTCCATGACTACCCCCAAAAACGTCCCATTTCAAAAGCGGCAAGTGCACCACCAACAAATCCACCAATCAAAACACAAACGGGTGCTCCTGGGCCGCATACCAAACCTGCTAAAGCACCTCCCGCTGCACCACCGGCTATGCCTGCACCGTTAATCGCTATTTGTTTACCGGTTTCAGCAACTTTGTTTTCAGCGGTATAAATTTCATATACAGAGATGGCTAAAGAGAGGACGATAAGCCCTTTTCCTGCTCGTGAGAGCTGCAACATCTTCAGGTTAACGCTGGGATTAGATTTACCCGCAGATTCCACAATGCTGGCATACACCTGATTTTTTTGCACTTCAGAAAGGCTGGCAAAGTTTGTTTTAGGCCCAAAAAGTGAGGTCGCTTTCTTAGCGACTAACTCATTAAGCGTCTTACCCGATGACTTCATTCTTTCCGCCATTGCACGCCCAAGTGGCGTACTGCGAGTCCTGATCATTTCCATGATGAGATTTCGCGTTTCCTGAGCTTCTTTCGCAGCCTGTTCCCATGTTAGCAATCCAGCATTAACTCGGGATCGCAAATCGTCAGCCATCTCTTTGATACGCCTCGAATACTCAAGGCGCAAGCGGGGATCTATGGATAGTCGAGCGGCAGCAGCAGCAACATCCCCCTGCAAAGCATTAATCGCTGCGTCAAACTGTTCACGATTTTTAGTGTCCAGTGCATTCAAAAAAGAGGTATCCATTTATTGCTCCTTTTTTAGGCATTCAAACTTTATCAAAACAGTTGCGCGGCCAGAAAGCGAGATCCTACAAAAAAAGATTTTATAAATAATCCTTCACACTGTTCACCTTTCAATTTTATCTAATTATATCATGTGGTTAATGGGTGCTGGATGGGTGAAGGGTGACGCATATCCTTCACCACGGGTGTATGATGGGTATAAAAAAACCGGCTTTCGCCGGTTCAGGTTGTCATGCTGCGTTCGGATCGTCGCACTTCGGCAGCCAGTCGGCGCTGCTTTCGTCCGTCAGCCCGAGGTTGGTCTGCATCCCGAGTTTGGTGCGCCGCTTCAGGTAGCTTTTGCCGTATTCTCGCAGGATGCTCTCCAGCGCCTGGCTGAAGGTCTTCATGCTGAGCGGGTTGCGGTAGCCGTTGGCCTCCATGTACGCCAGATAGGCGTGATACAGGTAGCGCTTCGGCTGTAAGGGCCGGATGCTGGCGTTACCCATGTGCAGGCCGTTCGGCTCGGCGGTCGCGAACAGGTAGCCGCAGAAGTCCACCATCGGGTCGGCGTCGCGCTTGATGCGCATGGCCTCGCCGGAGTTCTGCTGCTGCTGAAGCAGCGCGCGGGCGTCCTGCGGGCTGCTGAAGCGCTGCATCAGCTGGCGCACGATGACGGCCAGCTCCGCCTGTATCTTCTCCTTCAGCTGCGGGTCGCGCTCGTCCGCCGGGATGATTTCCGCGAAGTGCAGGATAACCCGGCGGCGCGACACGCCCCCGCTGCGGTCGGTGAAGCGCATGGGGTTGTTGTTCACGGCCAGAATCACCGCCGGGATGTGGGTCGAATAGGCGTCGCGGTACTTGGGGTCAACGGACACCGCATCGCCGCCGGTAATCGCCTTGATGCCCGCGCCGTCGCCGCTCCACTTCTCCTGGTCGGGCAGGCGGATGAGCGAATAGCCGATGACCGAGGCGCGCTCGCGCGACGACTCCAGCGTCTCGATGGTGGCCGACACGGCGTTGTCCGTTCCGGCCAGCATGGTGGCGATTTCCGCCATGATACTCTTGCCGCTGCCGCCGGGGCCGGTGACCTCCAGAAACAGCTGCCAGTCGTAGCGGTTCGCCAGCACCATGAACAGTGCAGCCTGAATCACGTCCCGCTTGTCGGCGCAGCGTCCGGCGGCGCGGTCGAGCCACTGCCAGAAGTGCGGCGCGTGGCGCTCCAGCGTTTCGCCCGCCACCGGGCGGGTGTAGTCCACGTCGCTCACGGTGCGCAGCCAGTTCTCACGCCGGTGCGGGCTGAAGGTGCCGCTGCGGGTGTCGAGCACGCCGTTGCGGAATCCGATGAGCTGTCGCTGCGGCGCGGCCTGCTGGGGCAGCATCAGCTTCAGCGTGTCCACCACGCCCGCCACCTTGCCCGCCGAGAACGGCGCGCGCAGGCGCTGAAACAGCTTCGCAACGTCGCGCCCGAACTGGTTGCCGGAAATCACCTTCCACGCCCCGGCCTCATAGCGGCAGAGGATTTCGCCGCTGGCGTCCACGGCCAGATTACGCACGTAGTGCTCCGCAACGCGCTCCGCCTTCTCGCTGGCGCTCATGGCCGTAAACTCGGCCTCGCTCATGGTGTCGAACGGGCTGGCGGCGGGCGGGGCTGAGGCCTCGCGCAGCGCCTGCCGGGTGGCGTCCTCCCCGTGCGCGGTAAAGGCGTCGTTCCAGTCGCCGAACACCGGCGGCAGGGCAACCGTTGCGTTGCAGGCCGAGGCGGCGTGCTTCGCCTTACGCTGGCCGTCGCCGTTCAGGTCGCGGTCGGCGGCAATCACCAGCGGCAGCGTCGGGTGCTTTTCACGGACGAGGCCGGCCAGGGAAAGGAGATTAGCGGACGACAGGGCAACCCATACCGCGTCACCCGTCAGCGCGTGCACCGTCAGCCCGGTGGCGTAGCCCTCGGTGAGCCAGATGCGTTTTGGTGTGCCTTTACCGCTCAGGACGTGGCAGGCGCCTTTCACCTGGCCGCCTTTAAGCGTGCGCTTGTCACCGGCGGCGTTAACCAGCTGGACGTTCACCAGCGCGCCGTCCGCGTCGTGCAGCGGCACCACCAGGTCGCCGGGGCGGTAGGCGGTCAGGGCCACCTTGTGCGGCTTCGTGAGCGTCAGGCAGGTCTGCTCCGGCAGCCCCTTGCGGGACAGGTAGGCGTTGCCGGTGACCGCTTTTGCGCTGCTCACCAGCTGCTGCGCCAGCGCGGCAGCCGCCGTGCGGGCGGCCTCGTCGTCCGGCTCTGCCGGTGCGGCTTCAGTGACCGGCGGCAGGTTGCCGGTCAGGTCGTTCACGCGCGCGGCCGCCCCGCTCAGGCTGACGCCCAGCGCCTTCTGCACCAGGTCCATGCCGTCACCGGCCCCGCACTGGTTGCAGAACCACGTCCCGCGCCCCTCTTTATCGTCAAAGCGGAAGCGGTCTTTGCCGCCGCACACCGGGCACGCCGTGTGCCGGTTCTTCACCACCTTCACGCCCAGCGCGGGCAGGATGCGGGGCCACTGGCCCCGCGCGGCGCTGGCCGCGTCGGATACGGTCATTTTCATTATGCTTTCCCTCAGTGCAGCGGCGGCGCGTCGTGGATGCGCCCGCAGAGTTCGTCCATCACCACCTGGCCTAAAAAGCTCAGGCACGGGGCGGCCTTCAGCGGCCCGGCGGTCAGCAGGTCGTCGAGCAGCGCACAGGCAATCTCCAGCCCGCGCGCCCGGCCGTGCTGGCGCAGGTAGAAGCCCTCCAGTTCGGTCTCAATGGCGCGCTCCAGGCGGGCCAGCGTCAGGCCGCAGTGGCGCTGCTGCTCACGGCACAGGGTGAGCCAGGCGCAGGCCACCGCGCGGCGGGACAGCGCGGCGCGCAGCTCAGGGGACAGGGTGCGGGCGTTCATGCGCTCACCTCCCCGTTCATCCAGCCGTCGCGGCAGCGGGTCACCACGTCGTCGAGCTGGCCGGTGATGAGAAACAGCAGCGAGGCCAGCT
>Ga0157371_10004373_pt1 | contig 12358 bp, 9 predicted proteins | sample C45metaG_FD_113462 | JGI IMG/M metagenome (GOLD analysis project Ga0157371, IMG submission 113462) | Corn rhizosphere microbial communities from Kellogg Biological Station, Michigan, USA - C4-5 metaG | ecosystem: Host-associated > Plants > Roots > Rhizosphere > Soil | place: USA: Michigan... | reverse complement strand
AGGTGCCCCTGATGTCTTCGGGGATGCCCGGGTGCAGCATGGTCTGGCCGCGCACATGTGCCTCATAGAGCACCGTGTTGCGGCGCGGCGTGTTGGGCCGGACGACATTGCCCCAGTCGAAGTCCGATTGCATGCGCACCGAGACGTATCGCGCCGTGCCGTCCGCGGCCTCGTGTTCGTCAATGTAGCGCCCGTACGGATCCAGCAGCAGCTGGACGGATTCGGGATCCACCTGCAGCAGCTGGCCGGAATCGCTGTCGAACCCCGTGTAGAAGCCATACCGGCTGCCCACCGGCATGTCGGCAATCAGGCCGTGGTGGACGCCGTCGGTCACGTCAGGCAGCAGGACTGCCTTCCAGGGCCCCCCGGGAGCCTGGTGGCACAGTGCCACCCGGCGGCGGGCAGGCGCATACACGGCAACATTGACGGCATCCGGACCATGCTTTTGGGCCAGGGTGCTCACGCCAAGGGGGAACCGGCGCGACAATCCCATCCCGAGGGTTCCAACGGTTTCGACATCAGTTACCGGCACAGTTAGGCCTGGGTGCTGCGCTGTTTTGAAACCTCGTAGAGGCTGATGCCCACGGCCATGGAAGCGTTCAGGGATTCCATGGCCGAGTTGATCGGGATGGAGACAATCTGGTCGCAGTTTTCACGCACCAGGCGGGAGAGCCCCTTGCCTTCCGAGCCCACCACCAGGCAGATCGGATCCTTGGCCAGGCCAATGTCGGGCAGGGATACATCGCCTTCGCCGTCCAGGCCCAGCACAAAGTAACCCATCTTCTGGAAGGCGCCGATGGCGCGGTTCAGGTTGGGGGCCTTGGCAACTGGGACGCGCACGGCTGCCCCAGCACTGGTCTTCCAGGCGGCGGCCGTGACTCCGGCGCTGCGGCGCTCGGGAATGATCACGGCGTGGCCCGAGAATGCGGACACGCTGCGGATGATGGCGCCCAGGTTGCGGGTGTCCGTGATTCCGTCCAGCGCGACGATGAGCGGGGCATTGGCAATGTGGCCCTTTTTCCACTTGGCCATGACCTCGCTGGCCATGTCCACGGCGTCCTCGTACTCATACGGCGGAATCTGCAGGACGAGGCCCTGGTGGATGGCGTCTTCGGTGAGGCGGTCCAGTTCCGGCTTGTGGGCCTCAAGCAGGGGGATGCCGCGCTCGTTGGCCAGCTTGATGGATTCGCGCACGCGCTCGTCCATGTCCACGCGCACGGCAACGTACAGCGCCTTCGCGGGGATGCCGGCGCGCAGGGCCTCCACCACGGAGTTGCGGCCCGTGACCAGCTCTTCGGTGGCCCGGCCCTTCGGCCCGCTGCTGCGCCGGTTGCTGGTGTGGCCGCCGGCTCCGGCGCCGGCGCTGTGCTTGGCCGCTGAACGCTCGGCAAGCTGCTTGTTCTTGTACGCCTTGTGATAGGTGCGTTCTTCGGCCTTCGGGGTGGGACCCTTGCCCTCAAGTGCCTTGCGGCCCAGTCCGCCCGTGCCCTTGAGGGGACCCTTCTTCAATTTGCGGACGGCGCCGGAGCGGGGATTGTTGGCCATGGTAAAACCCTTACGATTGGTGCGGTGCCGGTTTTTTCAAGGCCCCGAAGTCGTCAAACAAGTATGCCCGCACTCGCATTTTAGGCGCACGGGAGAACGGGATAGTGGACACCCGTAGCTAATAGCTTACGGCCTAGACGCCAATTTCCCGATACGCGGGCCCAAAAGTGCCCTTTCTCACGCCCCGCCCTATCCGGACGCTCGGTTGCAATCGGGGCATTTTTTGGCAACGCTCCCGCAGCCATTGAGGGAGCGTTCGCCAATTTCCACCCACTTGCAACCGAGCGTCGGGGAAAAGTGGCCCGTTTGGAACCGAGGGTCGGTGGGGGTGGGGGGGTTAGCGCTTCAGGGACCAGGTGGAGCCGGTTGCCGAGTCGGCCACTTCCACTCCCGCTTCGGCCAGGAGGTCGCGGATCCTGTCCGATTCTGCCCAGTTCTTCTCCGCCCGGGCCCGGGCCCTGGCCTCCAGCTGCGCCGCGACCAGCACGTCCAGGGCGCCCAGCTCGGCCGCCGAGCCGCTCCCCTGCTGCCACTGTGCATCCAACGGGTTGATTCCCAGCGCCTCAGTCATTCCCATGACAGCCAGGAACGCATCCTGGACTGCGTCCGCATCCCCTGCCGCCAGGGCAGTGTTGCCCGCCCGGACTGTTTCATGGAGCACGGCGAGGGCTGCGGGGATGTTGAGGTCGTCATCCATGGCGGCATGGAAGGCGTCCGGGCGCGTTGCGATGTAGCCAAAATCGTTGCCGGGGAACAGCAGCCCAAAGGCCGCTTTCGCAAACGTCTCAATGCGTTCGACGGCGGCCGCGGCCTCGGTGAGCGAGCCGGGCCGGTAGTCCAGCACCGAGCGGTAGTGCGCCTGGCCCAGGTAGTAGCGGACCACCAACGGCCGGGCGAGTTCCAGCATTTCGCGCGGGTTGATGGTGTTGCCGATGGACTTGGACATTTTTTCACCCTCATAGGTGACCATGCCGTTGTGCATCCAGAAGCTGGCGAAGCCATGGCCGGCCGCCTGCGACTGCGCCATCTCATTTTCGTGGTGCGGGAAGCGCAGGTCCAGCCCGCCGCCGTGGATGTCGAACTCCGTGCCAAGGTACTTGGTGACCATGGCGGAGCATTCCAGGTGCCAGCCGGGGCGGCCCGCGCCCCAGGGGGATTCCCAGCGGGCCGTCTCGGGCTCGCCATCCTTGTACCCCTTCCACAGCGCAAAGTCGCGGGGATCTCGCTTGCCCCGGGGGTCGGCGTCGGGCGCGGCCTGCATGTCGTCAATGTTCTGGTGCGTCAGCGAGCCGTACTTGGCCCAGGAGCGCACGTCGAAGTACACGTCGCCGGAATCGTCCAGGGCCGGGTAGGCATGGCCGCGCTCGATGAGCCGGGCAATGAGCGCGTGCATTTCCGGGATGTGGCCGGTGGCGCGGGGCTCGTACGTGGGTTTGAGAATGCCGAGGGCGTCATAGGCGTCCTCAAAGGCCTGCTCAAAGCGGTAAGCGAGGGCCCACCAGGGCTCGCCATTTTCGGCGGCCTTGACCAGGATCTTGTCGTCAATGTCCGTCACATTGCGCACCACGGTGACTTCGTAGCCGGTGGTCTGCAACCAGCGGGTCAGCTGGTCAAAGGCCAGTGCGGAGCGGACGTGCCCGATGTGCGGTTCGCCCTGGACGGTGGCGCCGCAGTAGTACAGCGAAACCCGGCCCTCCCGGAGCGGCGTGAAGTCGCGGACGGCGGCGGTGGCGGAATCATAAAAGCGCAGGGTCACGGCTCTAGGGTATCCTCTCGGGCGGCGGCTTGGGTGGCGGGCTGGTGTTGGCCGCGGCGGTTTACGGTGCCGCCTTGATGACCAGGGCGGTGGCGACGGCCGTGATGCCCTCGCCGCGGCCTGTGAAACCCAGTGCATCCGAGGTGGTGGCACTGACGGAGACCGGCGCACCGGCCGCGGCACCCAGCACGGCTTCGGCTTCAGCCCGGCGCGGGCTGAACTTGGGCCGGTTTCCGATGAACTGGACGGCAATGTTGCCGATCTCAAATCCTGCCGCGCGGACAATGCGCGCGGCCTCGGCCAGCAGTGTTGCACCGCTGGCACCCTTCCATTCGGGGCGGTCCGTGCCAAAGTGCGTGCCCAGATCCCCCACCCCGGCGGCGGAAAACAAGGCGTCAGCGGCGGCATGGGCCACGGCATCGCCATCGGAATGGCCGGACAGGCCCGGCTCGCCTTCCCACAGCAGTCCCGCCAGCCACAGCGGGACCTTCGTGCCGGCGTCGTCCGTTTCCGGGGCAAAGGCATGGACGTCGACGCCTATCCCGGTGCGGGGCAGCCCGCTCCACCCGCCGGCCATCGCCTAGCCCTCCACCCAGCGCGGGCGGAGCGGGCCCTGCAGCATGGCCTCGGCCAGCAAAAGGTCCGTGGGGGTGGTGATTTTCAGGCTGTGCGCTGAGCCCTGGACCACGTAGACGTCCTCGCCGATGGCCTCCACCAGCATGGCGTCATCGGTGACCTGGGCGGCGGCTGCGGCATCGAGGGTGAGTGCATGCGCATGGGCGCGGCGCAGGGTCTCCAGCTCAAATCCCTGCGGCGTCTGCACGGCGCGGAGCCGGCTGCGGGGCGGGGTGCCGGACACCTTTTCCACGCCGGCCCCCGTGGCAGGAAGCTCGGTTGGCACCACGGTCTTGATGGTGTCCACCACGGCCAGGGCCGGGATCACTGCCCTCGCGCCGTCGCGCAGCGCGGCCGTGACCCGTTCAAACACGCCCGACGGCGTCAGCGGGCGCGCGCCGTCGTGGACCAGGACCGTGGTGATGCCTTCCGCCATGACGGCCAGCGCGGCCCGCACGGATTCGGACCTGTCCGCACCGCCCTCGACGACGGACCACAGGATTCCGGGGCCGGCCTGTTCCTGGAGATCGGCACAGATGCCGGCCATTTCCGGATCGCCAGGAGGGATGGCTATGCAAATCTGGGCTGCGATGCCGGCGTTGACCACCCCAAGGACGGCGTGGGCCAGCATGGGCTCCCCGCCCAGCGGCACCCTGGCCTTGGGGACCCCGAATCCCAGCCGCTGCCCGGAACCGGCAGCAACGATCACGACGGCGCAGCTGCCGTTTAGTTCATCACTCATGTCTCCACAGTAGCGCCGGGATGCAAGGAACCCCGGCACCGTGGGGTGCCGGGGTTCCTTGTTAGTGCGTGGGGCATTGCCTCAACTATGAGGCCAGGACCTCGTCAAGAACTTCTGCTGCGCGGTCCTCGTCAGTCTTTTCCGCCAGGGCAAGCTCGGAAATGAGGATCTGGCGGGCCTTGGCCAGCATGCGCTTCTCGCCTGCTGAAAGGCCGCGGTCGTGGTCGCGGCGCCAGAGGTCGCGGACAACTTCTGCAACTTTGATGACGTCACCGGATGCAAGCTTCTCCAGGTTGGCCTTGTAGCGGCGGGACCAGTTGGTGGGCTCCTCCGTAAACTCGGCACGAAGAACTTCAAAGACGTGCTGCAAGCCTTCCTTGCCCACAACGTCGCGGACCCCGACAAGGTCGACGTTTTCTGCGGGCACTTCGATGGTTAGATCCCCCTGGGCCACCTTGAGCTTGAGATACATCTTCTCTTCACCCTTGATGGTGCGCATCTTGATCTCTTCGATCTTTGCTGCGCCGTGGTGTGGGTAAACTACTGTCTCGCCGACCTCAAAAAGCATGTGGATTCTCCCTTTCCAATAGTCCTAGTTTACCACGAATAAAGGGCCGCTCCCTTGAGTTTCCGCAGGTCAGGGCGCATTGGGGATACGCTGAAGGCACAATTGTTCCAACAATTGGAGATTCCCTTGGGCCTTGACTAAACGCCGCGAAGGTGCAGTGCAGTGAACCGCGGCAGCCCCAGCAGCTTCATGTGGCCGGCCCAAAAGCGGGCTTTTGCCGCCAATGCGGATAAGCTGGTCCGAGATAATTGTTCTTTCCATGAGGAGTTACTGACGTGAGAACCGCTGCCGGCATCCCCGGTGCCAAACGAGTACAGCGCCTTGGCCTGATTGCCGCCATTGGCGTCGGGGCCCTTGCGTTTACCGGTTGCAGTGCCATCAACCAGCAAAGCACCACCATCGTCTACTCCGCCTCCGACGGCGTGCGCATGGACATGGGCCACCTGGAATTGCGCAACGTCATGATTGTCTCCAACGGCAATGACGCCCCCGGCCACGTCGCCGGCACGTTCTACAACACCTCCACCTCCGACATCACCCTGACCTTCAGCGGCGACCAGGGCTCCCAGACCGAAGTGACCGTCAAGCCCGGCATTCCCCTGGTCCTGAACGCGGCGAACGACAAGGCCACGCTCAGCACCGTCAAGGCTGCAGCAGGCGCCATGGAGGTCCTCCAGCTGCGCCAGTCCGGCGGCGCTTCCGAAACGGGCCAGCTGAACGTGCCCGTGCTGAACGGGACCCTGAACGAATACAAGGACCTGCTGCCCACCGCGACCGCGGTTGCCGCGCCGTAAGGACTGTTTTTCCAGTTGTAAAACAGGAAGGCCGGCCACCCCATTGGGGTGGCCGGCCTTCCTGTTCTGCTTAGTTGCTTGCTGCAGAGCTGCACACGTGGTGGACGTTGCAGCTGCCTCCGGCGACGTCCACGGTGGCGGTGCCCAAAACGGCCCCGGACACGGCATCCCTCACCGTGGCAACAATCGTGTAGTTGCCCTTCTTCGCGTAACTGTGGACGGCGCTGAACGCACCCCCAGCCACGGGGACGGCCACGGGGGCGCTGCCGTCGCCGAATTCGAGGGTGGCGGAGGTGAGCGCTCCGTTGCCCAGCGGGGCCAGGGCCACAGTCCCGCTGGCGGCAATGGTCACCCCTGGTCCCTGGGCGGGAGAGGTTTCCACGGCTTGGGCACTGACGACGGCGGCCTGGTAGCCGGGTGCCGCGTTCAGCGGGGAGGGGACCCCGCCCAGGCTGGTGCCGCGGTCCACCAAGGTGAATGAATCCGGACCCTGGGCGTCCCGTTCGGTGGTTAGCGCCACAGCCAGGGTGTTTTTCCCGTTGGCGTTCAGGAAGCCGCGGGGGATGGTGAACGTGTCCTGCGGTCCCACATTGCCCACCCAGGTGCCGATGTTCCACCCGTTGACGTAGATCACGGCGCGGGCATAGTCCTGGCGGCCGGCGTCGAACTTGGCGTCGTTGACCTTAAGGGCCATCGCGGTGTCGGTCCCGGCAAGGATGTTGAGGTCGAAGTTGGTGCGGTACCAGGTGATTCCTGCCTTGGCGGGCTTGAAGGAGCTGGCATCGGCCCACGCGCTGTCCGGATAGCCGGGCAGGTACCAGCCGGCACGCTCACCGTACAGTCCGCCGGTGTTGTACATGGTCCGGGCCGTGTCCACAGGGGCGGCCTTGTCCTTGGCGCCCTGCAGTTTCCAGGTCACGGCACCGGTGCTCGGCAGGATGGCGTCGTACAGGCCGCGGTTCTGGCGCGAGAGCCCGTCGTCGGACCAGTCAAGGTTTTGCCCGTTGTTGCGGACCACGGTGGATACCACCGTGTCCTGGCCGGCCTTGATGACCCCTGCGGGCACCGTGAAGGTCTTCATGCTGCCGTCGGCAGCGGCGGCTCCCACGTAGCTTCCGTTGACCCAGACTAGCATGTCCGCGGCGTTGCCGCCCTGGCCCTTCAGCTGGATGCTGGTGGCATTGGAGGAGGCTGTGAAGCGGGCCCGGTACCAGGTGTCGCCTTCGTAGTAGCCGTAGAATGCGGTGTCCAGGACCTTGCCCTGGTTGGGGCCGGGACCCTGGCGGGTGTTGGCCGCAGTGGTGGCGTTGGCCTCCTGCCAGGCGGAGTCGTCAAACGCGACGGCGGATTCGGGGTTTTCGCCCGAAACCTTCCAGTTGGCCAGCGCCGGAAGCGCGGATGCAACCGGTCCGCCCAGTTGTGCCACGAGCTGGCCGTCGGCGCCCTGGGTGGTGGCCAGCGGCTGCCCGTTCCACGTTGCCTTGGTGATGCCGGCGGGAACGTAAATGTTGGCGGTGCGTGCCGTGGTGGTGTCGCCAACCAGGTTGACGGTGTCGCCGTCGAACTGGGCAGTGCGGAGCAGGTCGACGCCTGTGGCCAGGACTGTCTTGTTGCCGCCGGTCCCCTGTGCGACGCCGTCGAGCATCCATTGCCGGCCGGTCTGTGTGCGGTCGGTGGTCAGGATGGTCAGCTGGGGCGCGCCGCCGCCTGTGATCTTGACGGCCGTGTTGTTGCCGTGCACATAGTTCAGGCGCAGCGTCTTGCCGCCGGCGTCCCAAGTCGATTCAACCGGGGTGCCGCTGAGGGTGGTGACCTGCGGTTCGGAGGCGTACTGCAGGACGGTCTCGCCGTCGTCGCCCTTGGAGCCGTTGAGGGTCAGGAGGGTGCCGCCCGCCACGGGCATCTTGGCAAACAATTCCGAGGTGCTGTACATCAGCTTCTGCCCGTCAAAGGCGTAGTCGGCAATGACCATGCTGGCGTCGCGGCCGTGCATGCTCATGAAGGTGCCAGCCTTCTGCGGGATGCGGGGGAAGGTGATGGAATCGTCGGCTGGCGGCGTGGTGCCGTCCGAGGCCCTGATGACGTCAAAGGCGTCGACACTGACGAAGGTGCCCTGGCTGTTGGGGTCCTTCTGGCCGGTCACCACAATCTTGATGGTGTGCTGGACGGAAGGGTCCAGGCCGTCCTTTTGGAAGCCCACCACTTGGGAGGAGGCGTTTTGTGCCCCGTAGGTGTTGAACGTGCCGGCCTTCACGCCGTCGATGTAGACGTCGCCGATGCCGTGGTTGCTGGCCTCGGGGGCGATGACGCGAATGCCGGGGCCGGTGAACGTGTACTCCAGGTAGTCCCCGGTGGTGTTGCTGAACGTCTCGGTGTCCTGGTAGTCGCCGGCGGTCCAGGACTGGCCGCTGGCGTGTGTCCAGGAGCCCGTGTACTTGATGGCCGTGGTGTCGGTGTCATCGGTGGTGTAGCTGGCCGCGACCACATCCTTGCGCGGGGAGAGGGTAAGCGGGAAGGAGTATTTCAGCTCTGCCGTGCTGTTGCTGTCACCTTGGCGGAAGCCCAGGAAGCGGGCGCCGTTGCCGGTGACGGACGCGGCGGCCTGGTCCTCCGTGGCGATGCGCTGGTAGGACTTGATGGTGCCGGCGCCGCCATCCACAGTGACTGGGACGGCCGCCTGGGGGACCATGTTGGAGATCGGTGCAAAGTCCTGCTGGAAGTATCCAAGCTCCTTTTGCACCGTCGCCTTGGGGGTCAGCTGGCGGTTTTCATTGATGGCCGCACCATAGTCGTAGGACGTGAAGCCCGACGACGGCGATCCGGTCCAGCCCCAATTGGTGCCGCCGTATTCCATGTAGTAGTTGAACATGTTGGTCCCGTTGCTGAGGTTGTTTTCCCCGTATTGGCGGGTGAAGGCAGGGTCCACGAAGTCCGCACACTTGTTCGTGTTGAAGCTGGCGCCCCAGGGGGTGAAGGCGCCGCCCTGGCCTTCGGCGATGAACAGGGGGCTGGTGGCGGTCAGGGCCCGCAGGCGTGATTCCATGTCAGGGACCTGGCCGCGGCCGGACGAGCACGTGAAGCCGAGCGGGTAGTTGTCAAAGGCGTAGTAGTCCAGCCCCACGTTTCCGCCGGCCTTCCCGCTGCCGGGCACGTATGCCCCGTTGGCGCCGTAGTCGTTGTGGAAAAGCGGGACGGTAATGCCGTCACCCTTGATCTTTGTCACCAGCGCCTTCATGTACGCCGGGCGGTCCCCGCCTTCATTCAGCAGCTCGTTTTCCGCCTGGTAGGTGACTATGGAGCCGCCGCCGTCGGTGACCTGGTGCTTTTTGGCGATCTTGTCGAAGGCATCGATCCACGACAGCGATTCCTTGAGCACGGCAGGGTCGGTGCTGCGCAGGGAACCCGCGCCGCTCTTGGTCAGGTAGGCAGGGAGGCCGCCCATGGAGATTTCGGCATTGACATAGGGGCCCGGGCGGGCAATGACATACAGGCCCTCCTCCTGGGCCATGGTCAGGAGGAGATTGATGTCCTTGATGCCGGTGAAGTCAAACTTGCCGGGCTCCGTGGAATGCAGTCCCCAGAAAAAGTACAAGGACACCGCGTTGAAGCCGCTGGCGCGCATTTTTTGGAAGACGTCCCGCCAGTCGCCGGGGCTGGGAAGGCGCCAATAATGGAACTCGCCGGAGAACACATTGAGCCGCTTGCCGTCCACCATCATCGACTTGGAATCGGTGGTGACTTTGTGGGGCTTGCCGTCGTTGCCCGGGAAGATGACCTTGGGTGAATCGGCGGACACGGCGGCCCCCGCGGCTGGCTGCTGGCCGGGGGCGGTCCCCGCAGCCCCGGTGGCGTGCGCCGGGCCGGAGACTGCCATCAACCCCATGGCAGCGGTGGCGAGGATGGCTGCGAATTGCACGCCCTTTCCCCGGCCTGGCGCGTGTGATGATCGAACATTCATGGTGGTGGATCCCTTTGTTATGGCGACCCCCAGGCCGCGGCAAAGTGTTATCCAAATCACAGTAAAAGTTTCGACGGTCAATTACAACCAAAATCAAACACTACTTCCCACATTTCGTGGGTGTTTTTGTTTGAGACGGAGCTGAGCGTTTACGGCTCGAACTTGTACCCGAGCCCGCGCACCGTCACCAGGAACCTCGGCGCCGCCGGATCCGGCTCGATCTTGCCGCGGATGCGCTTCACGTGGACGTCAAGTGTCTTGGTGTCCCCCACATAGTCGGCGCCCCACACCCTGTCGATGAGCTGGCCCCGCGTCAGCACCCGGCCGGCATTGCGCAACAGCATCTCCAGCAGTTCAAATTCCTTCAGCGGAAAGGAGACGCCTTCCCCGTGCACCGTCACCACGTGGCGTTCCACATCCATGCGCACCGGACCGGCGTGGACGGTGGAGCTGACTAGTTCCTCCGGCTCCCCCTGGCGGCGCAGCACGGCCCGGATCCGGGCAATGAGCTCCCGGGAGGAATACGGCTTCGTGACATAGTCGTCCGCGCCCAGCTCGAGGCCCACCACCTTGTCGATCTCGGAGTCCTTGGCGGTGAGCATGATGATCGGGACGGTGGAGCGCTGGCGCAGGTGCTTGCACACCTCAGTGCCGCTCATGCCCGGCAGCTGCAGGTCGAGCAGCACCAGGTCGGCCCCGCCGCGCTCAAACGCCACCAGCGCGTCCAGGCCGTTGTCGGCCACCTCAACCTCATACCCCTCCTTTGACAACAGGAATGACAGGGGATCGCTGATGGACTCTTCGTCTTCAACAATCAAAATTCTGCTCAAGCTCGTCGTGCTCCTTGGTTTGGCTTGGTGTGGTCTTTGCGAAGATCCCCCGCCTGGCGGTGAATCAGCCTTGGTTCCGGGCAGCGGGAAGTCCCCCGCCGGCTTCGTTGGCCACAAAGGTCATTTGCGGCAGGCGCACCGTGAACGTGGACCCCGTCTTGGGCGCGGACCAGAGCGTCACCTCGCCGCCGTGGTTGCCCACAATGTGCTTGACGATGCTCAGCCCCAGCCCCGTCCCGCCGGTATGCCGGGACCGCGCCGCATCCACGCGGTAGAAACGTTCAAACACGCGGTCCTGGTCTTCGGGGCTCATGCCGTCACCCTGGTCGGACACGCTGACGTTGACCACGCCGTCCCCCACCGACAACCCGATCCCCACCTGGGTGTTTTCCGGGGAATACCGCACGGCGTTGTCGATCAGGTTGCGCAGCGCGGTCACCAGCTGGCTTTGGTCCCCATGAACGACGGCGGCCACCTTGGGGCCCACCGCAATCGTGATGTTCTTGCTCTGCGCCGGCAGGCGGGTCCTGTCCACGGCCTCGGCGATCACGGCGTTCATGTCCACGGCCGTGACCGCCTGGTTGATGTCCTTGCTTTGCAGCCGCGACAGCTCGATGATGTCCTGCACCAGGGCCGCGAGCCGGGCCGATTCGGTCATCATGCGGGACGCAAAGCGGCGCACGGCGGCCTCGTCGTCCGGGGATGATTCCATTGCCTCGGCCAGCAGGGAAATGGCGCCGACGGGAGTCTTGAGTTCGTGGGACACATTGGCCACAAAATCGTTCCGGACGGCCTCCGTGCGCGCAATTTCAGTGCGGTCGTCCGCCAGCAGCAGGATGTACTCCTCGCCCAACGGGGCCACCCGGACCTGGATCACCAGGGAACCTTGCGCGGGGGCGCTGCCCGGCACGGCTTCCGAGACCTGCGCGGCCGGGGCCGGGGCACCTTGTCCGGGAGCCGGCGCGGTGCCTGGCACTGCGGCGGCAGCCGGCAGCACCAGCCGCGGCAGGACAAGGTCGCGTTCTTCGATGACGCCGTCGCGGCGCACCCGGTGGGCCAGTTCCAGCAGCTGCTGGTGGACCACGGTGTGGCCCCTGACCAGCCCAAAGGCGTAGGCGCCGGGGCTGGCCCGCACCACGCCGTCCACTATGTCAATGACAATGAACGCCTTGCCCACCACGGACAGGACCTCGGCGGAACCGTCGGGCAGGGCCGGTTCGCGCACGTCCACGGTCTGGCGGCGGGACCGTTCACTGGCGCTGAAGGCGAGCATGCCAAACACGCCCAGGGCCAGGCCGATCAGCCCGGCGGCAACTCCAGTCAGCAAAGGGTTCACAGACCAAGACTATGCGCAGATGCACCCCCAATACCGCAAAGTTTGCCCGGCCGCCCTCCCGTTCAACTAACGTTCACCTTGCGGTGCCGCCTTGTTCATCCAAGGATGGGAGGGTGGGTCATGATCGAGCCCACCTGTAGGCTGGGCTGTCCACGAAAGGAAACACGCGTGCGTAAAGTTTTTCAGGCCGAACTCCACCAAATTGGGGAGGGCT
>Ga0157371_10004370_pt1 | contig 12363 bp, 10 predicted proteins | sample C45metaG_FD_113462 | JGI IMG/M metagenome (GOLD analysis project Ga0157371, IMG submission 113462) | Corn rhizosphere microbial communities from Kellogg Biological Station, Michigan, USA - C4-5 metaG | ecosystem: Host-associated > Plants > Roots > Rhizosphere > Soil | place: USA: Michigan... | reverse complement strand
TTTCTTTTTTGTGAACATTTGATAATTTAAGTAATCAAAGACCGAAGTCTTTGGCACCTTCATCAAACGCCCACACTTATCGACTGTTAATTTTTAAAGAACTTTATTCGGTGCTGCTTCTGCTGTTTGCTACGAAGCGTTGTGTTCGTTAGCAGCAGAGAGGCGAGATTATGAAGTGTTTCTCATTTTTCGTCAACCCCTTCTTTCCTTCGCTGTCGCTGCTTTTCAGCGGCGTCTGCGTCGGGCAGGACGAGACTATAACAAACCTGTGACATGTTCGGCAAGGAGCTTCTGAAATTCTGCAGCCTATTACAAGGCCGAATTCAATAGTAATACGCTATCAACACGGTAGAAATATATGGCTTTGTGTGCTAATCGAGAATGACTATCATTTGCCTCTACCGTATTCATACATGCAATCCCAGGAGCCAAGATGGTCGTCGCTGCCAAGAAAACCAGTCAAGTCATCACCCACATGGCCATCGCTTTCGCCATTGCGTACGCCCTGACTGGTTCGGTCATGTTCAGCGGCCTCGCGATCATCATTGAGCCAGTGATCAATGTGCTGCTGCTCCCTTTCCACGAGAAAGCCTGGGAGGCCATCCGTGCCCGGGCGCGTTCAGAGCGCGAACGCTATGCCCGACGTGCGGCTGAGAAAGTCAGCCAGACTGCCCTGCACATGGTCGTGGGATTTACCGTCATCTACTGCGCGACGGGCTCGCTCGCCTCCGGTGGTATCGCGGCCATCCTTGAACCCGTGTGCAACGTCCTTCTGCTGCCGATTCACGACCGCTTCTGGGACCGGCTCGAACTGCGCGTCGCTGCCCAGCACAGCGCTGCGTGATTCATTTGCGGCGCAGGTTGCGCAGTCCTGAGGGCAGTAGATTGAACAGCCGCACCATCCAGTGCAGCTGCCATGGAAAGACGCAGCGCACAGCGCGCTGCTCGATTGCCTCCACTATCCGATAAACGGCATCCTCTTCGGTCAGCAGGAACGGCTTGCCGCCTGCATTGCCGCCATTGAGTTCACGCAGGCGCGCCGTATCCACATACCCGGGCACGATCGTCGTCACCGCGATGCCCCACGGTGTCAGGGCCTTGCGGTACGTATCGCAGATGCCAATTGCCGCCCGCTTGCTGGCACTGTAGAGAGAATCTGCCGGATAGGCCTTCAGCAAACCGGCGATCGAGGCCACGACCACGATTTGCCCGCGCCCCTGCCCGCGCATCAATGCTCCAGCGGCGTCAAAGGCCGCAACCAGTCCACCGATATTCGTCTGCGTCAGTCCCAGCCCCAGTGCCGGTTCTGCAGATAGACCGGCTGCGTCGACATACTGGACAGCAGTGACAATCAACAGATCCAGACCGTCACCGCCAAAATCCTGCACAGCGCCAGCCACCGCAGCGCGGTCGGCAATATCAAACGCATAGGTGCGTACGCGCTGCGCGCTGGCCAGTGGATGCCCGTCGAGCCGTGCGAGATCGCGCCCGCACAACGCCAGGTGAGCGCCCTGCGCGGCGTAATGTACGGCCAGGGCGAGGCCGATCCCACTCGTGCCGCCGATGATCATGATGTTCATTGCTGCGTTTTCTCCAGAGCGGCCATCCCCTTGCGATAGCCATAGTCCCATTGCATGCGCACCTGTGCCACGTAGGCATCGTGCGATTCCGGTACGTCCAGGCCGATGCGATTGGCACGCCAGTCGATGCGCTTGCCGATGCCGTGGGCACGCAGGTCGCGCCCGACGTCGCGCGTGTCGACCCAGGCTGCGGCCTGCTGCGCATGGACATGCTGCAGTCGCGCCGCGCCATCGAGCCCCAGCACCGCGCGTAGCGCCGGCAGCGCCAGCCACGGGTTGAAGGGCGACTTGCGCTCCATGATCACCTCACGCGCGAGTGCCTGCGCCAGCTCGATCGGGAACAGGTCGATCACGCCACCCGTATAACGCCGCCCCGCGCTGACATGGCTGGGAAAGTAAAACATGTCGGCCACCGAGATCCGGACCGCATCGTCCACTGGCATCGTCGTGTCGGTCTGCAGATGCGGGGCGATGGCGCCGCTGCTCCAGCGCGGATCGGCCGCCGGCGCGGCATGCCCGGCCAGCAGCGATGCCACACGCTGCGGCCCGAACACGACCTCCTCGAACAGCGTGCGCGCGCCGCGCCTGGCGCCGACATCCTCAGGCCCGAACAGCAGCCGGCCACCGACAATGGCCAGCGCCGGCGCAGCGGGCAGCCTTGCCTGCGGCAGCGGCAGCACCTCGGGCAGCTCGAACAGATAGTCATCGAACAGGTCCGGCACGCGCGGCGCGGCAGTGCCCGTGATCCAGCGCCATGCAGCGCCACCCAGCACCTGCGGAAGCGCTGCATTGACGCCGGGCCGGATCGCTCGCAGTAAGCGGTGCATCGGCGTTGAGGCGATCCAGTCCAGGCGCGCCGGGGCATCGGGCAAACCGGCAATCACTGCCGCGGCGATGGCGCCACCACAGGTGCCCAGCAGCAGATCGGGCCGGCGCCCGCAGTCTTCGGCCGCCGCGTGCACGCCAAGATAGTAGGCAAAGCGAAAGCCGCCTCCCGCCAGCACCAGGCAGCGTGCGTACTGTTCTCGAGTCTCCATCCGATGCATAATGCACAAATGCAACAGCAACCACAAGTCCAACGCCTGCCGCGCCAGCCAGGTGGCGTGTCGATGCGACAGCGCTGGCTGCACCTGGCGCTCAATAGTCTTGTTTTCAGCATCTGCTACCCGTTCGCGAATCTGCTGGCGCACCAGCAGCACACCCGGCGCAGTCTTGCATTCGCGTGGGATGAGACGATTTCCTTCGCCGCGTGGATGGTAGTGCCATACATCACATCGGGGCTGATCTTCATGCTGGTGTTCTTTGCCGTGCGCACGGCCGAACAGCTGCGCGTCGTCAGCCGGCGCCTGTTGCTGGCCACCGTCGCCGGTTGCCTCGTGTTCGCCATGGTGCCGGCCCGTTTTGCATTCGATCGGCCGACTGTGCACGATGTCGTGCCCGCCGCCCTGTACGGATGGCTGGACCTGGTCGACCAACCGTATAACCAGTTCCCGTCGCTGCACGTGGCGTACTGCGTGATCTTCTGGTGCGCCCTGCGCCCGTTGTGTGGCGGGTGGACCAGAGCCGCGCTGGCAGTCTGGCTGCTGCTGGTTGGCGCCAGCACGGTATTCACGTGGCAGCACCATCTGCTGGATGTGGCGGGCGGCATCGTACTGGGCCTCGCAGCCGCCGCAACGATCCGGCCCGGCGCAACGCGCGCCCATACGGTCGCGTTTTCTTACCTGATCATGGCCGCTCTGGCACTGTTCGGCGCGATCGCGCTGGGCAGTCCGATCGCAGCGTACGCGGCGGCCAGCCTGCTGCTGGTGGCGGCCGCGTACCGCACGCGACGTGCCGGGTTCCTTGGCAAGCAGGCTGGCCGCCACCCACTGCGCGCCTGGCTGCTGTTCTGGCCTTATCTGGCCGGTTACCGCCTGACCTGGCTGCTGGTGCGGTTACGCGAACGGCGTCGCCCCGCCCTGATGCAGATGGCGCCCGGCCTGTGGATCGGCCGCTGCCTGAGCAATGCCGAAGCACGCCGGCTGCCGCCCGATTGCCATGTCATCGACCTGAGCGCCGAGCTGCCCGAAACGGCGCGCCTGCGCGGTAACTACCTGCATATTCCCCTGATGGACCTGCACGCGCCCCGCCCCGCCCAGCTACGTGCGGTGCTGGCCGCAATCGCGCAGCAGCATGCGGCAGGCCGTCCCGTCTACGTCCATTGCGCCATGGGCTACAGCCGCAGCCGGCTGATTGCCCGACTCTATCTACGAAAGCATCCGCCATGTCCTTCTCGATCTACCAATTGAAACCCCGCTTCCAGCAACTGCTGCGGCCTGCACTGGCGGCCCTGGCGCGCGCCGATGTCACACCCAACCAGATCACGCTGGGCGCGATGGTCCTGTCGATGGCCTATGGCCTCGCGCTTGCGCTCGATCCGGGTAATGCCGCGCTGTGGTGTGGCCTGCCGCTGTTCCTGCTGCTGCGCATGGCCCTGAATGCCATCGACGGCATGCTGGCCACGGCAACCGGCAACAAGACGGCCCTTGGCGCCATGCTCAATGAGTTGTGCGACCAGTTGTCGGATGCGGCGCTGTACCTGCCATTCGCGCTGGCGGCCGGGGTCCAGCCGGTTGTGGTGGTGCTCGCCGTCGTGGCAGCGCTGCTCACCGAGTTTGCCGGTGTGCTGGTGCAGGCGCTCGGGGCGCCGCGCGGCTTCGAGGGCCCGATGGGCAAGAGCGACCGCGCCTTTGCCTTCGGCGTGGTCGCGCTGCTGATTGGTACCGGCGTCGCACCCATCTGGGCCAACGGCGTGCTGGTACTGGTGCTGCTGCTGTCGGCGCTGACCGTCTTCAACCGCCTGCGCCGGGGGCTGCGTCCTTGCGCGCCAGCGACACGCTGAAGATCCCCTCCACACCGATTGCCGTGTCGAGCTTGCGCGCACCGGCCAGGGCAACCAGCGCATCCATCTCGGCCTGCGGGCGCGGGCGCATCTTCCAGGGCTTGCCCTGGTGGTTCACCAGCGTGTAGGCGATCATGTCCAGCTGCGGATGCCACGGCTGTGCAGTGTAGATCAGGTAGCCGCCCGGCCGCAGGCTGCGCACCACGCCCTCGAGCGAGGCCAGGACCTGCGCGTTATCGCTGAACAGCTCATATAGCCCGGAGACGATCGCGATATCGTAGCGGCCTTCGTGACCGGCGTAGCTGTCGGCGCTGAATGCATCGCAGCGCTGCACGTCGACCGGCACCTGCAGCTGGAGCGTCTGCGCCAGCTGCACCGCGTTGTCCACGTTGTACTGCATATAGTCGCGCAGCGTGACTTCGATGCGGCGGTCCTGGAACCGCTTGACCGTCTCGAGCACGTAGCGTGCCGAGCCGGCCGCGATGTCGAGGATGCGCAGCGGCTCGTGCGCCGGATGGGCCGCAATGCGCTCGGCCAGCATGTGCTGCAGCTGCACCTTGCGCACCCGCACGCCGCGCCAGCCGACCGCGTCGAGATAACCACGGTCGATGATCTTGCCCACGCCAAGCCGGCCGCCGGCCTGATTGCGGTAGACGTAATCGAGCGACTCGCCCGAATCGAAGCCGTTCTTCAAGCCGATGCGCATGCCGTCGCTCAGTGGCCCCAGCACGCCCAGCATCGTGCGCTGCAAGCCGAACCAGGCGCGCGTGGCGGCGCTGCCGCTTTCATCGCGCTCGAGCGCCGCATAGGCCTGCGCCGTGTGACCACTGCGGTCGGCGCCGAGGTACTGCGCCGGCGCGCGCGGCGCAGCGGCAAAACAGGCGGTGATGAAGTCCAGGCTGGCCTGGATTGCCACCGTGGTGTCGCGCTCATAGAACACGGCGTGGTAGCAGTCCTCCAGCCGCACGTAGCGCTTGATCGGGGAACTGAGGCGCTCGAAGAAGCGCTGCTGCGGCGCTTCTGCCACCACGTAATCCTTGTCCGCGGCCAGCATCAGCACCGGCACGTCAATTGCCGCGGCGTCGCCGACGATCCGTTCGGCCGTGTCGTTCAGTTCGAGCAGGATGCGGGCCGAGATGCTTTTCGCGATCAGCGGATCGCTGGCGTACGCATCGGCTTCTGCCTTCGAATGCGTGAGCATGCCCGGGCGGATGTAGCTTGTGACGAAGAGGTCGGGCTTGAAGCGCCGCGCAAAGCGCAGCGCAGGCTTGGCCAGCGGAACGTACAGCTTGATGCTGAAGGCGGCAGCGGCCATGATCAGGCCCCGGATCGCCGGCGCGTAATCGTGCACCCAGGTCGCGGCGACGACCGCGCCGACGCTGTTGGCCACGACGATGGTGTCTTGCGGCGCGATGCCGTAAGTCGTGGCGACGTGCTGCGCAAAGCGATCGAGGTCGTCGACCAGCGTCGCGAAATCCGGCGCGTCGCCACGTTCGCCGGGCGAGTGGCCGTGGCCGCGCGCGTCATACGCGAACGCCCAGTCGCCCTGCATGCCAAAACGCTGGACCAGCGGCGCGATGCGCCCCGAGTGTTCATGCCCACGGTGCAGGAAGATCAGTGCGCGCGGTGGCCGCGTTGCAGGCAGCACCGCCGGCTTCCAGGCGCGGTAGAACAGCCGCGTGCCGTCGCTGCCGGTGAAGCCGGATTCGATCGTGGTCCATGCCATTGGGTGTTCGAGTTTCATGCTTGTCCTTGTTGGGTGATGCGCAGCAGGCAATACAAAAGGGGAGCGGTCAGGACCAGGCTGTCGACGCGGTCGAGAATACCGCCATGGCCCGGAATCAGGGCAGAAAAATCCTTGATGCCCAAACGGCGTTTCGCCGCTGAAAACATCAGGTCGCCTGCAAAGCCGGCCAGCGACAGCAGGAGACCGAACACGGCAAGCGTGAGTGGGCCGGCCAATTGCAGATAACTGCCAAGTGCGAGACTGACGACTTGCGATACCACGATTCCGCCGGCCAGGCCCTGCCAGGTCTTGTTGGGGCTCACGCCGGGTGCGATCTTGTGACGGCCGAACAGCTTGCCTGAGACGAACTGGGCAATGTCGTTCAGTGCGGTCAGGATGAACAGATACAGTGCCCACCCAAGGATGGTCTGTTCGCCGAACGGCAAGGTGGTGAAGATGGCCAGGATCAGCATCGCACCGGCGGTGACCAGAAAAGTCAACCAGATCAGTGCGCCGGGCCCGGGCCGGCGCCAGCAATACAGCGCACCGATCGCAAGGACAGTCGCAATCAAGGGCAGTGCCATGGCCGGAAAAAAGAGGCCGATAGCGATGGCGCCAAGCAGGATGCCGCCAGCACCGAGGCGGAAATGCCGGCCGTCGACATGGGTGTCAAGCTCGGCAATGGCCAAGATGCACACGAGCAGGCACAAGGCGGGCAGGCCCAGCGGATAAGCAAGCAGCGCAAGGGTAACGATGGGGAAAATTCGCCACCAGGCATTGACCTGATGCTGCAACATCGAGGGTGCCGCGCCGCGCGCCGCGCGCCGGATGGACAGCGACGCCACGGCCAGCAGCGCATACAGTGCGGCCAGGGCTATGCCGGGCTGCGGTCCGGCGTCAAAGAACGGAAACATCGTGGCTGCCGAAAGTTGCTATCAGTGAATTATAGCGACTTACCGACTCTTCGTTGCCTGTTTAGCAGCTTATTGATGGTGTTGGAACGCCGATGCGCGCTGTCATCGCTGCCAGTATGGCCATACCGCATCGGAGGATGACTACTTCGAGGCATGCAGCTCGCTGTCAGACGCATCGGCCTTCATCTGACGGAACAGATGCCAGGCCATGGCGGCAAGAGCGGCGAGGCCGCATACCAACATGCCCCATAACCAATACCGACGGTTGCTGCCGGTAGTACCACTATCCTCCACGGTCGTATCCGACCGTTGCTGTCGCACGAGCGCCCCGGGTGTTGCGGATTCGAGCTCGGCCAATTCACGGCGTGTGAAACCCGGCGCAACCTGGGATAGCGGCACGCTGGCAGCAGTCGCGCTGGCGCGGCCGAACGCCAGGTGGTAGGGCGCCTTGCCAGCCGCCACAAACACGATGGTCGCAGGCGCCCAGCGCAAGCGCAAGGCCGGTCGCTCCAGAATAGGCGTCAGTGGCCGGGCTACCCAGGTGGACGCATTGGTGGCGGTAATCTCGACGTCGCCCGATACGCGCTGCTGTCCCTTCTGCGACAGTTGATAAAAGGTTGTATTCACGATCGGCTGCAACTGCGTGACGACCCGTTCCCCCGGTTTGCGACTACGCGTGGTCTGGTACTGGCCCACCATCACCGGCATGACGACGTTTTGTCCTTGAAACACGAAGCCGACAGTGATTGCCGGAATTGCGACAGGTGCGGCATACAGTACATCGCGGCCCTCGGCAGCTGGCACCCCCGGCAAAACGATGGTATCGAGTTGCATGGCAGCATATTGCTGCACGACATATTCAGCACTGATGTCGGCAAAGGCAAGCGGCTTGCCGTCGAGCCAACGAAGACGGGCGTAACGAAACGACTGCGGCGAAAACTCGATGCGGTGCTTGCCGACGCTTGCGCCGCGATCGTTGACCAGCCAACTGACTGCCGCTTCGGCCAGCAGGTCCCAGTCTTGCAGGTCGTTGCTTGCATCGAGCGCGACATGCGCGTTGTAGCTGCTCATCCCTGCGGGCAGCGATAACGTGAGTGCGCCCACTGGGGCGGCTGCGCTGACCTTCGCTGTCAGCGCCGCCGGTTGAAGGTCGAGGATCAAGCTTTGCAGCGTATCGCTCGCTGCGCGCGATGGCGTGGTCACCGAAATGACGGCGCCATCGCTGCGGGTGCGGATCTCCAGGCTTTCGGGCATCGGCCCTGCGTCCCGGGCCGCCCCGTACAGTGGAAAAATGGCGACTGGTGCAGCGGCTCTCTTCTCGACGGCGGGTGGCGCCTGATCGACCAGTGCGAAAGGCATGGATGCGCCGGCAGCGTCGAACACGCGCAGATCATGCAACGCCGACGAACGCGCGTTCAGATAAACCGCACGCGGCAGTGGTAGTTGCACGACGGCCTGACTGCTGACGACGCGCAAAGGGAGACGATACGAATAGTCGGCAGGCCCATCGGTGGGGATGGCTGGATTCGCGGTGCTGACAATGCCCGCCAGCACGAGTGCCATGATGGCGCAGCAGCACCTGTAGAGAGAAGTCGGCATGGGTGAGGCTCCCGGTCGGTCAAGCTGGCGCAGCGATTGACGCCTCTTGTGGTGCTTTCGGATACGGCGCCAGATAGCCGACCAGCAGCAGCAACAGGCCGACACCAACGAACGACACGACGCGCGCCATGCTGCCCTCACTGGCCAGATCGACCAAGAACAGCTTGCCCACGACAATGCCGTACAAAAGTGCGCCGACCCACCAGATCCGCCGTTGGACCATCCGTGAGGAAATGCGCATGAGCACGAAAGCACTCGCCCCCCAGGCCAGGGAGAGCAAGGCCTGCACCGTTTGCGAAGCAGCGAGGTCGGCAAGCCGGTAATCGATGCCCAAATAGTGCGCCGCGCTTCGTAGCAGCATGAGATTGAACCAGAGCCACGCTGTTACCACGCTGGTCATTCGCAGTGTGTGCAGAATGGGCTGGTCCAGCGCAAGCCGGGCGGCAAGCTGCCGCAAAGCGCTCACCCACAGTATCAACACGAACCCGGTGGTCAGATCGAGCGGGTTGAGTAGTGGCAGGTAAGGTAACGGCGCCATCGCCCCATCGTGCCGCAGATTCCACAGGGCGATCGGCAACATCGTCAACATGATCCCTACTGGAATAGCAATCGATCGGTACCAGTCGGCAATCGGCGCAGTAGGCCAGCCCCCCTTCATGCTTCGGCGCAGCACCCCGACGAGGACCAGCATCATTGCCCACGTCGGCAGGTAATTGCTCCATGCCGCGTCCGTGATCCAGCCGCCCTGCAAGATCAATGCGCTGTCGGTTGGCGTGGCGAGCCAGCCGTCGATCAGGATCGCGCCGGTTGGCCACAACGCGAGCCACGGCCCACCCGTGCGCACGGCGTGCAGCAGCTGCAAGACGGTGCGGTTCAAGAATGAACCGCCGGTATGCCAGCGCAGCATCGCCTGTTCGCTGCCCAGCCATGCAACTGCCCATGCGATCCAGAGCGCGGCGTCTGGAAGCGCATGCATGCTGTACAGCAATGCAAGCGAATGCAGCGTGATGATGCCCAGCGCGGCCCAGCAGACAAGGGCAAACCAGCGCAGATCGGGCCAGGTGAAGCGAGCGGCGTAGCGTACGCACGCGATCGACGTGGCCGCGATGCCAAGCACATACAGTGCAAGCCAGCGGGAATCCATGCTGCCCAGGATGGCAGGCAGAAAGTTGGTCACCCGACTCGCCGCAATATTAAGGGCGCTCATCCACCAGATACCGCTCCACAGCAGCAACCACGCTGGAAGGTGGCTGTGGTTTTGCGTGGTGGCGGTTTGCTGCAGCGTGCGGCTGGTTGCGAACGCGGCTCCTGCCAGGATCACGATGCCCAGCAAAGGCATAGCGTTATTCAGCTCGACTATTCGTATCCATAACAATCCGGGCGACACGGCCATCGCCACGCCGACAGCCCCCGCGATCTGGGCCGCGAGAACAAGGCCCCGTGCGGTAGGCCAGACCATGCGCAGGCTGATTGCATACAGCAGCAGCGCGGTGAGCATCGAGCCGGCAACGATCCAGTTTGCCAGGGTGCCCCCCGAGAAACGCAAAGATGCTTCGGTGCACCATCCGGCCAGCAGCCATACAGCAGCGACTACCAGGGCTGTGTTGGACAGTGGCGACAAATCCTGTTCACCGCCGTGTGGCCTCCGTAACACTACGGCCACAGCGTAAGCGCTGCCGGCGAGCAGCAGGAAGCCCAGCCAAAAGTGCGCCGTTAGTGCGGTATCGATGTCAAAGCCCGACAACGCAATCGTGAAGCTGATCCAGGCTGCGACTTGCAACAACAGGCCGCAAATCCAGATGGCTTTCCGGCGGTGTTGCAGCCCGAACCACACGAAACCGAATCCCTGGAGCGCCCATGCGGCCGAGGTCCAGCGCGCATCCAGGGCAAACGGGATCGTCAGCGTGCCGAAAATGGTGCCAAGGACGGCAAAGGTCCGGACCAGGGTGCGCCAGCGCTCCTTGCCGGCACGCCAGAGAATCGTTCCGGCCACGAGATAAAATCCGCCCAGCCCCAGTGCCGAAAATGCCAGTCCGAATGGCATGTCCCTGACCAGCCCGACCTGAAACCCGAAGGTCAACAGCGGTGTTCCCATGATCAGCGTGACATCGACATAATCCTGCAACCGTGTTCTTGTGCGGCCCGCGAATGCGAACGGGATAGCTGAGTAGCACAGGAAAAAAAGAATCAGAAATGCCTGCGCCGACGTGTAATGGTCCGGGGTGTACTGCAACCCGCCCCACGCCCCGGCGACACTGAACGTGAAGACAAAGCCCAGCAGATTGAGCTGGTGCCACGAACGCTTGAACGCCAGCGCAAACACGCCAACGTTGAGCATCGCGTAGTAAGAGAACAAGGCGATGTGATTTCCCTGTCCGGTCGACAACAGCAGCGGGCAGGCGAAGCCGCCGGTAATGCCGAATGCCGCGAGCCACGGTGCCTCCTGCAAAATGGCGAGAAGGCACGTGAATACCGTGAGCGACACAAGCAAGGCAAATGCGAATCCCGCAGGTATCAATGCGTAGCGCTGGAATGCGCTGAAGATCACCAGCATAAGGATGGCGATGGCGGTTCCCTGCACCGGCAAGCCGATCTCCCTGCGTTTGCTACGCAGGCGCCAGCCCCATCCAAGAAGACCCATGTCGGCCAACACCAGCGCAGCCAGCCGCAGTTCAATCGGGATGGTGATGGTCGCCGCGACATACTTGAGCAGGAATGCAATGCCGATAAACAGGATAACCAGGCCGAGCTTGGCGACCAGATTGCCGGTCATCAACCAGGTTTTAACCGCAACCAGCCAGCGAGGTGGCGGAGATACCGCTTTGGTTGAAGCATCAGGATCCAGCGGCGGCGTGGTCGCTTCGTGTTGAATCGGGCTGCCACGGCTGCGGCCGCGGCGGGGAGTACCTCGTTTTGCTTGTGGCGACCGATGGATTGTCTGGGCGCCATCGACGCTGGCACTGGCATCGTCCACCTCCTGCACTTGTGCAAGAACGCTACCTGGCAAGACGTCAGGGGGTGCCTTTTCAACATCATCCTTCGGCACTGTGGAAGCGGTCGTGTCGGCAGGACGAGGCGCCGGTGTTTCCAGAGGTGTAGGAGAGAGCTGTTGGACCTTCTCGCGGAGCAAAACCAGCTGCTCTTCCAATTCGTTGATTTGATAGCCGCGTCGCAACCCTACAAGCCAGGCTGCAATGAAGGGATAAGCCGCTATTATCAACACCCATGTGGTGATCTCACTCATGGCGGCCCTTCATGTGAAGTACTTGGTTCCGCCAGTCCGGACCAACGCATCATGCGACAGTCCCCTTGGCGTCAAAGAAATAGTAAGAGCCAGAAGCATGTGCAGAAATGAACCTGTTTGACCGTTGCGCCCGATCAAATCATGGGGTTGGTACGTGGGGTTTTGCTGCCACAGTGTGGCCAAGGGCGTATGACAGAGGCGGCAAATTCTAGCGACCCTGAGGATGAGCAGCACTCCGATCAGGAATGACAACGTGTGGGAATGGATTGGACAGTTGATGGATCAATCGCATAAAGTCGATCGCCCAAAGCGAAAAGCCCCACTCAGATCACTGAGTGGGGCTTTTCTATATAACTAGCCTGACGATAACCTACTTTCACACTGGTTGCAGCACTATCATCGGCGCAAAGTCGTTTCAC